>JAEIGA010003124.1_pt1 | contig 26066 bp, 17 predicted proteins | sample 9270691 | NCBI WGS metagenome assembly JAEIGA01 (sample SAMN17057246, study PRJNA624740) | gut metagenome | biome: biome; isolation source: fecal sample | host: Bos grunniens | place: China: Xizang | collected 2019 | reverse complement strand
TTTGACCACACCCTTTATTTGATAACACTTTTTCTCTCGATACCCTTGACTTTTTAGCGGTACACCTTATATTTATAAGAAACGGTATACCAATGAAGAAGATAACTTACACTGTAAGCATTGATAAGTTGAGGGTGTGCTTAAATGCTTCAACAGACCTATACTCCAACCTTAAGGAGTACTACACCCGACGAACTGACAACGGTGTCAGAATACTTGATGAGGACGACTTCACTTTGACATTCATCGAGGAGGATGAGCAGATGATGCGAGCGACGCTCGATGTGCGCGATGTCGGAGGATACTATCGACTTGGCACATTCACATTCCACAACAGCGCGAAATACGAGGGGAAGGCGTTCTTCTCGTTCGAGAACTCGGCTCTGTATCGCATCTACACTCGTCTGTACAACGGCGAGCCGATTAACCATATCTGCGACCTGATGTATGTCTGCGAGTTCTATGGGATGACTTTCAACAACATCACAGAGTTGGAGTTGGCGTTCGATAGTGATTACAACTACATCGGCAAGGTGCGTCGTATGATTAAGGACATCGACCGCTACGACCTCATCCTTAATGGTCGCCGTGTTAAGAACGATGAAACGCTCGATGGCTACGGGGAGTATTACAGCCGTTCACGCACCAAGTTGGCGAAGTTGCCGACACTTTACTTCTCGCAAGCCAAGGATACGGATATGAAGATGCGCATCTACGACAAGGCGCAGGAGTTGAGCGAGAGTAGCCCGCACAAGGCAGAACGATTGAAAGAGTGGCTCGGTTGGGACGACATCAGTAAGTTGTTCCGCGTAGAGGTAGTGATGCACAACACCAATGTACGCGAGTTCATTGGTCGATACGGCGAGAGGCTTATTGGCGACAGTGGCGAGCATTACAACATCCTTAACCTCTTGAATTCCGAGGAGTTCCGTTTGGCGATGTTCCTCGATAGTGCCGACCGAATGATATACTTCCGCGACAAGCAGACGGGAGAACATATATCACTCGTACAAGTGGCGACAGGTATATAACCAATGTACCTGTCAGAGCCATTAAAATAGATTTATAATCCTAATAATCAATATGATATATAAATCAAAACACAACTTAAATCTAATCCACATATTACTTAAGAAAACAGAGTAAATGACGGAGTAAATAATTTTTAATAGTCCTTGTATATAATTTATATTTAATTACTTATATATTAAAAGAATTGTTTGCTTTGGTAAGGAAGAGGTCGTCAGTTCAAGCCTGATCAACAGCTCACGAAAAACAAGTGTTGCCTTTGGGTGACACTTGTTTTTTGTCATTTATTGGGTTGGTTGAACTGGCGACCTCTAAAGCCCTCCTTTTCAAAGGAGGGTTTGGGAGGATTGTAAATATAACCCTACGGGTGCGTAAGCATCCGTCAGTTCAAGCCTCGTCAACAGCTCAGCGTATAATATGCGCAGACAGATGCCACCATTAGGTGGCATTTGTTGTTTATGCGGTAGTCCAAACTTGTTTGGAAACTACCATATACAACGACAAATATGCATTTATGCCTGTCTGCGCATATTTTTCCTTAGCGCCACAGGGCTAAACAAGCAAAGCGCAGTTAAGCCTGATCAACAGCTCAGCGCAGAAGATGCGCAGTTAAGCCTGATCAACAGCCCTCACCCCACAAAAAAAAGAGTTCGGTAACTACCGAACTCTTCCTTCATAATATATCTCCATTTACTTCTTCTCCGACTCCTGGGTTGGGGTCTCTGATGAAGAGGGTTTATTGTAGTTGAAGCGACGAATCTTCTTGGTTGGGGTCTTCTCGAACTCACCTTCGTTATCTACGACCTTAGAGATCTTCGAGAAGCGGTTTACCTTAGAGTTCACATACTCCATCACATCGCGCTTGATCTCCTCCATACGGAGTTGCACCTGCTCAACCTTTACCGAAGCCTTGTACTTAAACTCATCGTAGGCCTCCTCAAGAGCCTCGGTATTGAAATGTACCAAGGCGATAAGCTTACCATCCTGCTCCGTAACAACAGATTCTGCCACAAAGCGGTTGCTATTGAGCACCTCCTCGATATCCTCTGGATAGATATTCTCACCCGAAGGACCAACAATCATATTCTTCAAGCGGCCCTTGATGAAGATCCAGCCATCCTCAGCCATTGCTCCGAGGTCGCCCGTGCGGAACCAACCATCCTCGGTGAATGCCTCCTTTGTCGCCGCCTCGTTCTTATAGTAGCCAACCATACAGCAAGGGGTCTTCACGACGATCTCGCCCTGCTTAGTATCTGGGTTCACATTGTCGAGACGAATCTGTACCGCAGGCAAGGCTGGGCCCGTAGAGCCGATACGCACCATATTACCCACTGCACCAGCGATAAGTGGAGCAGTCTCTGTAAGACCATAGCCGATACCATAAGGGAAGCCACCCTCAAGCAAGAAGCGCTCAGCCTCGCTATCGAACTTAGCACCACCAATAGCAAAGAGTCGCATACGACCACCAAAGAGCTTCTTAAGCTGCTTGCCAGCCACCTTATGCAAAAGCTTGCGTGACCAATCCCAGCCATACAACTTACGCAATAGGGCATTCTTCTGGAACGTAGGCAACACCTTAGCACGATAAATCTTCTCCATGATGAGTGGCACAGAGGCGATTACCGTAGGACGCACCGATGCCAAGGCAGGCATAAGTGCCGATGCGGTAGGTGGTCTATCGAGATAGTGTACGCGTGCGCCTCGCGAGAATGGATATATCATACCGAGAGTACACTCGTAGGTGTGTGCCAACGGAAGAATCGAGAGCAACACATCGTTCTCATTATACTCAAAAAGTGGTGGGATGATAGTTGTCTGAGCAGCAAGGTTATAGTGCGTGAGCATCACACCCTTAGGCTTAGATGTAGTACCTGAGGTGTAGATGATAACGGCCAAGTCCTCAGGCTTTGGCACCATAGCCTCGGCGCGCTCCTCGACGGTCTGCGAAATGACATTGAGGCCCTTGGTACGAATCACGATATTCATCTTCTCTACCGTACTCTTCGATAGTTTGGTGTAGAGTTTATCCGAAACGAGGATTGCCTTAGCCTCAGAGTGCTCTATGATAAGGTCGAGTTCGGCACCTGTGAAGTCGGGAAGGATAGGCACGGCCACCATACCCGATGTGGTAACTGCAAAATATGCAACACCCCAGTTAGGCATACTGCTACTGAGAATAGCCACCTTGTCACCCTTGCCGACACCAGCATTGAGGAGCATCTCTTTGACCTTCTCTACGCGTTCGCCTACCTCCTTATACGACACATCCTCACCTCCAATCATAGAGAAAGCTATGCGCTCAGAGAACTTCTCAACGCTATGCTTCACTATCTCATAAAGTGTGTTAAAAGTCATATCTCAACTATTTAAGTTTTTGTATAGAATAACAAATCGGGTGCAAGTTACCAATTATTTATTAAAAATAATTATTTTTGCAGGAAATTATACCAATGATATCCCGAAATTTAATCATAAACAGCGCAAAAGAGGTAGGTTTCGACCTCGTAGGCGTCGTCTCCTCAGAGACGCTCAGCCAGGAGCGAGAGCGTTTCAACGAGTGGCTGGCTCGTGGCTACCACTCCACCCTCTCCTACCTCGAACGCAATGGCGACAAGCGTTTTGCCCCAGCACTCTTAGCCGAGGGCACGAAGAGCGTCATCGTCTGTGGTGTCTCCTACCTCTCGCCCTACAGCCGTGGCTATAAAGAGGAGTCTACAACAAAGATTGCCTCATACGCCTTGGCTCAGGATTATCACCTGACAATAAAGGAGATGCTCCGCGAACTCGCCGAACGTCTAACCCTCCACCACCCCGACCTACGCTTCCGCGCCTTCACCGACTCAGCCCCTTTAGCCGAGAAGAGTCTGGCTATCAAAGCGGGGTTCGGCTGGATAGGTCGCAACTCCTTGGTTGTAAACCCTCACTTCGGCACTATGTTCAACCTCGGAGAATTGCTAATAAGCGAAGAGGTGGATGGCTACGACAGCCCTATGCAGGGTTATGGTTGTGGCACGTGCAGACGCTGTGTGGATAGTTGTCCCAATGGAGCAATCCTCGATAATAGACTCATAAACACCAACTTATGTATCTCTTGCAGGACTATTGAGCGAGCAAATGAGAGCGACACCATCAACCTTGATGGTTGGATTTTTGGTTGCGATGCTTGCCAATCGGTCTGCCCCTTCAATCACCACGCACCCCTCCACACCAACCCTAAGTTCGACCCATTGTTTGACCCCACAACCCTCAGTAGTGAGGCGTGGCTCAATATGACGGATGAGGAGTTTTTATCTATGGCCAGCACTACCCCAATGCCCCGTGCAGGATTGGAGCGAATCAAGGCAAATATCGTCAAAAACACAGCCTCAAAATCGGGTAATAAAAGCGAATCAACCACTTCCGAATAGGACAACTTTTTGGACATATTTTCCAACTGCAAATCGACTTCACAAGATGTCGATTTTACACCTTTTTTCGCCATATCTCACCTCGTCAAGAAAATAAATGGCCTTTTCGTTCGTTAATCAAGCAAATATTATTATATTTGCGGATTAAATGGAAAATTTAGAGATATGTTAAATAAAACCAATTTCAAATTCTGGAACAACATCACAGGTTGGATGGTCTTCTTCATAGCGACCATAACCTACCTCTTGACGATTGAGCCAACAACCAGCCTTTGGGACTGCAGTGAGTTCATCGCCGTATCATACAAACTCGAAGTGGGCCACCCTCCTGGAGCACCCCTCTTTATGATGCTGGCTCGTCTGGCTGCCATCCTTGCCCCCTCGGTTGAGAGTGTGCCTGTGATGATTAACGCGATGAATGGCTTGGCTTCGGGCTTCTGCATACTCTTCCTCTTCTGGACTATCACCCACTTGGCACGCCGAGTTACGGAGCGCACCATGGGAGAGAATATGTCGTTGGAGCGTATGGTCCTTATCCTCGGAGCGGGAGCCATTGGCGCACTATCGTATACCTACACCGACACCTTCTGGTTCTCGGCTGTGGAGGGCGAGGTCTATGCCCTCTCGTCGATGTTCACATCGTTGGTAGTATGGCTTATGTTACGCTGGGAGGAGAATGCAGACCGCGCAACCTCTATGCGCTGGATAGTGCTTATCGCTTACCTTATGGGCCTCTCTATCGGTGTCCATATCCTCAACCTGCTCACCATCCCAGCCTTGGTGATGATATGGTTCTTCCGCAAATATACCTACCGCACGGCGTGGGACTATATCTTCAAAATGGCCCTCGCCTTGGTGGTTTCGATGCTTATCTTGGGTGCTATAAATGGCATCATCATCCCATATACCGTGGCCTTGGGCGCTGCGGTAGACACCTTTGCAGTAAACACTCTTGGGTTGCCTATCTATAGCGGAATGATACTCTTTATCGTGGTGGTTGGCATACTGCTCTCGTTGGCAATCCTCTACACCCACCGCAAGGGCTACCGCATCCTAAATACCGTCGTGCTGTCGCTCACGGTAATCCTCATCGGCTTCTCATCCTATGCCGCAGTCTCGATTCGTGCCGTGGCGAACCCACCGATGAACTCCAACAACCCTTCGACACCCCATATGTTGCTCAGCCTGCTCAACCGCGACCAGTATGGTAATCGACCCTTGTTGGTAGGCCCCTATTACTCGGCTATGCCTAATATGTTGGTAGAGCCAAACTTAGACCCAACGTCGGACGACGAGTTCATCCCTACGGGCGACTACTCGTCAAAGAGTATGATGTGGCTAAACCCTGAGACCAACAAATATGAGGAGCGTGAATTTTTCGACGGCTACACCTACCCCGACGAGGCTATGCGCATCTTCCCTCGTATGTGGAACTACTCGCGCCGAGATAGCTACCAGACAAGTTGGGTGGCTATGCAGGGTGGCAACCCTACGGTCTATCGTAGCGACGATATGGGCAATGGCTGGTATGAGCCACGCGCCATTGAGGATATCAGTTTCTTCCTCGGCTACCAGATGGGTGATATGTTCTGGCGCTATTTTATGTGGAACTTCGTTGGTCGTCAGGACGACGAGCAGTTGAAATCCGACATCGACAACCGAATCTATATGCACGGTGGCTGGCTCTCAGGCATCGACTTTATAGACCAACTCTATGTAGGTCCACGCACGGCACTCCCCTCGGATATGGCAAATAACCCTGCGCACAACACCTACTTCTTCCTGCCTCTATTGTTGGGATTGTTAGGTTTCGTCTATCAACTCAACAACGACTGGCGCAACTTCTTCGTGGTGTTATTGCTCTTTGTGATGATGGGTATCGCCCTTGTCGTCTACTTCAACACCTCTCCCGACGAACCTCGTGAACGAGACTACGTATATGCCGGAGCCTTCTACGCCTTCTCCATCTGGTTGGGCTTGGGCGTTGTAAGCATTGGCGAATTTGTGCTATCGCTCCTGCGCAAGGTCTCAAACAGCAGAGTAGCCTTGGGTAGTGCAATTACCGTTGTGGTACTCTGCACCGCTGTTCCCGTGGTCCTCGCAACGGAGAACTGGGACGACCACGACCGCTCTGGTAGATATATGGCACGTGACATCGGTCGCAACTACCTCAACTCAGCCCCACAGAATGCCATCATCATAAACTTTGGCGACAACGACACCTTCCCATTATGGTACTGCCAGGAGGTCGAGGGCATACGTCCCGACGTTAGGGTGATGAACTCATCGTACCTCGGTGGCGAGTGGTATATCGACGAGATGAAACTCGCAGCCAACGGTGCTAAGGCTGTGCCATTCTCAATCCCCTCAACCAAGTATAGTTATGTCAATGATTGGGCATTGACGGCAGACGTAATCGACGTATTGGACACCGAGAAGGCTCGCCGTCTGCGCACCACACGCCGACGTATCGAGAACGAGAACTTCTACCAAATCCCCTATACGGATGTCTACGGTGAGAAGAGTTACATCTCAGGAACATACGGCGACATCTCGGCACAAATAAAAGAGGCTCAGGAGATTATCGACGAGTATTCACCCCTCTTGGAACAGTATATCAACGAGGGCGACACCTCGTCGGACGGTTTCTATGATGTCTATGTCCCATACGTCGTTGCCCGCAACACTGCGGAGGCTATCCTCAACGACACCGCCTTTATGGCCGACTACGAGGATATGGAGGAGTATTGGGACTACAACGACCTTATCTCCAACAACGACATCCTGCTCAAGGATGCTATCCGCCTCTTTGTGTCGGACGAGCAACTGACACTGGCCATCAACAATGGCCGTATGGTGCTCCTGGCCGAGGGCGAGATAATCCCCGTAGAGGAGCGTGGCGAGGACTACGCTATTATAGGTCGTCTTAAGACCAAGGTAGATAGTTTCTTCGATGGTACTGAGGTGGACTATATCCTTTTGGCCAAGAACTATATCATCCCTGTAGACACGGAGAAGGCCATCGCCTCAGGCATCATCAACCAGAGCGAGGCTGAGCGCGCCGTAGAGGAGATAAAACTCTCGCTCAAGGGTAAGAGTATGGTCACCAGAGACCACCTTATGATGCTCGACCTCTTGGCTAACTTCAACTGGGAGCGCCCTCTCTCATTTACCCAGGCACACATAATGAAGGATTACGGAGTCGTGGACTATGCACGTTTCGATGGCTACTGTCTCACGTTGGTCCCTATCTACACTCGCTACCGTTCGGGAGCAGATGCAGGCTACCTCAATGCCGATGACCTCTACCCTCTCTATATGGCTAATGATCCAGAGGTAGAGCCTCTCTACTTCGGTAATCTTGCCGACGAGGATGTCTTGGTGGACTACTTCTACCGCTTCAACATCTCGGCTTCGCGCATTCGCGAGAATTTTGCACGTATTGCTTCGGAGTATATACGTCGTGGTGAAGAGGAGGATATCCTACGTGCCGAGGCACTCTTGGATAGAGGCCTTGAGGTGTTACCTTCGCATAAGATAGGCTTCTCGCACAGCAACACACAGCCCTACATCCGAGGCTATTACACCTTGGCTAACTACTACCTTGAGAGCGCCATCATAAGCCTTGAGCGCGCTAATGCAGAGTTCGAGAAGTTGCTTGGTCTCAATGCCAAGAGCATCGAGGGCGAGGATAACTTCGCATACTTCTATGCCCTCTCGGATGCTGCGGCAGAGTACCACGCCACAGCGACACACCGTGGTCTCGACTGTAGCGACATCGTCGAGGATCTCCAAATCAGCGACGACAGCTTTGCCCGTTCGGAGGAGTTATTCCATAAGGGCGACACCTTGGCGGCTCAATATATCAAGCAGCGAGGTGAGTGGGTAAACTACTACTTGCAGTACGCCACCTACGACAGCTTCTCGCTCGACATTAGCGAAGAGTTATACAACGCTATGCTCGACATCATCGAGACCCTCAACCTCAGCCACCTCACAGCAGGTAGTTTCGAGTGGGTGGCCAATGGCGATGCCGAGGAGATGTTGGTGGAGAATCCGCTTAACTTCGACGCTTTGGCCGTAGACTACCTCAAGGCTATTCAGCGCCTTATGCCCGATGATGCCAACGCCCCAGAGATGGCGTTGATAGAGGGACATATATGCAACCTCTACGAGATATACAGCACACTTCCTATCGCACGAGTAGTGGATGGCAAGGATGTCTATGCACCATACCTCGACGATGCTGAGGATTTGCTCTCGTCGGATGCGGCATACGAGATATTGACAATTTATGGTAAGATATAAGAGAAACAAAAAATTATAACACAATGGAGAAGATAGTTTTGTATAACACGCTCACACGTCGCAAGGAGACGTTCGAGCCAATCAACCCTGAACACGTAGGAATGTACGTTTGTGGACCTACCGTATATGGCGATCCACACTTGGGCCACGCACGTCCTGCCGTAACCTTCGATCTCTTGTTCCGCTACCTGCAGTCGTTGGGTTACAAGGTGCGCTACGTGCGTAACATCACCGACGTAGGCCACTTGGAGCAGGATGCCGATGATGGCGAGGATAAGATTGCTAAGAAGGCCCGCCTTGAGCAGTTGGAGCCTATGGAGATTGCCCACTACTACACCGAGCGTTACCACGACGCTATGCGCGAGTTGGGCGTTAAGTCTCCATCCATCGAGCCACACGCTTCGGGCCACATCATCGAGCAGATCGAGATGGTTAAGCGTATCCTCGATGCGGGCTATGCCTACGAGTCGAACGGTTCGATCTACTTCGACGTGGAGAAGTACAACAAGGACTTCCACTATGGTCGTCTTTCGGGTCGCAACCTCGACGATATCGTCACCAACACCCGTGAGTTGGATGGCCAGAGCGACAAGCACCACTCCTTCGACTTCGCCCTCTGGAAGAAGGCCTCACCTGAGCATATTATGCGTTGGCCATCTCCTTGGAGCGATGGCTTCCCAGGCTGGCATATGGAGTGTTCGGCAATGAGCACAAAATATCTCGGTGAGCAGTTCGACATCCACGGTGGCGGTATGGACCTTATGTTCCCACACCACGAGTGCGAGATTGCGCAGTCTACCGCAGCCCTCGGCAAGGACTCAGCACGCTACTGGGTACACAACAATATGATTACCATCAATGGCCAGAAGATGGGTAAGTCGTTGGGCAACTTCATCACCTTGGAGCAGTTGTTCACAGGCAACCACCCTATGTTGGTGCAGGCCTATACCCCTATGACCATCCGCTTCTTCGTGCTTCAGGCTCACTACCGCTCGACTCTCGACTTCTCGAACGACGCCTTGCAGGCTGCGGAGAAGGGTCTCGACAGATTGATGAAGGCCGTGGAGACTCTCTCGAAGCTCAAGGCTGGAGCAACCTCAACATCGGATGTTGCGGAGTTGGAGCGCCGTTGTCGCGAGGCTATGGCCGACGACCTCAACTCGCCAATGGTTATCTCTGCCCTCTTCGACTGGGTACGCATCATCAACCAGGCAGCCGAGGGTCAGCAGTCGTTCACTGCCGAGGACCTCGACACCCTCAAGGGCATCGTAAACCGTTATGTATTCGACATCCTTGGCCTACGCAACGAGAAGGCTGCAGATGTAGGTGGCAAGGATATGGTATCTCCTTTGGTGGAGATGTTGCTCGACATCCGTGCTAATGCCAAGGCTTCGAAGGATTGGGCAACCTCGGATAAGATTCGTGACAACCTCACCGCCATAGGCATCCGTGTTAAGGACCGCAAGGATGGTTGCGACTGGGAATTGGAGTAGTCAATGATAACACAAGAACAGATAACTGACCTAAATCAGAGAGTGGGTAAACTCGCACAATCTATCGACATAGAGCAGCGCGAGATTGACCTACGCAATGAGCAGGAGCGTACCGAGGAGCCTAACTTCTGGGACGACCCAGAGGCTGCACGCAAGCAACTTAAGTTGGTGGCCGACATAAAGTCGCTCATCGACGAATATCGTGCGGTGTGTCGTGCGGTGGAGGATATGTCCCTCATCCCCGACTTTGTGGCCGAGGGGGTACTCAGTGAGGAGGAGGCTACGGCACAATATGAGAGCTCGCTCTCCCTTGTCGAAGCCTTGGAACTCAAGCAGATGCTTTCGGGTAAGGAGGATAAACTCGGTGCCATTATGGATATCAACGCTGGTGCGGGAGGCACGGAGGCATTGGACTGGGCGCAGATGCTTATGCGTATGTACACTCGTTGGGGCGAGGCCCACGGCTACAAGGTCAAGGTGGCGAACTACCAGGCTGGTGACGAGGTGGGTGTGAAGTCCTGCACCTTAGAGTTCGAGGGCGACTACGCCTATGGCTACCTACGAAGCGAGAGTGGCGTACACCGTATGGTGCGTCTCTCACCCTTCAACGCCAACAACAAGCGCCAGACGACCTTTGCCTCGGTATTCGTGTCACCCACGGTAGACGACAGCATCGAAATCAACATATCGCCTGCCGACTACGAGTGGGACACCTTCCGTTCGAGTGGTGCTGGCGGTCAGAACGTAAATAAGGTGGAGACGGCGGTACGCCTCCGCTACCACGGCAAAGACCCCGACACGGGAGAGCCCGTAGAGTTCCTTATCGAGAATATGGAGACCCGCTCACAGCTGATGAACCGCGAGAATGCTATGCGCATACTTCGCTCGAAACTATACCAGCGCGAATTGGACAAACGTATGGCGACACAGCAGGCTCTGGAGGCAACGAAGAAGCGCATCGAGTGGGGCTCGCAGATACGTAGTTATGTCTTCGACGACAGACGTGTCAAGGACCACCGCACGGGTTACCAGACCTCTAACGTGGATGCTGTGATGGATGGTGAAATTGATGGCTTCATCAAGGAGTACCTACTACAATACTAACAATAATTTAAGATGCTACTACGCAGATTCATACTACTCGTCGCACTGCTCCTGAGTGTCGTTGGTACACAGGGCCAGGAGGTCGTTGTGGGGTGTCGTGATACGGCGGCCTATATGCCCCTCTTGCGCAACCAACGAGTTGCGCTTCTGGCTAACCATACTGCGATATACGACCAAGAGCGCCACGTGGTGGATATGTTACACCAGGAGGGCATCGACGTAGTTGGCATCTTCGCCCCCGAACACGGCTTTCGTGGCAGTGTCGAGGCAGGCCTTGTCGTGAGGGATGATGTAGATGCCAAGACGGGTATCGCCATCCTCTCTCTCTACAACGGCAACACCAAGCGTCCCTCAAACGAAGCGATGAATTCGTTCGACATCCTTGTCGTCGATATGCAGGATGTAGGACTGAGGTTCTATACCTATTATATATCTATGCTGAGGATGATTGATGCTTGCGCCGACCACAACAAGAGGGTGATAATCCTCGATCGACCCAACCCCAATGGGCACTATGTCGATGGACCTATCCTCGATATGCGCTATAAGTCGGGCGTAGGACATATCCCCGTACCTATAGTTCACGGACTCACGATGGGCGAAATCGCGCTTATGGCTATGGGAGAGGGGTGGACCAAGAGGGCTGAGGTTAGCGTGGTTCGTTGCGCAAACTACGACCACACCACACACTATACGCTACCCATAGCGCCCTCACCAAACCTACCTACGCAGCACTCCATATACCTATACCCTTCGACCTGCCTCTTCGAGGGTACGGTGATGAGTATGGGACGTGGTACGGAGGCCCCCTTCGAAATCTACGGGCATCCCGACCTTGAGGGGCGAGAGTTTAGTTTTACACCGATGCCCAATGCAGGCTCTAAGAATCCGCCATTCAACGGCGAAAGGTGCTATGGCGAAGACCTCAGAGGTCTTGACGACGAGACCATCTGGCAGGAGGGTGTGAACTTAGAGTATGTCATCGATGCCTATAACGACCTCGGCATAGGTGACGCCTTCTTCAAGCCTATGTTCGAGAAACTCGTGGGCGTGGAGTGGGTGCGACAGATGATAAAGGAGGGCTACACCGCCCAAGAGATTAAGGCCCGCTGGGCTGATGATGTGGCGACATTCAAGAGACAGAGAGCCAAGTACTTACTATACGAAGAGTAATAAAGAAAACAGAATAAATTATGGGATTTTTTGATCTATTCAAACGCAAGAAAGTTGAAGAGCCTAAGAGCCAGGAGGTTGTGGAGACAACTCCCGTGGAGGTAACCGAAGAGCCTAAGAGCGAGGAGATAACCGCAGATGAGGTCACTACCTCCACAGAGACTCCTATTGTAGCGACCCCAGAGCCTAAGGAGGCTGAGGTTGTCGAGGAGGATGACGAAGAGGTAGATATCGAGGCGGAGCGCAAGGAGCTCGAAGAGGGCTTAGGCAAGACCAAGGAGGGTTTCTTTGGTCGTCTTAAGCGCGCCATAGCGGGTCGCACAACGGTAGATGCCGACGTGTTGGATGACCTTGAGGAGGTGCTCATAACCTCGGATGTAGGCGTGGAGACCACGGTGAAGATTATCAACGCCATCGAGGAGCGTGTAGCACGAGATAAGTATATGAATACTTCGGAGTTGCACGACATCCTTCGCGATGAGATAGCAAAACTTATGGAGGAGTCACACCGCTCGACAGAGGACTTCGGCATCGAGGTAAAGGAGGGTCTTCCATACGTTATGATGGTTGTGGGTGTGAATGGCGCAGGCAAGACTACGACGATAGGTAAACTCGCAGCAAAACTGACACGCGCAGGTCGCAAGGTATATATCGGTGCTGCCGACACCTTCCGTGCTGCAGCCATCGACCAGTTGGCCGTATGGGCAGAGCGCGCTGGAGCAACGATGATTCGTCAGGATATGGGTTCCGACCCAGCATCCGTAGCCTACGACACCCTTCGCTCGGCAGTGGCAAATGGTGCCGACGTCGTACTTATCGACACCGCAGGCCGACTCCACAACAAGGTGGGCCTTATGAAGGAGCTTACCAAGATTCGCAACGTGATGTCGAAGGTGATCCCTGACGCACCACACGAGGTGATGTTGGTTTTGGACGGCTCAACAGGCCAGAACGCCTTCGAGCAGGCCAAGCAGTTCACCGAGGCTACGCAGGTGACATCGCTCACAATCACAAAACTCGATGGCACAGCCAAGGGTGGCGTGGTGATAGGCATCAGCGACAAGTTCCACATCCCAGTACGTTACATAGGCATTGGCGAGGGCATCGACCAGCTCAAGATGTTCGACCGTAAGGAGTTTGTACGTGCATTGTTTGGTGATAAAAAGTAGTACTTCTATGAAGAAGATAAACATCATAACCCTCGGTTGTTCAAAGAATACCGTAGACTCAGAGCATCTCGCAGCACAACTTACGGCGATGGACTATAAAGTTGTCTTCGACAGCGACCGCACGGATGCCGACGTAGTGGTAATCAACACTTGCGGATTCATTGGCGACGCGAAGCAGGAGTCTATCGACACCATCCTTCGTGCTGCACAACTCAAGGAGCAGGGCCGCATCGAAGAGCTCTTCGTAGTAGGCTGTCTCTCACAGCGTTATGCTGATGAATTACGCCCTGAACTACCCGAAGTAGACGACTTCTTCGGTGTGAACGACTGGGCAGGAATCGTGGAGCGTCTCGGCGCTAAATATCGTCAGGAGAACGAGACTAAGCGCGAGATATCGACCCCTTCGCACTACGCCTACCTCAAGATCTCGGAGGGTTGCAACTGGATGTGTGGCTACTGCGCCATACCCCTCATCCGTGGCCGTCACAAGTCAGTCCCTATGGAGGCTCTCATAGCCGAGGCCGAGGCATTAGTGGCTAAGGGTGTACGCGAATTGATGGTCATAGCACAGGATACAACCTATTATGGTGTAGACATTTACGGCGAGCGCAAGTTGGCTGAATTGCTCGAACGTCTCTGCCGCATCGACAAACTCGAATGGATACGTCTCCACTACGCCTACCCCACAGACTTCCCCGACGAGGTGATCGAGGTGATGGCACGAGAGCCAAAGATTTGTCGATATCTCGACATACCGTTCCAGCACATTTCGGACAACCAACTTTCAGCAATGAAGCGTCGCCACACCAAAGCCGAGGCGCTACAACTAATCGAGAAGCTACGCAAGGCGATACCCGACATAGCACTCCGCACAACACTCTTAGTGGGCTACCCCACAGAGAGCGAGGCAGACTTCGCAGAATTGATGGAATTCGTCAAGACCACGAAGTTCGACCGTCTCGGCGTATTCCCCTACTCAGAGGAGGAGGGTACTTACTCGGCAACACGTCTGCAAGACGATGTGCCTCAGGAGGTTAAAGAGGAGCGCGTAGACCGTATAATGCGTCTCCAGGAGCGCATATCGCTACAGAACAATGCTCGTCGCATAGGTCAGCGTATGCGTGTGATAATCGACCGCAAGGAGGGAGACTTCTACATCGGCCGCTCGGAGTACGACTCACCAGAGGTAGACCAGGAGCTCATAATCCAGAGCAACGGCAAGCGTCTACTGCGAGGCCATTTCTACGAGGTGGAGATCACAGATGCCGAGGATTACGACCTCTATGCCGAAGTGGTAAGATAGGACAACAAAAGCACTAATTGTCCATTTTATTTGATTTTTACATTTTTTTTACCTATCTTTGGGGTGTTAAACAACAAACCAAAGGCGTAAACATTTCAGGCTTATGGCAGAGAAGAACATCGTAAAACGACTAAGCAACGAGGTGGATAGGCTCATCGCCGACCACGCACGCATCTCTGCCGAGTGTCGAAGCCTAACGCAGGAGCGCGACAAACTCCTCAGCGAGAAACGACGTCTCGAGGAGCGTGTACGCGAGTTAGACGACAAACTCAAGAGTGCTGAACTCACGAGCGTTATGTGTGGCAACGACGGAAATGTGGAGCGCGCGAGGAGGCGTGTAGATGCTCTATTGCGGGAAGTAGACATCTGCATCGCCACAATCAAAAACCAGGGCAACGACTAAAGGTGCTGAGGGCCGAAGAGAGAGAAAGAGAACAGAGGAAAGAGGAAAGAGGAAAGAGGAGAGAGGGAACGAGGAAGAATAAGTGAGTACAAGATAGTGTAACAAGAGAATTTACGACGATGGCAGAGGAGAAGATTAAGATAAACATTTCGATAGCGGGTAAGTCCTACCCTATGACTATCGATGCTGCCAACGAGGAACTCTACCGTGTGGCGGCGAAGCGCCTTAACGAGAAGATCACGGAGTACACACGAATCCCTAACTTCCAGATTCAGGACCGCTTAGCAATGGCGGCACTCCGATACTCAATACTCGCACTCACAACTGAACACTCCTCAGCTCTCGGAAACCAAGATATAGAGCAACTCGAAGATATCGAGAAGCGCATACAGAAGTATATCAAGGAGTAACCACGCCTTAGGCGCGATATTTGCAAAATAATTGCAGGCACACCGAGAGTGTGCATAGGTTCTTTCGATAAGATCTATCCCGCATAGATTCCTTAAAAGCTTTGCGAACTGTACAATTTATATAACATTGGGACAACTCTCGAGAAGAGCTACAAAACAAGGCCTCAACCCTTTGGGTGTGGCACCTGCCACCAGTGGACTGTTGCGTGCCTCGGAGCCCCACCTATGACTTATCTGCGGATTCGTCAAACAAGTTAAGGAGTCTGTGTGGGCTTTTTTGTTTTAAGGGACAGAGCTAACTTATTAAGATACAATTTAAAACATTACTAACAATATAACAACACCAATTTTTTGATATGGAATCAATTTGGATAATCGTCGGTGTCGTTGTGGGTGCTGTGGTGGGCGGATGCTTAGCCTACGTAGCAGCACGAGCACGCGCAAAGGCCATCGTCATCAAGGCAGAGGCTGACGGCGAAATGATAAAGAAAGAGAAGATGTTGCAGGCTAAGGAGAAGTTCATCCAGCTAAAGAGCGACCACGACCGCCAGGTAAATGAGCGTAACCAGAAGTTGCAGCAGAGCGAGCAGCGCGCAAAGCAACTCGAAGCAACACTTCAGAACAAGGAGCGCGAATTGGAGCGCAAGATCGCTGAGTATGAGAAGCGCAACGAGCAGCTCAATACCCAGATGCAGAATGTGGAGAGCCGCAAGGAGGAGCTTGCAACAGTCATACGCCAGCAGAATGAGCGTCTCGAGCAGATCTCTGGTATGAGCTCCGAGGAGGCTAAGAACGTCTTGGTAGAGAATATGAAGAATGAGGCTAAGGCCGAGGCTGCTACATATATCGCCGAGACCATCGAGGAGGCTAAGCTCTCAGCAACGAAGGAGGCTAAGCGCATCGTGGTAGCATCTATCCAGCGTGTAGCAACAGAGACAGCAATCGAGAATGCTGTGACCGTGTTCAACATCGAGTCAGACGAGGTCAAGGGTCGCATCATCGGTCGTGAGGGCCGTAACATCCGCGCCTTGGAGGCTGCAACGGGCATCGAGATTATCGTGGATGATACCCCTGAGGCAATCATCCTCTCAGGCTTCGACCCCGTACGTCGTGAGATCGCCCGCCTCGCACTCCACCAGCTCGTAACAGATGGCCGTATCCACCCAGCACGTATCGAGGAGGTTGTGGCAAAGGTCAAGAAGCAGATTGAGGAGGAGATCATCGAGGTAGGTAAGCGCACAACAATCGACCTCGGCATCCACGGCCTACACCCAGAGTTGATACGCCTCATCGGTAAGATGAAGTATCGCTCATCGTATGGTCAGAACCTCTTGCAACACGCCCGCGAGACTGCTAACCTCGCAGGTATTATGGCTGCGGAGTTGGGTCTCAACCCTAAGGCTGCACGTCGCGCAGGCCTCTTGCACGATATCGGCAAGGTGCCCGATGATGAGCCAGAGTTGCCACACGCAATTATCGGTATGAAACTCGCCGAGAAGTATAAGGAGAAGCCAGATGTATGCAACGCCATCGGTGCGCACCACGACGAGACCGAGATGACCTCGCTCATCGCACCTATCATCCAGGTATGTGACGCTATCTCTGGTGCTCGCCCAGGCGCTCGCCGCGAGGTTGTGGAGTCTTATATCAAGCGTCTCAAGGAGATGGAGGGCATCGCACTCTCTTACCCTGGCGTGGTCAAGACCTACGCCATCCAGGCAGGTCGCGAGTTGCGCGTAATCGTGGGCGCAGACAAGCTCACCGACCAGGAGTCTGAGGCACTATCACACGATATAGCAAAGAAGATTCAGGACGAGATGACCTACCCAGGTCAGGTGAAGATCACCGTAATCCGCGAGACACGCTCGGTATCTTACGCTAAGTAATCGTCTGAAAAGGTATATTACGCCAAGGGCCACCCAAAACGGTGGCCCTTAGTTGTCTCTACTAAAGGTAAGAGGAGTATATTAAAGAGTTTAAGGATGGAGTTTGGGGAGTTTATGGGACTTTGCGAGGCTTATTCAACCCACTAACAAGGGCTCTATTTCCGAAACTCCATAAACACCCAATACTCACTAATCTTTTAGTCTCGAAACAAGTGTAATAGCAACAATAAACGGCAGTCAAATGACTGCCGTTTATTGTCAGAACAAACACCCAAGATTAATCATTTCGTGGATGTAGAAAGGTTATAAAATTATACTATTCTCGGACACAACGCACAGAGTAGCCGTTGCTGCGATAGTAGTCGTACGCGGGGATGACAAAGCCACTGGTGAAGTTCAAGCCGTACGCGCTGCTGATATCGCGCGGATCAGGAGAAGCCGACCAATAATAGCCGTAGGAGCCGACAGCGAACAACACCCCACTGTCGTAGAGGCGATAGCCGACAGCAGGATACCACGCCGCTGTCGTACCGTCAGCGAGAGTCCAGGTGAATCCGCTATTTGTCCATTTCATAATTGAACTATTCCAGCCATTAGTAGCTGTTGCCCAGAAACCGTCACTTCCGCCCTTTGGTACACGATAACCGACTGGGCATGGATCGTATAAAGATTTTTCTGATTCCTTCCAGCGAATTTCATAGTTATCCCAAGTTTGCGAACACCAATCATACCTATCATAAGATGCAATATAGGTCATAGGATTTTCCTCTGCATAATCTACAGATTTACTGCTTGTAATTGTTGTCCAACTACCAGTCGATGCAGCAAGAGTCGTTCCCGATTTTGCGCAACTACCCATAAATGGATCTTTGCGTCCCCACTGATAGAGCAAACCAAATGAGCCAATATCGCCAGGAGTAGCAGAAGTTGCACCGAGGTTGCGATCCATCATTATACCCGCATTATTAGGGTAAACATGGTCGTTCCAACCCTCCTCAGAGCACCATATATGCCATGACCAGAGGATTACATCCTTTGAGTTGCGTACAGCGATAGAGGCGTTACCATTTCTAAATGTTTCGGGCGTAGAGAAATAGACATAACCATTCTTATAGCCAACCTCCTTGATAAGGTCTCCAATATTTGGCATTACATCAGTGCCGAAAGTCTCCCATAGTACTTCGGTTTTCTTTACATTGCCAACAGAAGTATCCAGATTACCCAACACTGCCTTGAATTTGTAGTTTCCCGTCCCCTGAATAAGGTAGCAGTTTGCTGTACCCTCAGCCGAGAGGTCTTTGTAGAGTGAGAGGTCTATGCCATCCTCCTCGCCACCCTCGGAGCCACCGCCTTCGCCCTCGGAGCCACCGCCGATATTGTTCCAATCCTCTATCTCGCAACCGATCTCCACCTTGATAGCGTTTGTCGAGGTATTGAGCACAGCGGTATAGGTGTACGACACGCCAGGCTTAAAGTTGAATGAGTCCTCCAATAGGTACGACACACTCTTTGAGTTAATCTCCAACAGAGGCACAGAGGTCTCGAGCATCTGGGGCACAACGATAGCCTCATATACGACAGCCTCACCATCCTCAAAAGTACGAATACCGAGGTTGCGCATCTTGATAGAGTTCGCACCGCTATATGGATTCTTTACCACCGAGCCATTTGCAAGCGAGATATGAACATCCGTTACGGTTGAGTGGAGATGCACTGTAGCATCCTCTGGGAGTGAGCCAATATACTCCTCGCCCGCCATAATCTTCACAACAAGGCGACTCATCTGATGCTTCATATTGAGCGACACAGAACCGTCAGTCTGCGCAACGCCCTCTGCTTTTGCCCACAAGAAATCCGAAGTCTCGTAGGCGTCATCTACAGTTTGGTCAAGAGCCACAGAGAATGGTTGCTCGTCGATATGCTCAACTGCCATATATGGGTAGTAGGCATAGACATCGCTCTTACCCTCGCCCCAATATACTGGACGTTCGGTTGCCCAGGCAGCACCATCGAACGCCATCACCTCGTTATTGGCACGGTTACCCGAAATCTGCAACGGAGCGGGGGTTATCTCGTCTATGTAGTCGGTAACATAGAGTCCCAATCTATCTTCTGCCTCAAACACTCCATTGCTAACGCGAGTATGGGCATTAGGAGATACCACCTCGAACAACATTCTATTGTCGGCAGGTAGTTCGGCATTGTTGGTTGCCTGCTCACACGCCACCATACCCAATGCCAATGCTGCTATTGATAAATATTTTGCTTTCATAGTTTTGCTCTACAATTAAAATTTGCTCTTGTCAAACACTGGTTTCTCGCCCATAAACTTTGGCTCCTGCTGACCAAAACGAGATGATGCCGTAGCATTATCGCCTGCCCAAGGTGCAGAGTATGTCGAGATAGATGGTAACGACTCGTAGTCCTTGGCCTTGAATACCTCGAATGAATACTCCTCGCCCGCATACTTCATAATGCGCTTAACCATCGACTCACGCGAGATTGCATTATAGTATGGAATATTGTTGTTCATACACGATGTTGCCTCCGAACGGAATACGCCACGAGTGTGCATAAATGCACCCTCATATACATCGACAACATTCGAGTACTGTGGGTCGTAAATCATATGCGACCAAGGCACCTCCTGCATACTTCCTGTAAGCGAGATATTCTCATAGAAACCGTAAGACTTCATCGCATTAATCTCCTTAACATGACCACAGCAGCCGCAATTGCACGACTGAATAAATGCGTTGTGGTAGATATACTCGTCTGCCAATTTGCCGAAGCCGTGACCTCCAGCCTCGTGGTGTACCAGACCACGGAAGTCGTATGGAGCAGGGTCGTTGCTCATAGGCACAAGAGCTACAGCCGAGCCATCACCCCACATACAACACAAACCACTATACTCGTTGCTATTCTCAACGAGGATAACGAGAGTTGTTGCTACATCGTCATTGATAGGAGCAACGCAAGCACCTGCAAACACGGTCTCGAAGTCTGGCGAAACGCCCTCGTTTAAGGTGTACTGCGAGCCGAATCGTGCCTCACGAATGGTATTGACTGTACCCATACCGCTATCGGCTGACATACCGAATATGGTGTAGACATTAAAGTAGTCCTTGTAGGTCAGATAAGGCTCAATATCGAAGAAGTATGTGTAAGCATCCTGCATAGCCTTGAGATACTTACCCTCGGCAATATCCTTTGCATCGAAGCAGTCGCCCATAATCACGATATTTACGCCATTGCCTACGCCCTTCTCTTGGAGTGTGATAAGGTCGCCGTCGCCATACTCATAGTCGTACTGCTCGACTGTCATACGAGTACGATAGTCCTTGCCATCGAGCAAGAATACAACCTCGCCCGCACGATTACCATTGCCCTTGGAAAGTTCATTGATTGTGATAGTTACATCAACCTTGCCCACACCGCTCGATGGTGTTACAGTAACCCACTCTGGCGCAGACTCAACCGACCACGCCTCGCCCGCAGGAGCACGCATCACAAAGGTCTTTGAGTGCTCGTTATTAAGTGTACGGAGCAGGTTGCGTGATATTGAAAACTCGCGATGCGCCTCAATACGCTGAAACTCATCCCAACCCGAAGCATATTGATACTTCTTTACAGACTCTTCTGGGACCTCTACCACAAAATTTTCCTTAGCTACACCATAAAATGCACTTTGGTCGATGGTTGGTGGGTTCTTTGCCTTGCAGACAATAGATGATAGATAGTAGCAGTCTTGAAATGCATACGACTCGATAACCTCGACATCCTTGTGAAGTACAATACCCTCGATATTATTACAATGGTAGAACAACCGCGATGGGATAGCCACAATGTTCTCAGGGATTTCAATAACACCACTTAAACGCCAGCAATCGCTAAACGCTGATGAACCAAGCGAAATCAACTCCTTTGGAAGAACAAGTGTGCCGTTGAATTCGGTATTTGCAAACGCATTGTCACCAATTACAACAACCGTTGAAGGAATATTCAACTCGCCCTTGAACTTTGTACCACTAAATGCGCCTTCACAAATCTCTGTCAAACCCATTGGAAGGGTAAGATTACCATTGAAACCGCAACAAGAAAATGCATATAAGTTAATAATATGAATGCCTCTTGGAATAGTCAAAGAGCCAGTCAGACCGGAACAATTGTCAAATGCCCATGAGCCGATATACTCCAAACCCTCTGGCAATGCAAGATTGCCCTTAATTGCAGCTTCTTGAAAAGCCGCGAACTCTATTCGTTTTAGAGTGTGTGGCAATGAGATCTCGCTAATTAATGACGTGCAATACATGAACGCACCACTTCCTATCTCCTCCAAAGTAGAAGGGAACTGAACATTGGTAATATTTGTATAGTCAAAACCAGATACATACTTCAAACCCTCTGGTAACTGAACAGTACCAGTCAATGAGGTTCTTGAGAATGAGCTATTCTCAATACGCTCCAACTTATCAGGAAGTACACACTTGATAAGTGTTGTTTTACCATTGAATGCATATTCTGGTATCTTATATACACCATCAATCTTACTCTCTACCTCCTTAAGGTTAAGGCGCATAAGTGATGTCATCTTATCACGCATAAACTCATAGTCGGCTACACCAATCTCTCCCGTAAGTTTCAAGTTCTTAATAGCCGTTACATCCATCTCAAGGCGATCGACCATGGTCTTCTCCAAGCGACCAGCCTCAGGCGAGTGAACTACAACATACTCACGAGCATCGTCCTGGTGAGAAGCGTTATCTGCCTCCCACTCGCTGATGGTTACACCCTCCAAAACAACCTCAATCTCGCCAGTATTGGCAATCTTTCGAATTTTAAGGTCGTAGTTAGTAATCTTACCTGCCTCGTATTCTGTTACTACATCGCGTACGTACTTGCGTGGATGGCCGTCGATGGTGATAACCAACACAGCCTCGCCAGCTGCAACAGTCTGTGGCACGACGATAGCTCTAAACTCGCCATTATCCTCAACGGGGATAATACCATCAAGAGGCTTCTCGCCAGTAGGTGTAACAACGCCAGTAGCGAGGTCGATAGTAGACTTACGGATAGTATTAGCTACCAAGACCTCCTTCTTAACACTCTCGAACTCCTCGGCATCGTTCCAGCCGTCACCCATAGTGAAGCGAATACGGGCAGAAGACATCTTATGATGGAAGTGCAATTTTATCGTCGCAGCCGTAGGCGCTACATTCTTGCTCGTAACCCACAAGAAGTCACTCGCCTCGTATGCACCCATCTGGCCGTGCTCAGCAGGAGTACGCTGGTCCTTGGCTACCTCGAAAGGATAAGCCTCGATAGATAATGGATCAGCGTATGGGTAGTAGCCATAGAAATCGACATTTGTGTCGTCATCCTTATAGTAGATATCGTACTCCGACACCCAGCTACCATCCTCCTGAAGCGTAAACTTCACATTGTCAGCCTGGTTATCCTCAACCATAAGTTCACCGGCCTGACCCTCCTCGTAGTTCACGAGATAGAGACCAATATTATCGCCTGCGCAGAAGCCACTATCATCAACACGAGTGTTATCCTGTTGGTAGATAGAGCCATCAATCTGCACCTTCTGAAATGGAGTGACATTTGGCGTATAGTCAATAGTCACATCCTGCGTACAAGCTTGCAAGGCAATAGCCACAAGACAAGTTGCAAAACAAAACAGCTTTTTCATATTATATTGAGTTATATTTGTTTACACCCTTTAGACCTCGTCCTCTACATTCTCGCCGTCGTCCCAGTTGCCAATGCTATTAGAAATAGAATACCCCTGCTCAATGGCAAATGTTAAAATTGCGATCTCTGGAGCAACATACCCCCCTGTCATATTTTTTTCCATTTTATAATATTAATTAATGTTTGGATTCACAAAAACAAAGGGAAACACTCGACCTTTAATGATCGAATGCTTCCCTCTATGGTATACGATTAGTGTAAGCGTACTTTACAAAATACCCCCCCTATTGCTATATTATTGATTTTCAATATATTACACATACACAACCTTGCTTAAATTCAAAAGATATAACAAATGTAGTAAAATATTACCAATCAAACAAGTATCGAAGCTGAAATGTACATATAACTAAGGACATAAGTCCTCCCCTCGCTACCATAAAAAAAAGAGGAAACCCTCTCGGATTTCCTCTATGGTAGGTCCCCATCGAAATTCCTAACCGATTAATAGATAATTACGAGCGTGTTATTAGATTTATGACGTTAGGTATAAAGATACGAAAAAGGCAATCGGCAGAGCTAACTACCGATTGCCAATAATGAATTAGAGTTTATAAGCGGAGAGTTCCCAAGGGGGGGGGTATTGTCATAAAAGGATATTTAATACCTACTCAGTGGGTGGTACATCGAAGTCAATCTGATCAACGGTGAGTACCGTTACCTGCTGACCGTTGTATGGTCCTGAGCACTCGACACCGAGCAGGCGACCATCGCTTTTTGAGAAACGAGCAACTATCTCGACCTTGTCGCCCCTGGTGCTGACTATGACCATATCACCCTCCTCGCGGAATTTAAGCAACCAGCCCATTGCAGCGGCATACGGTTTCAATTTTTCGAGTGAGGCAAGCGGGGAGAGGTCAATTCCTCCGTGGGGACGTTCGACTACCAATTGTCCGTTCTGGTAGCGTTGATAGCTCTCTCCATTATAGAGTTCCATAGTACGAGCCTCGTCCTGCCATTTGATAGCCATTATAACATTCGACTCCTCTTTGCGAATCTCAACGATACCCTGCATCGGAGTGCCATCGAAATCAATATCATAGAGTTCCCGTGAACTCTTGTTTTCGGTAACATTTGCGGTAAATCGAACGAGATAGTTGTCAGATTCGAGAAGTTGAGTCATTGCTCGTTCGACCACCTCGCGGGCGGTGCTGGTCTGTACGCCTTTGATACCAACGAAGAGGGCGATAGCAACTACTGCGGCAATACCTCCAACGCGTGCAAATTGCCAAATAAAGCGGCGGCGCGGTGCGGGTGCAGAGACTTTAAATTCGAGGTTGGTTGTGGGGGCGAATCGGGGCGAGAGAATATCGACCACGCGATTGTCCGAATAGTTATCTAAATTGTTGGTCTTCATAGTGATTACTTGTTTTTAATTGTTAGATTAACCCGCGCTCCGCGAGGGCTTCACGCAGTTTGTCGATACCGTAGCGAAACCGCGACTTTGCCGTTGTGAGCGGTATGTCGCAGATCGCAGCGATCTCAGAAAATTGACGTCCGCCATAGATTCGCAAGCGGATCACTTCGCTCTGCTCGTCGGGTAGCAAAGCCATTAGTCGTTCAATCAATAGAAACTCCTGCTCGAAATCTTTGGGCGCAAGGTCTTCGCTCGATAGTGTATCAAGTGTGTCGGTCGATGTAAAATTTCGGCGCGAACGCAATATAGATGTGCAACTATTTGTCAATGAGCGATAAACATAGCCTTTCAAGTCTTTAATTTCGGCAAGCCGTGCGCTCTGTTTCGAGAGCCTCAGGTATAGATCCTGTACCACGTCTTCAGCCTCTGAAGCAGACCCCAACCGATAGCAGGCATATCGAAACAGATCGTTGCGTTCGGACGACATTAGCTCAGCGAGGCGGGTGAGTTGTTTGTTTTCGTTTGTTAGTTTCATAATTTGTTATCGTTTGTTGGAAACGCGCTTCCGAATATATAACGCTCAAAGTTCGAAAAAGACTTAACATACTCACAAAAACACTAAAAAAGACAATCGGCAGAGATAACCACCGATTGCTAATAATGAGTTATAGTGAGTTTCGTGCATTTCAAATTATTGAAATTCCGAAACATCGCTTTATTAAAGAGCCTTTAGAGGGCTCTTTGACAAAGTCTTACGACCTTGTGATGTATGTTTGCTTAACGTTTTTCTAACCGATTTATCCGCGACTTTGAAGCTGCTACATATATTGCGAAGCAATGCAAGACAGAGTCTTGCCATAAGTCCCCCTTTGACAAAGGGGAATTTAGGGGGAATGTAAGTATGAGCCGTCGAGGCCGACCCCCCGCAAACGAAAACAGGAGAAACATTGCTGTTTCTCCTGTTGTAGTAGGACACCATATCGAAATTTCTAACAGATTTATACACAACTTTGAAGCTGCCACTCATATTGCGAAGCAATGCAAAACAACGTCTTGCCACAAGCCTCCCTTATCAAAGGGAGGTTTGGAGGGATTGTATATGTGGCTGAGGACATAAGTCCTCCCCCCGCTACCATAAAAAAAGAGGGCAAATCTAATGATTTGTCCTCTATGGTAGCGGGGGGAGGACTCGAACCTCCGACCTCCGGGTTATGAGCCCGACGAGCTGCCAACTGCTCTACCCCGCGATGTATCGTTAAATGGC
>JAEIGA010003123.1_pt1 | contig 26070 bp, 25 predicted proteins | sample 9270691 | NCBI WGS metagenome assembly JAEIGA01 (sample SAMN17057246, study PRJNA624740) | gut metagenome | biome: biome; isolation source: fecal sample | host: Bos grunniens | place: China: Xizang | collected 2019 | reverse complement strand
TATGAACTCCGGAAACATTGTGATACCGGCTTCTTATGAGAAGGTCTGGGACTTCAACGAAGGACTTGCAGCTGTTGCGGATGCAGAGCAGAAGGTTGGATTCATTGACAAAACTGGTGAACTTCAGATCCCGATGATGGAGGTAGACTACAGATCAAGTTACTACTCATTCGAAAATGGGATTGCTATTTTAGAAGCGCCGGAAACGGGTTTGAAAGGTGCCATCAATAAGGAAGGTACATGGGTGCTTCCTATGGAGTTCTTCAACATCTTTTATCCAGATGATGAAGGATACATGAAGGTATATGACGGCAAACATTGGGGACTTTATGATTCGGTCGGCAATGAAGTCTTCCCAATCATATACGATGACATTTATTACGACAAAGGACTCAATGGCGTTTTTACACAGAAGGACGGAATCAAGCAGTTAGTAACGACATCAGGCGAAGTAATAGAGCCATTTGTAGTTGATAGGATTCAGCCATTGAGATATATTGTACATTATCTACCCGGGGCAGATAACGAGTATGCCACTCATCCATACTTGGTAGACTATAATATTGATACTTACCACGGAGTGCTAGACACTCGTAATGGTAAAGTCGTCATTCCGGCGATTTATGATACCGTAGAAATGATTTCAAAGGATATGATCAAAGCATCTTTGGGATTAGAGAATATTGAGAGCGTTGTTTTTGACCCGGTTGGAAAACAATACCAATAAACTATTTTTATCTGATTCTGAACTTTTTAAGGGATGGTGGAATATAAGATTCTTTTTTCTTAACTTTGTTGGCAATGATCCCCTATAGATAATAATCTTGCGACAACTACCACAGATGACGGATTACATGGGCTCTCTAATAAGTTCAACACAAATATAATTAAGGAAACTAGATAATTTTTCAATGAATCCTCAAACTTACGACTCGTTCTCTGATGAGATGATTATTGATAGACTAATCAATAATGATCCGAAGTTCATAACATATTTCTTCTATTCCAAATGTAACCCACTCTTGTTCAAAATATCTAATAAACTTCTAAGTGGAATTGTCGGAGTAGAGGATCTCAGGCATGAATTGATTTGTGCCTTGAGCGCCAATGACTGGAAGGCACTTAAGAACTTCAAATATAACTCAACCTTGATGGGGTGGATAAAGGTTATCAGCGTCAATATTGGAATCCGATTACGCGGAAAAGAGGACAAGGCTCACCTTCTCCCTGTTTATCAGGGAATATCCGAAAGGATATCCAAGCTGTCCAAGGATCAGATTTCAGAATATATGAAAGACATCTCCGATCCTATCCATAGGATGTTATTACGCGAAAAATATTTATATGATCAGCCAGATGAGCAGATATGCTCACTTCTCAAGCTAAAAGCAGAGGAGTATCGGATCAAACTCCGTCAGGCAGAGAAGAAGTTAATCCGCGTCATTGAAAACATCCTAACTTCAGCCAACATAACGGAAACTCACCAAAATACTCAGACTAAGGTCGATTCATATATTGTAGAAGACAGCATCTCAACCAAAATGGATATCAAGACATTACTGAAGTCCATGCCTAACGAGCGTTACCGATTCGTTATTGAGTCCATCGTCATACAAGGCAGAAGTATTGAAGAGATGGCAAAAGAGTTGAATCTCAAGAAATCCAACATCTGTAACATTAAGCATCGCGCACTCATGCAGTTAGCCCAGATAGCAAGAGAGGAGTTAAACCACGAAAGAAGACAAATAATATGATAAATATTTCAACACAGGATATTGCCGCATACTTTGAAGGCTCATCATCCATCTCTGATACTGATATGCTGCAAGCTATGATACAATCACCCGAGTTGTATGATACCATTGAAGCATTAACTGAATTGGAGGCAATTGAAGAATTGGAAGAGATCAAAGAAAACAATCTATTTAATGAACTATAAGACAGAAAGAATTATGGAAAGAAGATCATTAGTGAGTATCTTTCTTATGCAGAAAGACGAGCTGACAAAGAAGATAGCACAAGCGGCGTCAGTCAAAAATATGGAAGACATACGTTCAACAATTGCCGGATTTTTCGATACCCAACTATCGTCGAATGGTGAATATGCATCCCAGCTATCGCAGGCAGAATTCTTCATCATGCAGAGTTCTATGTTTGTAAAAGACCTACAGAAGAAACTGGATGAAAAATTTTTCTCTGCACCTATACATGAAATAGCTGAAACCACATATACAAAACCCAAGGTAACATCCACTCCTATGGCCTTTACATATAGCATTATTGGAGGCTTGTTGGGTTCTTGGACCGGAGTGCCTTTAGCTGGTGCTATTGCCGGTTTGGTAATCTCTACGTGGCTATATAAAAGCCAGCCTAAGTTCATTACCAAACACAAGTATACCCGTTGGATCATAGCCAAACCTGTTGATAAAAAAGAGATACGAAGCACGGTAAATTATCCAGAATTGAACACCTCTGAGATAATGAAGATATTTGAAGAGATCTGTATCGGCGTAGACGACATGATACAGGTGGTTGCCAATCAGATAAAAGGGTCTATTCTTCCTACTCCAGAACAGAAGTCTGTCACTCAAGAGTTAGGTCCGATTATAAAGGAATGTCAGAAACACATTGGCTTATTATATAAAGCTGGCATAGATGCTGACGATATCGGTATTTTTGAGGATATATGGCTTACTATCGGAGTAGAATTCGTTCACTATAGCGAGGATAAGAGCGATTACTTCATTGAAAAGACTAGCTTGAACACAAGCGAGATTTCAGAACAATATCCAGCTGTCCTCATAAATGGAAAGCTGCATCTACAGGGCCTAATCTCATTACCAGAAAGCAAATAACATTAAACTCAATAAACTATCACATGCTTACATCAGATATAAAATTCGCAGTTGGAATTGACTTCGGACATGGGGAAACTTCGTTCAGTTATTATAATATAACATGGGGAAAAGATATTGCAGGCCAGAAAGCGACAGAAAAAACAGTAATATCACTTCAAGATGGTACTAAGACTATTCCCTCTATCTATTTGTATAACAAAGACACCGATTACATGTTCATCGGAAAGACCGCAGGTATCAACTATGGGCAAATCATAGGTGACCGAAGTAATTATGTTTATGGTGTCTCCTTCAAGAAACCTATTACGCGTATGTCAGAAGAAGAAAAAAAGCTCTTCAAAAGATATATGATGGAGGTAAAGAAAGTCTTAATGTGTTGTAGTCCAGTTGGTCTCAAGGATGAAGACTTAGAAAATCAGGTCAAAAGAAACTATGTAGTTGTTATTGCCAAGCCTTCCGGATGGTCAAAGAGCGAAGATAACATGTATCTAAACCTAGCAAAAGAAGCTGGGCTTCCTGTAATGGGAATCTGGCCAGAATCTAGAGCTTCTATCATGCGTTTCATCTCAAAAGATGACGCAACATCAAAGACTAACGGAGAGAACTTATCCATCGATGACATCAAAAAGATTCATAAAGGTTGTGTGCTGATGGATATAGGATCTAGCACAACTGATTTTTCATATGTCAACAAACGTATGAACTACCCTATTGACGATAATGGCAACGATTGTGGCGGACAGATTATTGACGAAATACTCCTTCAATATGTATTAAACCTAAGCGGTAATGCTAAGGTAAAGATGGACATTTCGAAATCGTTCAACGACTCACTTTATAATTCCTTACTATTTGAGATTAGGATGGCCAAGGAAAGTCTTTTCAACGGTGAAAAAAGTCCCGGATTTCATATTCGAGCTGATTATGAAAGTCCTACTCTCTATGATGAACAAGTCAGATGCCGTTTTCAGGAATGTCCACTTGAAACTGTTATCAAACTTTTGAAAGGGGGACTCAACGCATTCAACATCACTCCAGTAGGTAAACGATTCAATTCTGAGGATACCACCTATCCAGAACTAGTTAAGCATGCTATCATGAATGGATTCATTCCTGCATTATATGATGAATTAAAGAAGTTCATAACAAATCATGTGTTGAGCGAGGATATAAATTGCTTCATACTCACAGGAGGTACTGCCAAGCTATTCAAAGTTTTAGGAATTGACTCTTTTTTCAAAACAGCTATTCTATCAAAAGGTGTATGCGGAGAGCGTAAACTTGATTCATTGAACGTTTATATGGACTATGAACCATCTACATCCGTATCAGATGGACTAGCTCTTATAGGTCGCAATTATGCATTATTCAAAGGCTGTACCATTATCAATGATTCCGGACTCAGTCCTATAGAAACAGAAAGAGCAAAAGGGCTGAAAAACCAACTAGACAAATTAGTTAATGAGAAACTTCAATCCATTAGCGCAGATTCAGTAAAAGAGGATATTGCCAAAGAAATACGCGACAATGTTATGACCAAAGCAACAAGCGCTGTGGATAAATTTGCCGGTTATCATGATGAAAATCCTAGTCTAGATGATCTGAAATGGAGTTTAAAGAGTGCCATATCGATGGGATGTTCGAATTCTGGCGAAACCATAAGCAAACATATCCTCGCATGTTTAAGAAAGAATTTGGATGAAACATCAAGCGAGATCTCGAAATTGGTGAGCAAATACACCGTACAGAATGTAAACATGCCTTCTACAGATAAATACTCATCTATGTCAAACATCAGCATTAATGTAGATGTAGACAATATCATAGACGAGATTTCAACTAGAGTGGGCGGGCATGTTATACTCGGAATCTTGTACCTTATGCTGTTTCCGCTGGCAATGGTTATTTGGGGGTTAACACGAGTTGTGGACTTTTTCACTGATGGCCCTGCATTAACCTTTGACGAGTTCTTCGATAGTTTCATTGAGGGTGGGGACAACGTATTAAGTTGGGTATCCTCACGTAAACGCATGAGATGGGAACGCGAAAGAGTACAATCAAGATTCAAAGAAAAGAAAAGCGACATCTCATATGATACCTGTAAAAAAATCAAAGATGAACTCTCGGGCATAGATACGATTATAAATCAAGGTGTCAAAGAAATCATTGAGTCCTATAAAAATGACGCATATAAAGCAATAGAACGCGTATTTAAGTAATTATTATTTGTCACAAATGAACACGACAGCACTAGAATTAAATAGAGATCATATAGCTGAGTCTTTCGTTGCTACAGCAATGGTAAGGTCCTTGAACTTCGTCCTTTCAAGAGAGTTTCTCGGACTTGTACAAGTGGAAGAGTGCGAACAGTCGATCTTCTCTTTCGGGTGGAAAGATATCACCCCTGCTTTAATGCCAACCTGGTTCCGTGTATCTAGAATAGGTATTTCATCAGGAAAGACATGTAAGGTATATCTTGATGCAATACAACGCATTCTACATTCGCTGAATGATGAGGCAGAGATTCTCTTTCTCGTAAAGAACAGCAAGAAGAAGGTAGATCTGTTCTTAGGCATTCGCTTCAGAAGGGAAACATCCAACCGAGCTGCTAGAAAAGCGATAAGTTCATACGCAAATGGCATATGGAAGGGATTGGAGCTTTCCGTTGTAAATGAAGAGGAAAGAGAGTCCATTGATGATTTTGAAACCTGCAATTCTCCAAAGTCAGACAAAGCATATGATACCATCTACGCGCTTACTGGCATTCCTTCAGCAAATGAGGACGATGTAATACAGATGACAATCGAGCGTTTCCTTTCGGGAGCCGCAAAAGAAGACGTGGCTCTTCTTATATCAGCAACACCTTTGAAGGCAAGCGAGATTGATGACTCTTTATATGCTTTGAGAGAAATTGGCGGTGAGATTGAATCGCTAAAAACAATGTCAGTGAACAAAGGCGAAAGCCTATCTAAATCTATTCAAGATACGATTACCCAAAACACTAGTGTTTCCGAGAAAGACTTTGCTATAATCGGTGAAAGAATCCTGACGTTTGCTAGCGACAAACTAGGATTCAAACCAGCAATGGCACTTAACAAAGCTATCGTAGGAACAGGCGTCTTTGCCGGTGCTGGTTATGCTGTAGCAACAAAAGCCGCCACAGCAGCTACAGCAGCAAGTTCTGCAGCTGCTGGACCAATTGCAGCAATGGGTGCTCTCGGTCTGCTGTCCGGTCTTATCCCTCAGAAATCTGTCTCACATGGTACTAGCCATTCAGAAGGTACGACGACACAAACAAGTAGCAGCGTTACAACGACTATCATTAATAAGCATGCTGAAGGTGCTACAGAAAAAATAAACGGACAGATTAACAGATATGAAGACGGCCGTGCATGTGGCATGTGGAAAGTGGGAGTATACATTTTTGGTGAAGACACGGAAGCGACCAATGCGGCCTACCAATTAAAGGCCATTGTAACAGGTAAAAGTTCTGCATTGGAGCCTATTAGAATCCATAATATCACTTCATTACTTGAAGAGAAAGGTAATCCTTTCGTTGCAGCTACTACCACACCACATATTGAGATTATAAGTAATAACGACAGATTTGAGGATACCATAAGCAGGCACGACGCAGAGCTTAAAACTATATTGACAACTAAGGAGCTGAGCAACTATATAAATTTCCCTTTACAGCCGATGCCAGGCTTGAGAGTCAAAGAAATGTTCAAGGACTGCAGTCTGTTTGAACCGACGTATGATGAAGGGGTAAAAACTATTGACTTCGGCAATCTTATCAGAGACGGAGTACCAACCTCTCTCAGCTGCAAGGTTCCTATAGATCGTTTGTCGTCCCATGCACTCGTCGCCGGCATCAATGGAAGTGGAAAAACCAACTCTATACTCAGTGTTTTGAGATCCCTTGGGAGTTGCGATATTCCTTTCATGGTAATTGAGCCTGCTAAGACCGAGTATGTAGATTGGGCTTTAAAGTATAATGATGACCTTAAGGAAGATCAAAAGAAGGGATTAAGACTCAATGAAAGCCCGATTAAAATCTTCATGCCTGGCCGAAATAGTTACAAGAGAAAAATTGACAAGAAAGAACTTTACATTGATTTCAAGACTACTCCGGCACTTAGAATCAATCCTTTTGAGGCAATAGATCTCGGCGAAGATTCTATGAACATCCTTTCTCATATAGATAGGATTAAGGAAGTCTTCGCTGCTGCTTTCCCAATGCAGGACATACTTCCTGTTGTCTTCGAAAATCTTCTTTACTATGTCTACCGAGGAACCGGATGGTTAGCATTCAAAGAAAGGAAACCTAAGAGATATCCTTATATGTCAATGGTACATGGATGTATTGATCCTGTTGTTGACGGCCTCGGATATGAGGAAAAGAACACAATGACAATCAAGGCATGTCTCAACACAAGACTTTCCAGCCTCATGAACGGATGGAAGGGAGAGATGCTTGACAATGACAGGGAAGAAGGAATTTCATGGAATGAACTCTTCAGCTCACCTTGCGTCATCAATCTCTCTGCAGTTGGAGACAATACGGACAAGGCATTCATTATGTCACTGATGATGACATTCCTCTATGAATACAGAGAGGCTGAGGCATCACTCTCTGGATTCGAATACAGCAATAAGCTAAGACATTTGGTCGTACTTGAAGAAGCACATAGAATCATGTCTTACAGCACATATCAGGACTCACCAAAGGCTCGAAGCGGTGAGATGTTCTCTAACATGCTGTCGGAAGTCCGCGCTTTCGGGCAGGGCCTCATGATTGTAGATCAGGTCCCAACCCGATTGATACCGGATTCCATAAAGAACACTAGTCTTAAAATCATCCACCGCCTAGTATCGGAAGATGATATAAGCGCCCTTGCAAGCGCATCCGGAATCAAAGAAGATAGCTCTGCGATGATAAGTTCATTAGCGGTTGGTGAAGCCATAATAACCGGAGCTGATAATGGGCCTGACTCAACGAATAATGGTGAGATATATTTGTGCAAGGTAAAAAAACTTAAGTAGTGCTGATATTTTAGATTAGAAATAAACTCTCTACTATAAAAACATTATATCATGCAAATAGGAATCGAGAATTTTGAAAGCCTTGGAGGCCTTGAGTCATCAGAGCATATCCGTTTTAACGAGTCTCAAATAGATTGTATCACTCGAGAGCTTAGTGATTGCAGCCCTTCGGACTTACCTGCTATGGTTGATACTATTGACTCTACAGTACGATTGTTTCACCCGAAGCTCGGACATAACATAAACTTCACTTCCTTAAAAGGTAAAAGCGGCATTCTTGATGGCATGCTTAAAAATATCGAGAGCAGGTACTTCGAAGCTCCAACTGATCAGGTACAGATTGAAAGGATTGCCTCCTATATGTCCACCTGCGAAAACCTCAAGTACGAAAACTGGTCCAAACTTTCTGCAGACCAGATGATTGATATTTTAAATGAGCTGGATAGACAGATTGCCATCATTGAACATCGCAATCCACAAATAGTAAAGCACGCAAAGTTTGATGATCCGAACCTTTTCGGAGTTCATACTGGTAATGAAATCATCATTAACTCTGAGCTTCTAGCTAAATCTACCCTAAATCCAGAAATCTTAGCCAAGACCTTGGAAACGTTCATCCATGAGGGAAGGCATGCATACCAATGCTATAACGTGTTTGAACGCAGAGTGCATCAGTCTAATGCCACCATTGATTCATGGGCGGAAAACATGCAGCCATACTCTCCGGACAACAGGCTTGGATACTACAGTGGCGACCCTGTTAAAATTCCTTTGATCGGCCCAATATCCTTCACGAATGAATATCTGACTGATATCGGAGGTAGATTATATTATTATCAGCCAACCGAAATTGATGCCAGAATCTTTGCTAGCGACGTAATGGAGAAGTATAGCAAGAACTGCTCTATTGTATGGGGCGCATTCGATGACTTCTACTGGATGGAGGTAATGGCGAATGCATCTTCTTCTCAGATGGAGTTGGATTTCTGGAAAAGCAAAATTAAACTGGCTCAGGAGTATAATAATGATCTAGAAGATGGTGGCATAAAGAAAGCAGAAGCAACCGAAAGAGCGGTCTATAATCCATCATTCGGAGCGAAGGAGGACATGCTTCCATATAATGAAAAAGCCAACTTCACCATAGAAGATGGAGTCAAAGATCCTTTTGGAATTTATGCCATTCGTCTCAATGGGGAACTTGTTTCACCAGAAGACTTTGTGGAGAAACCTCATCTTCCTGTAGAGTTTACACAGGAAGATCTTCAAGAAGCCTGCAATAAGATGTGCGACATATTGAACATCAGTCATCTTCCGGTAATCATCACTGAGAGTGTTCCCAATGCTGCTCATGTAGGCTTAAGGGGACTTTTCAGATTTACACTTGCTGATGACTATATATGCTTCAATCCTGATTACGCAAAGGCATGTATTGAGCAGATAGGTAATACAGACATCATCCTGTCTGATCTTGCTCATGAGATCGGACACGCGCTGGCATCAAAGTACTGTGGTAATTTGTCTGTAGCTGCAGGGGAAAAGCTCGCTGATTTTATCTCAGGATACCTGAACAGCAAGATGGGCGTGGACATTGATGCAGCACGACAATGGTTCCTATGGCAATATGACCCTGTCGGCGAAGGCAGCTACCCGGTATCGGAGGATAGATGGGACATTGAAGGCGCCGGCTATTACTTCGGGAAATATGTTGCTTCGACAGGCTTGGTAAATGCCCTCAAAGACCCTGATTTCGTAAAACTAATCGTGGATTATAAGACAGAAGATTTAGCTAGTCTTACTATGGATCAATGGAGTAAAATGTGTCAGGATAGTTTAGGGTTCTCTGATGACGCGAGAAACATGTTTTATAACATTAAGAAATATCTGCTTATCAAACAATTCTAGGAGGACACAACTTATTCTGATAAGGGGGCACAGGGCATTATATATATCAACATGGTCTATGAACTTAACCCCAAATCACCCAAAAGTACATAAAAAACCAACAAGCCGCCACTGCCGGGTACTACCCAGTAATGGCGGCAAATTGGTCGGGAGCTACCTTCTACTATTAGGGGTTTGGAAGCTTACCCTTATACAACTGCACCAACACTGTGCATATGTCACCTAGAAATTACATAGGGGAGCCACCATGCGTAGATAGACTGTAGTGTACTTTGGATCGTGCTTCTCCTCATAACGATAATAGGCATTTACTAGTGTTGCCTCGGTTTATGCATCACTAGTATAATAAAATTAATAAATACTCTTGGAAGCTCGCTTCTATATAACAAGTTTGTAAGTTCCTGACACTTAATCTTCCATATGTTCGCACAACTCTACGATGTACGTATGGAGCATTTCTGGCAGATGTTTCTCCGGATTGTCCGAAAGTCGCTCCGCCCACCAGACCCTGACCATCTCGGCCAACCTCTCCTGACACAAGCGGTATTTCTCCTCCGCCCAAGCAGGTGTACGTTTCAGGTACCTTGCTGTGGAATCAATTGACTTGCCCAGCATATACCTCTGGATCCATAGTTCCTTCTGCCTACGCGGCCAATCCGAATTCCTGACTAGCTGGAGGAACACATGCTGAATGAAAAGATTAGCCTCCGCACAGAAAGCCGGCACACCAAACAAGTTCACCGGATTGTCTTCACGGAAATGGTCATCAGGATACGGATATCCGATATATGTTAAAAAATCTGTTACTGCCATAGTTTTCTTCTGTTAATCAATTTCTACTCTGTGTACTTCATCTACTCCATCGATTGCCGAGATTGACTTTATCGCAGCAGAAAGTTCACCTACCGAATGGACCGAGAAGTCAATCGTGCAGACTGCAATGCGGTCTATTGTCTCTGTCGAAAGTCTAGCAATAGAGAGGTGAAGATTCTCTGTGATGCAATCAACAAGGTCACTCAACAGATGATAACGGTCCACTCCGCGCATCTGAATACGTACCGGATAGAGGAACCTGTCATCCTCCTTGAAGTCCACAGCCATAATCGAATCCCCCTGCTGGGATGCCATACGGATAGCACTCTGACAGTTGCGCTTATGAAGCACTATCTTTCCGTCAGAAGTCTTGAACCCAACAACTTCATCCCCTGGCAGGGGGTTGCAGTGAGGACAACGTGCGTACTCAATAGAAGAAAGGCTCGATAAGTAGCCACGGAGATGGCGCTTAGCCTTATATGTTAGCACGTGATTGATCCAGTCAGGATCAGGCTGCGAAGCCTCATCCGTGCCGATCTCCACACAGTCGCCACGATGAAGCACCGTCTTGACCGGCATCAGCTTGCCATTAATGCGTGCATAGACAGCATGCTTGCCGATCTCGCTATGGATCTCATAGGCGAAGTCCAATGCCGTAGCATCTTTCGGTAGAAGGATCTCCTTACCCTTAGGGGTAAAGACCATGATGTCATCGTTATAGAAAGAACTAGTCACCCCATCCATATAATCCATATCCTTGCTGTGATACGCTACATCATGCAGTACCTCCTTGAACTTCCTTATCCACTGGAAGACGTTCTCTTCTGTACGCTCCGCCATGCATCCGAGGCGAGAATGACGTACCATACGGTCTGATGAGATATGTATCTCCTCCCATGAACCCTGAGCATTGAGCAGCTTCACATGGAAGCTCTGATACCCATTCTCTTTCGGGGCATCAATATAGTTCGCGACACTGCCGGGACGTTCTTTGAAAACTGAAGTAAGCGCGGCATATATGTTCAGTGCATTGTGCTTTTCAAGCATAGAATCACCTTTCTGCTCCAGCACCAACTTGCGAGCGAATGAATCATCCACCATTGCCCTTTTCGGTCTATCATAATACACCACCCTGATGTAGTGCTTACCATCCACATGGTTGAAATCACAGCCTGTTGCAGTCATCTTTCGCCATATGCTATATGGTGCACGATAACGCACTTCCACCTCAAAATCAGGATAAATCAGGCGGTCACCGACCTCATTGATCGCACCAACAAAGGCATCAATATCTGCCATGCTCTGCTTCTTTTCCTCCGCCAGCTGTGCCTCTATCTCAGCATACTCACGGGGACAGCGATAGCGGAACGAGAGGTTCTCCAGCTCGCTCTTGATGTGATATAGTCCCAGTCGATTAGCTAGAGGAGCATAGAAATAGTCCGTCTCACCTGCAATCTTCATCTGCTTGTCAGGGCGCATACTGTCAAGAGTACGCATATTATGCAGACGGTCAGCCAGCTTGATGAGAATGGCACGCACATCATACTGCACCGAGGCGAGGATCTGACGGTAGTTGGCCACCTGCTTCGACTGCACTGACTCATCCTTCTTCTGCTTAGTCACGACACCGACAAGGAACGCGACATCATCTCCGAAACGCTCGCGGATATCATCTATAGTGTATGATGTATCTTCGACTACATCATGAAGGAATGCCGCAATCACAGGGTTGGCACCAAGTTCCAACTCCTCGGCAACAATACGTGCCACGGCAATCGGATGGATGATATAAGGCTCACCAGTCTTGCGTCGCTGCTGGCTGTGAGCCTCGGCAGCAAGGGCATAAGCATCGCGTACACGCTGCATATCTTCAACAGACATACGTTCCTGCATGCTGGCAAACAGAGATTCCACACTCTGATTTATCTGGGTTGCAAAGGTCTCGTTCATGGTTGTCATTTCTTTAGGGTTATTCTTCAATCGTCTTACATTATCTATGGAGTCGCCCTTGCCGCCAATCTATCATAGCACTAATTTAATCTAATGGACTGTGCATATGATTTTCCAGAATTCCTGCGGAAGGCTGACATTAGTAAGCCTAGAGGCCTCGCGAAACATCGGTGCAATCTCTCTGGGACTCCTGCACCCGCCACCACATCCTATCGGAGTTACGAGGAAATGCAGGTCCGGATGCTCAGTAGCATATTGAGTGAATGTCTTTACGGATTCTCGAATTTCCTTCAAGCCAATCACCCCACCTATAGTCGGTATCGCATATGATTGGCCTTGTCGGCCTTCACGTTGCCCCATTACTGCACCGAAATGCTCCAATGCAAAGGCAGAAGCACCATCCCAATGCCTGCCGGAATTACGGCATCCGAAGACGAATATTTCATTCTCTTCCAAGGCTTCTATCCACGCCGGAGTGACATTGCATTGATGCTGTTCCACAACATCCTGTCCCAATAACTTCTTGATAAAATCTTGCATACACCTACTCTTTGTGTAATTATTACACATATTAAAATTTGGCCAAAATATAAGGTGCCGGGCACCTTATACTAAGATTCACTATACCTTCCAATAACTGCTCGAACCTCTCTATAGCTTCAACTATATCTTCTGAACGATATAATTACTAATTATCTCAACAAACTCTTTCGGGAGTATAACATTCTCAACATCTATGGCCCTGATGAAGAGCGGGGCCATCTCATACGGAGTAAAGGCTGCAATGCCACAACCAATCTTTGTAACAAGGAATGTGTAGTCAGGATGGGCAAAAGCCAAATCAATGAAATGCTCTACATATGGTTCAATGGATTCAACTCCTCCATGCATGGTCGGGATGGCATAGCTCTGTCCCTGAAGACCGACTCCCTGCCCCCAGACTGCACCGAAATACTTATAAGCCTGACGCGCCGCACCATCTCCGTGAGAACCGGCAAGGTTCGATCCTTATGTAAACGCTTACATACACTTCCGAACACAATATTTCCCTTTCCCCAAGATGAGTGATCATTTCAGGAGTATATCTTCTCTTATACATATCTCAAATCATTTGAAATGTTTATCATGCAATGCCTCAAGAGCTGCTCGTAATATATTTTCATGATCGAATGCCTATGCCGGTATTTCTGCTATCGGGAACCATCTGGCCTGAGCGGCGACCGTTTTTTTTGTCCACAAGTGCAGAATACGCGATACTCACCGTTCTGCCACGCGGATCACGATCCACATCTGTGAATGCCCCTATCTGCTTCATATGTTCAAGCTGCAGTCCAGTCTCTTTCTTAAGTTCACGTATTGCACAGGCCTCAGCTTCCTCATCCATATCCATGAACCCTCCAGGAAAAGCCCAGCAACCTTTGAACGGCTCATTCGCTCTCTCAATCAGCAGGACTGACAATCCGTCCGAGTCGTTACAGAATACGACACAATCGGCAGTCACAGCCGGTCTTGGATAGTCGTATGTATATGTTATCTTTTTATACTATGTTATTTTTACGCAAAGCAAATCAAAGAAAACATAAACTCCAAAATATTTTGCGTATTATTTACGCATGTTGATCAAGTTTCTCTAAAACTCGGTCTATAAATGTCTCGATTCATGAGGTTGCATTTTCCCTAGATGCTTGTCCGGACTCATTGTTACTGACATTTGGTTCGACTGTCACTTTGAATACTTCATCTGACAGAGCAACCATAAATCATCAATATTACAGATAGACTTTACAACTTCCATATCTTCTTCAGCAGACAACTTGCCTTCTAAATACAAAGCATACGATTCATCCGTAATCGGTGGGCTATTTCTCTCTTCCATATTATCATTGGTTTGATAATATAGAGATACATCGGCTGCTTTTCTATCATCCGACATACCGTTTTCCATAAATTGAAAGGAAAGTTTTAATTGCCCTTGACTTGATATTGTAAAAATTACTTATAGTCGTATTCATCAAACGGGCAGAATCTTCTGCAGAGTAGCCATAAACAACATTTAGTCGCAAAGCCTCGACATATGTCTTGTTAGACATTCTTGCCAACACGGACTCCACATCCATTCGGATATCATCATTCGATATGGACGCTACAACTTCATTGACCAATGATTGAACATCATCAGTTGGTTGCATCCTTTGGTTCCTCTTATAAAGTTTGAAGAAATAACGCCAGGCCACACAGCTTAGCCAAGTAGATAGTTTCGCTTCGCCTCGATATGAATTCAGAATTTGCCATCCGTTCTTTGATAGATGCAAATACAACTCACTTACCAGTTCATCATACTCGATTGTATTCCTGAACAATGACCACTTTATGGTATTAATCAGTCCCGCAATATCCTCATAAAAGAATCGCTGGGTGAAGGTTGCCTTAATAGTTGAATCCTCTGACTTCAGGCCTCTGACGATGACCTGATCAAGGTGATTAATGGTTGGTTTTGCTGTCGTCATAATGGTGATTTCGATTGGTTTCACCATTAATACCGGCATCTTCTAAAAAGTAACCCTCAAAATTACATTAAGTTTTCTATATAGTCTTTTTGCTTCCTCCTGATAAGTACCGGAGAAATACGTATCTGGGAGAGTTGCACTACGTGCTTCGAAATAACTCTTGTTCTTAAGGAGCGTCTGAACTCTCAACCAATCTAACTCATAAGTCCGGTTATCCGGTGGAATCAGGGCATCCAACGATTCATTATTTTCGCTTAAAGCCTCATCTATGAGCTTTAATGCTTGTTCATAATTTTTACCGTCCTACATTCACTCTCTTCTATAAACGTTATCAATGAATGGTCCTGAAGATCCCTATAAGTATAAGGATTATGAACAGAACTCCTATCAGCACTAAAACCGTGACACCTCCTATGATCATCCATTTACGCAAACCTCTCTTAGGTGCGGCTGAAGCCTGTTCGGAAGCACGACTTGGCGCCGGCCTATATGAGTATTCGCCACATGCCACATGCCTTCTATGGATTTGATAACGATGCCATTCTTTTATCTGCTCAACATTCTTTGCCCTTCTTTCCAATGAAGACTTTATACCTTTCATCAGGACGACTTCCTGATATAGTTCCGGATTATCCCTCATTGCCTCCTCGAAAGAAGACAACTCTTCGCCATACATTTTTCCGAGAATATATCTGTCAATATCTTCTTCATGATACTCTTTACGCATAATCAGTTCTCCTTTTCACTTCAGCCTTTAACTGAGCCAAGCATTTGGCCTTACTGGTTTTAAGTCCGTCTTTACTCTTGTTTTCCGTTCGGAACATAAGAATTTTATCAAGAGACAAACCATTCACATAGTACATTGTCAGAATCTCAACACAATGCTTGGACATCTTATGTAATAATTCATCTATTGACTGTAGCAACTTTTCCTTGGCCTCCACATTTTCTTCGTCGCTCAAATCGTATAAGCATGGGTCATCAATATCAACAAACATCCCGAGATGCTCGTCACGCAAGTACTTGAAATTTAAATTCTTGATAATGCTGATCAGAAAGGTCCTTAGATTACAGGTCATCTTTGCCGCCTTGCCATTCGAACGCACACGCCACACACGCCCATCTTTAGAATAGATTGTCCTGTTCTGAATTTCTGTCCAGAAAATCAAGAAAGATTCCTGAAAGATGTCATCCTTAACATGATCCGGAAGATACCTGAACATCCCTGCTTTTTCCAGAAAGTATTGGTAACATCCGTCGTACAGGTAGAATTCCGCTGCACGATCACGTTGATATACCCTTAAAATCAGGTCTGCGTCAAAAATACTCATATATGAATTAGGGTTCTTTAGGGATCAGACGTTTCAACTAATACCACTAGAATCCACGGCCATGTCTAATTATAAAGGGAATAGCTTCCCATTTGTACGTAACTTTTCATTGATTTATTATACGTATAAAGAAGTATGTATTTAGTCCCACCACTACTTATAGCTCGCACAGCAAGTCCATCATCTAAAGCATACGCCAGGGCTGTTTTTTCTCCCCCATCCAAGTCATTGATTGTTATATTCCTTAGGGCCAGTTTACTCGTACTGCTACTGCCGTCTGCCCACTGGGTAGTCATACGATTATTACCAATTATCAAGAATGATTCCCCGTTTTCATAAGTGTCTGTTCTTTTACCGATTGTGGCTTTTTGTATGAAATATGATTTAGGATTCTTAAAAAACGAGTCAGTTATATCGGTCATAAGAACATCTCTGACCATATCCAGGGCAGATTTTGTATTCGCTGAGGAACTGCTAATTGTTTTAGAGGCTAATGGTATTTTTATGGATTCTATAATTTTATATCCATAAGGATCATATTCATGGATGACATAAAATTCGTTATCAATCATAGTTATGTAGTATTCATGGGTAACTCCTGCATATCTATATTCATTTATGAGAAAGACATTATGTCCTTTAAATGTGTCATCGAACACCAACTCTGCATATAGTCCATTATCAAAATCTATATCTTGGTCAGCTTGTTTGTACTCAATCTTAGGATTACTAAAGCTATATTGTTTCCCATTTGTTGCATATTGTCGATCTCTGCTATCAATCGACAATAAAAGATTTCCTGACGGTGAGTATATGTCAATGTACCTATAATCTTTATAATTTGAATATTTGCCTCTATATGCCATAAAGAAGTAATTGCTATTGTTAACTTCATCAGCATAACTCCAAAATAGAGGACCACTTATACTCTGATATCTTATAGGTATTATTTCTTTTCCTTCTGTATCATATATTCCTCGATCGCCGTCGTGACGCGCCTCCCATATACGATAATATACGATGTGATCATTATTATGTTTATTGACATAAGTATCCCCGTATACTATATGATGTCCAGTTAGAGTTGTTATATGAACACCTTTGTTTGTGTATAATTCAGTTATATATTTTTCATTTTCTTTATGATATAATTCAAACCAAAAACCAGCCTGATCAGAGTTGAAGAATCTCAGATTTCCATCCTCATCTTCAGGATAAACATCTACAAAAGAACAACTTACATCATAAGCAGGACGAGGAACAACACCGATAAGTTTAAAGGTAGATTCTGTCCCTTCATAGATATAAATCGAATCAGAAAATACAAAAAACGGAACAATCTGGTCATAAGCAAAATAAGCTTCCACTTTTTCGCCCTTTATAGTTTCCTTTCCTATAGTTACACTCTCATCGCCATTACGATACTTTTTAAAAGTCCATTCAAGCCCAGTATCCTTATGCATGCAATGCTTTTCTTCAACTACACACGAAGATAAGAAGCACAAGAGGAACAGATAGAAAACAGAATTCTTAAGATTATTGACACTATTGCTCATATTATTTGTTTTTTGATTCATTCACTTATTATAATGCAACAGACCCTCCTTATCATGAAAATCCATATCATTCAATCTACAAACATACTATTTATCTTTACTGAATGCAATAAAAGGGCATACTATTCTCAACAACTTAAAACACATAATGACATAGAAGCATATACTAAACAACGCGTACTAGTATTAAATATCCTTAAGTAAATCGATAAATGTCTCCATTCCAGAGGTTGCAGCCTCACGGATGTGCACATATCCTTCCGGATAGTTGTCATCGTAAGGATCAAACGGTTCGCATGGATCGATAATGAACTTAGGAACGTCATAATGAGGACACTTAATCAGGTCCGCTGCCGGCGTCACCGTAAGTGATGTTCCGATGACGACAAATATATCCGCACTTCTGACTATCCTTGCCGCCATCTCATAGTTGTTGACAAATTCTCCGAACCATACTACATACGGCCGAAGCTGAGAACCATCAGCTGCCTTGTCTCCCATCCGGATAGGGACATCCAGCGGAAGTTCCTTGATACAGGCAGGATCGTTCCTGTGAATTGATGATGTCACCTTGGTCAGTTCCCCGTGCAGGTGAAGTATATTGGAACTTCCCGCACGCTCATGAAGATTATCCACGTTCTGAGTAATGACGGTCACATCATGCCACTTCTCCAGCCCGACAAGAAGTCTGTGTGCATGGTTTGGCTCCACTTCCAGAAGGCGCTTGCGACGCATATTGTAGAACTCCAGCACAGCCTCCGGATCCTCCTGAAAACATCCGACACTGGCCAGCTTCTGGAAATCATACTTACCCCAAAGACTGTCATCGGATTTTCTAAAAGTCGTAAGGCCGCTCTCCACACTTACCCCTGCTCCAGTCAAGACCACCAGGTGCTTACGCTTATTATCTTTCCCCAATTCGGGCAGTTTATTGTATCGGTATTCCATTATCAGCTTGTTATTTAATTATCGGTTGTCCAGCTACTCTGAAAAAGACTCAATAAAGATACTATATTTCTATTCTTTTGGAAACAATATCTCCATCTTCTCGTTATTCTGTTCGATAATTCCCATCATTCCATCCATCCCATCCTTGCTGCAACTGAACATAACGACTGCAATCGAGTCCTCCACTGCTCTTCGCAGAAAAGATAGAGAGCGGTATTCAATAGGTGGCACAAGGCTGTCAGCCTCATTATCGAATATACCGCACATTCCATCATCATACACAATGTCATACCTGGAAACCGGGGTATTCTCTACGTTGTCAAAACGCTTCTGAGTGCAGCCTGTCAGCGCAAGGACAGTTGCTGCAATGATAATAAGTCTATTCATCATATATTTATCATTTTAGTTGTTCAATCTTCTGCCATTCACATCAATATAGAATCTATCGGTATCCAGCCGCACCTCCGCTTTTCCATTCTTGAAGTTTCCGGCTTCATCATAGATGACAGGAATGACAACATCTCCTTTCCTGTCAAGATAACCCCATTTACCATACAGTTTAACTCTGACCAGATCTTCACAGAAGTAATATTCGGCATCTTCATAGGCAATCGGGATTGCAATATCTCCATTACTCCTGACGAAGCCAATCCTATCATCAAGCTTCACCCATGACAGTCCCTTATTCTGGTTGAACCGAAATCCTACCCAATCATAAATCAGTGGTATCCGTTCATTGCCGTCCTTATCAATAGTTCCGTACTTTCCATCCTTTTTGACATATGCAATCCCTTCGATAAACTGCGCAGGCTTATCATAGATAAAAGGTATGACTGTATTTCCACGACGGTCAATATAACCGTACTTCATATCATCTTCTTCCCCTATGCCGACACATGCAAGACCTTCATTGAAATCCCCGGCATAATCATACATATATGGAATCACAATTCGATGCAGACGGTTCTCGAATCCCCACTTGTCATCCTTTAATTCACATGAAAGTCCCTGACTAAACGAATAGTTCAGATTCCACCAGGAATCAAAGACGACATTGGCAGGTATCAGAACCAAAAAGATGGCGACAAACCAATGCCAGATTCGTGATGCTCTTTCATCTTTTTGTGTTTCCCTGTTCAGCATTCTTGCATACTTCACATTACCAATTACAACCTTAATTGCAGCCGGGACATATACCAATGAAGTCACGGCCATAAACACCAATAATTCCGTACGCCAGCAAGTGTCAAAGTCAGCATAGAGTCCTTGTTCATCTGGCTCCCCTGTTCTGATGAACCACATCGTACTACCTACAATAAGAGCAATGTTGGTCACGGTAAATGCAACAGACAAAAAGGTATTCCTTCCAGAAAGTGTACACTTAAAACGGTTTTCCTTTCTGACAGTCATGAAGTACTGGGCCCAAGGCACCAAGAGTAAAGCATACCATGCACAGGTCAACAAAAATATAATCGATCCGCTCTTCCTTATGGCGTTCCATGAAAAAGGTAGCTTTTCAAAATAATGGTTACCATGAGATATCTCGTCGCACCCCAAAGTGTACATTACCGCTATGCTGCCACACACGAAAAGCATTGCTGTCAGCGCAGTACCAAAAACACTTATAACTCTATGTTTCATATTCTTCTATTTTTTCTGGGCCAATATCATATAGTCTCCATCTCCACGATAGTATAGTATTGGCAGTAGGTGCTCCGGAATATTCTCATGCACCATACAGTAGTTATAGTTGTGACGTATCTCTGCTATCTCTTTCAGTTTCTCGTCATCAATGGGTTCATTGGTGAACACATAGTTCTGATATGTCCTGTCGTCTCCAACATCAAACGAATCAAAGATCGGATACCTTGCATATAACTCAGATATGTAAAGGTTCGAGGCTTTCTTCTGCGGGGTACATTCATTGAGAGTCATATCAGAAGATCCTATACGCCCATAAGCACTGCTGTGTGCCATGACATCCTCCAATCCATGAAATTCATGTCCAAGAACTGTTATCGTATCCTTGATATTGTAGCACTGGATATCATATCCCGACAGAGTCTTTCCCTCCTTGTCATACCATTTCTGTATACTCTGAAGCAGCTTCTCATCCTTTGCCAATTCAGGGACATCCTTTACAAGTCTTTTCAACAGCATCTCCATGCCATAATCTCTCAGATAATCACGATAACATACGTTGTATTTTATGATATCCGGGAAACAATACTCCATATTAAAGCCCTTCTTCCTGAAATGCTGAACGGCATCCCGCAATGAGTCATACTCACAATCTTTATAACCGGGATAACAGATCTTACTCTGCTTCTTAAGTTCCGGCAAGGCGCTTGTCTCGCCAGAAAATCTCTCTAACAATCTTATAATCAATTTCATACTCTTTGCATTAATCAGTTCTTATTCAATGTCTCCGCTGCCCATTTCAGATATTGAGCAGCTTTCTCATCTGCCTGCTCCGCATATCGCAGCTGAGTCTTGTATCTATCCAGTTCATCATCAGCATACCTCGTATATGTTCGGGCCCTGTCAAGGTCACCCTTGCGGGTATAGTATGCAGCATTCCGCTGATGCCCCTCAGCTTTGCCCAAGCGGTATTCCGCTTCCCTACGATATCCATCCGCCTTCTTCTGCCAATACTCGGCTTCACGGGTATAGCTCTCGGCCTTTCTCCTATAGTAATCATCCTGCGCCTGTGCAGTATAGGCCGTAAACAGCAGAAGCAGGCAGATAAATAAGTTCTTCATTTCTCAGACGTTTTCTTATATAGACCCATCCTATCAGAATTTCTATCAGTCATCATTCATTTGATATCGTTCATGACTGGTCATGCAAGTCGGAGGCTGTTCGCTTATGACTGCAATGAATACGTCATCCGACAGCAGTTCCTGCCTGACGATATCGTAGATCTGCCATCCGTCTCGTGTCTGAACCTTACAATAAGGCTTATGAAACTTCAGAATCTCCACATCACAATATTCTGCAGGGAGAATCAGTTCATAACGGTCCCTTATTCCTATACCATCCCGACCTATCACCAGCATGAGTCCGTTGTAAGAATATTCATACTCATCAAAATGCCTGATCTTCCTTGCTTCAAGGCGCATGACCAGCCAATGATCCTATAGCTTTCAGCATTGTTAAGTCCATATGTCTTGAGGTATTTCACCACTTTGAAGTTTCCAACTTCATGTCCTATGTTCAAAGTCACGTTCATTTCCGCTCCCTTCGCTACTGACATAGACCTGACCGATATCTGCTTCCCCCTACTATATATATTTACCGGTTGTATCGGCCTAAAACATATTTTTATATATTTGCAGGGTTAAACGGAGAGAGATGAATGCTATTATCATGGCGGCGGGGACATCTACCCGCTTTGCGCCACTATCGTATGAAAAACCTAAGGGACTTCTGGAGGTAAAGGGAGAAATCCTGATCGAGCGTCAGATACGTCAGCTCAAGGATGCCGGTATAGAGGACATCATAGTCGTTGTCGGGTATAAGAGCGGGCTGTTCAGCTATCTGGAAGAGAAGTTCGGAGTCAGGATCGTGATGAATGAGGATTACAATGTATATAACAATACCTCATCGATAATGCGCGTACTTGACAGTCTGGAGGACACTTATATCTGTTCTTCGGACAATTACTTTCCGAGTAATGTGTTCATGGAATCTCCGAAAGGCAGTTACTACTCGGCGCTGTATGCAGAGGGGCCCACAAAGGAATACTGCATGAGCCTGGATGCTGAAGATAACATAACCGAGGTTACTGTCGGTGGCCATGACTCATGGTATATGGTCGGTCATGCATTCTTCAACAGAGAGTTCTCTGAACGCTTCCGCAGGATAATGATTGAAGAGTATGAGAGGGAGGAAACCAGGATGGGTTATTGGGAAGATGTCTATCTTCGCCATATCTCCGACCTTCCTCCGATGAAGATTCACAGATATGATCCGCATGACATCGAGGAATTCGACTCTCTGGCAGAGCTTCGCAAATTTGACACAAGATACATCAATGATACCGGGTGCAGGATCATGCGCAACATATGCTCGGTGCTTTCATGCGAGGAAAAGGATATCGAAGATATCGTCGTATTGAAAAACGGAATGACCAATTCGTCGTTCAGGTTCAGATGCGGCCGGGATAGCCGCAAATATGTCTACAGACATCCTGGAGACGGAACAGAGACATTCATCAACCGTCAGAGCGAGTATTTCAGCATGCAGGTCGCTAAGAAGCTCGAACTTGACACGACATTCGTACATATGGATGCTGATGAAGGATGGAAGATCTCATATTTTGTAGAGGACGCACGTATTCTGGACTATCATAATCCTGCTGAGCTTTCGAAGGCCCTTGAAATACTTGCAAGACTCCATGAAGCAAATATCCAGTCAGAGTTCCCATACAGGCTTTGGGATCAGGCAAACGATTTCCTGAACAAGATCAAGGCTCTGGGCAAGGATGACACAGAAGACTTCTACATCCTCCACGAGAGAATCCAGGGTCTTTACAACCATACTGTCAGCGACAACTGGCCGGAATGTCTCAACCACTGTGATGCACTGGCTGCGAATTTCCTGATTTCAGGAGAAGACATGACCCTTATAGACTGGGAGTACTCGGGTCAGGGAGATACCGCACAGGATCTTGGATCATTCATCGCATGCTCCGACCTGAGCTATGAAGAAGCTCTTTTCGCCATAAAGGCATATCTCGGGCACGAACCGTCTGTTGAAGAGCTGCGTCATTTCCTCGCTTACACGGCAATAGCTTCATACTGCTGGTACCTGTGGGCGATATATCAGGAAAGCAACGGAGTGGATACCGGAGAATTCCTCAAACTCTGGTACGACTACTCTTACATGTATTCAGAAAAGGCTCTGGCTCTATATTCAGCGGAATAAGGCATAGATCTTTACAAGGACCTGCATCGGGATTGCAGTACGATATCTGCAGCTGATGCGGGTCTTTCTTATATCACCGGCCAGATACGGATATTTCTCAAAGAAATCATATCCATGCATGATGCTGTGCTGTCCGGCACGCATGAGGATACTGCCAGCTACCCTCTCAATGGGACTTCCCTTAAGGTTGTCCCGGTAATGCTCATACAGGTCCAGGAGATTGGTTGTGGATGACACATGTCGTTTGAGACGGTCCTGGGCGCAGAATGAGTCAGGATTGTCCTTGCGATAGTGGTAGAGGGCTTCAGGTATATGTACCAGACTCTTTGCATAAAATATGATCTGTGACATCAGATATATATCTTCATGCATGCCGAGCTTAGGGAAATAAATCACGTTCTCAGTATAGAGTCTCCTTTTGAAGCATTTTGTAACCGTATAGCCGAAAGACTTATAGTTGAACATATTGACGATAAAATCGTCCTTTGTTGCTCCGGTATACTCTCTCTCTCGCTTGTAGCTTGTCCTGTGGCCATATTCCTTGACAAGATCGAAATATACGATATCAGCATCAGTCTCGTCAGCCTTTTGCATCACCTTTTCAACGGCATCGGTCTCCATCCAGTCGTCTGAATCCGCAAAAAGGACGTATTCGCCTTCGGCGACGTCGAGGCCCGCCTTGCGGGCGGACGGGAGCCCACCGTTCTCCTTATCTACAATGACAATACGGGATTGGAGGTGGGTATAACGGCTTGAGATAAGTTCTCTGAGTATCTCCATCGAACGGTCCTTGGTACCGTCATTGACAAAGATGAACTGGAGGTCCTGATAGGTCTGATCCAGCGCGGATTCCGCAAACTTGGCTATGTATTTCTCGACTCCGTAGATCGGAACGATAAGGGATATCCTGTACTTGTCCATATCTTACTTCTCAAATCTAGACTTTTCAGGGAATCTTGTCTGCATCGCTCTCAGCATAGCTTCGCGAAGGGCCTCATACTTCGACTCGCTCAAACGCACATCATTGACGCACAAGAGATTCCTGTCAGGGTTCAGGATATATGACTCCAGTTTCTGAGGGGATGTAAGAGCAACTGAAAAATGCTTGTTGGAGATTTTCTCATCGATCATCAGTCCCTTGTAGTACTGATAATCAAGGAAGAGATACTGATTAAGATTGTCTGCTGTCCTCGTACGGGTCAAAGACTTAAGGATCACAGGCTCCATCTTCGAATAGAGTTCTTCACACTGACTCTTCAGCATAGCTGTGCAGGTATGCTGAGGACGGATGAATGCAAGCGAAGAAGGCATTCCGAGAGCCATGCGTGCATATGTATCGGAGTTCTTGCAGATATGCTTGTACATCCCGGAAACAAGATAATGTCTGCTGAACTTAAGGACACCCTTACCCTCGCGGAAGAAGTCGGAAGGCTTGCAGGGTCTCAGAGGGTACAGGTCATCATTGAAATAGAGGTATTCCTCATCAAGTCCTTCAATGCGGTGAAGATGCATCTCGATGGGATTGCAGTTGAATGTAGGAAGATGGTCTTCCGGGATTATATCCTTGTGAAGAACGATTTTAAGGTTATCTGTGTCTGCCCACTGCGGTACCTGCGAAGGATGGGAAACTACAAGATATACATTCCTGATGAAAGGCATGTTGACTTCTATTCCCCTCAGAAGATACTTGAGGGTGCCCCAGTCACGGAAGCGTTTCTCCATCACCGGTACATTGGTATGCTTCTCATAATCCGCCTTCCATATCGGATCATTTCCATCTACATATGTAATGACTATATCCATTCTTACTTGTTAAGGTCGTTCTTGATCTGCGTCGTACTTATCTCAGGTGTCCTCGGAAGATAGACAACTTCCACGCCTTCCTCCTTGAGGAAGTCGAATCTGCCCTTCCAATCATCTCCCATTACAAAGATATCTATATCATGGTCATGGACATCAGTACGCTTCTGTTCCCAATTTGTCTCAGGGATCACGCAGTCCACATATCTTATGGCCTCAACCATGGCCTTGCGCTGCTCATAGGTAAAATAGCACTTCTTGCCCTTCTCGTTCCAGTTGAACTCGTCTGTGGATATCACTACAACAAGATAATCTCCCAACTCCCTCGCTCTGCGCAGGAGATTGATATGACCATAGTGCAGAAGGTCGAATGTACCGTATGTTATGACTTTTCTCATCTCTTATTGTTCTTTACCGAAAATTTCATCCT
>JAEIGA010003122.1_pt1 | contig 26074 bp, 18 predicted proteins | sample 9270691 | NCBI WGS metagenome assembly JAEIGA01 (sample SAMN17057246, study PRJNA624740) | gut metagenome | biome: biome; isolation source: fecal sample | host: Bos grunniens | place: China: Xizang | collected 2019 | reverse complement strand
GTACATTACCGTATTATATATTAACTATTAATTTTTAAGAAATGCCAAAAGTTAAAACTAACTCCGGTGCCAAAAAAAGATTCGCTCTTACCGGAACGGGTAAAATCAAAAGGAAACATGCTTACCACAGCCACATCCTGACAAAGAAGACAAAGAAACAGAAACGTAACCTCGTTAAGTTTACAGTTCTCGACTCTTCAAACTTAAAAAGCGTAAAAGAATTGTTGGCTTTGCGCTAAGTAATCAATTATTAACCGAATGTATTTAGCTTGAAGACCGCTCGATAGCGGCGCTAACATTCAAAAAAAACAAAACTATGCCAAGATCAGTAAATCACGTTGCTTCAAGAGCAAGAAGAAAGTAAATTTTAGGTCTGACCAGAGGTTACTTTGGTGCAAGAAAGAACGTTTGGACCGTTGCTAAAAACACATGGGAAAAAGGTCTTACTTACGCTTTCCGTGACCGTCGTAACAAGAAACGCGAATTCCGCGCATTGTGGATTCAGCGTATCAACGCAGCTGCTCGTCTCGAGGGTATGTCATACTCTCAGTTGATGGGTGCATTGCACAAGGCTGGCATCGAGATCAACCGTAAGGTTCTCGCTGACCTCGCAATGAACAACCCCGCAGCTTTCAAAGCTATCGTTGACAAGGTTAAGTAATCTTCAGGTCAAGAAAACGATACAGTATGGGACATGCGCATAGCATGTCCCATTTCTGTTTTTAATGGTGTGCTCTCTTGTCGTTCCAAGGCTTTTTGCGGGGATTTGCCGTGCGTTGTGGGCGGTTTGTGCGGTTGTGGCAGTTCTTCGTGTGGCCATTTTTTTAGCTCTGTATATTCTTGATTGATAGATGAATTGCTTTCCCTTTTATTTTTTTAGCAAAAAAATATAGACAAAATGTTTGTTTTTCTGTTTTCACTATGTATATTTGCCATAGGTTTTGCTGCATTTGATGACTGGGAAACTCATCAATTATTTTAATAAAACCGAGATAAGTTTCATTTTCAATGGCGGGCCACGCCTTCGGGTAGCATTTAGTGCCAGTGGATTACAAAGAGGTGAAACTCTCAAATCTTACATACTCGGAGTTTTATCGTTCTATCGGTGTAGCAAAACTTTCTTATACAACAAGCCGCGCAATAGCGCGGCTTGTCTGTTTTTTGTGTTATGTTGATGCTAGGGTGTTATTGTTATTTGTGTTTTTTGGGTGAGCTTTTGGGTTGTACTATATGTTGGAATAATTTTGACAGTTTTATCTTTTTTCTTTCGCCTGACACCTTGGAAACTGTGCGTGTAATATGTATAAAATAAAAAAGCATCGCTTCTGCGATGCTTCTACTTTGTTGGGCGACAAGGACTCGAACCTTGAATGACAGGACCAGAATCTGTAGTGTTACCATTACACCATCGCCCAATTGCGTTGCAAAGGTACAATTTTTTTTCAATAAACAATAGTTTTGCTACTATATATTATATGGTAAAATAATTTTAATAATTTTATCTCTTTCCTTCCGCCTGACACCTTGGAAACTGTGCGTGTAATGCGTATAAAATAAAAAAGCATCGCTTCTGCGATGCTTCTACTTTGTTGGGCGACAAGGACTCGAACCTTGAATGACAGGACCAGAATCTGTAGTGTTACCATTACACCATCGCCCAATTGCGATGCAAAGGTACGACTTTTTTTTTAATAAAAAATAGTTTTGCCATTTTTTTTCGTAAAAAAGCTAAAAAAAATGCCCGATACGTCTTTTAGACGGATAAATAAACTATCTTTGCAGATGTAATTGCTAAATAAATGTGCAAACAATAAAAATATTGTGCAATTAGCAATAGAATAGAAAATAAAACTTCAGAAACCATTAAAAACAGATTCATGTCGCAAATCGTAGACACAGAAATTCTCCTGAAGGAGATAGTAGAAGCTATACAGGAAAAGAAAGGTAAAGAGATTGTCGTAGCTGATTTGACAAAATTGGGCAACACTATATGTGACTATTTCGTTATATGCTCGGGTAATTCGCCTACACAGGTGAGTGCTATTGCAGATTCTGTTGAATATCTTGTAAGACAGAATATCAAATATCGTCCCATTGCTGTCGATGGAATGCGCAATGCGCAGTGGGTGGCTATGGACTACGGCGAAGTGCTGGTGCATATATTCCTGCCCGAGGTTCGCGATTTCTACGATATTGAGCATCTGTGGGCAGATGCAAAATTGGAGATGATTCCCGATATTGACTAAGAACTGCAATTTTTCTCTGATTTTGTGTTGGGCTGAATTATGCACCTTAACAGTTGTTCAGTATGTTTGAACCCATCGTCGTGTTGCGATAACACAGAAACGTCTGAAGGATGTTATGTTAGGGCATAAATGAAAAAAGCATCTTATTATGACAAAAGATAACAAACAACCACAAAAACTTCCACGCTTCAACTTTACCTGGCTTTATATTATTGCCGGTGCTGTGCTGCTGTTCATCTATCTGAACGGCGGTGAGGGTGGCGACATGGTCAAGCCTGTCGGCTACACCGAACTGAAGGAATGTATAAATAAGGGATATGTAAGCGAGGTTAAGGTTTACGATAATGACGAGGTAGAGGCTTACCTTATCACCGACTCGGCAAAATATGTGTTCCCCGGCAAGGAGGCTCGTTTAGGTGAGCGTCCTATGCTGACATCGCAAATAGGCTCTAAAGAGAAGTTCGAGGAGTTTATCGATGCCCGTACTGCCGAGGGTGTGTATAAGGGAAACGTCAAGTACGAAACAAAGCCCGACTATTGGGGTAATCTCTTCTGGAATATATTCCCATTGATTGTGTTTATTGGAATATGGATTTTCCTTATGCGTCGCATGAGCGGTGGCGGTGGCGGAGCTCAAGGCAACGTCTTCAATGTAGGAAAATCTAAGGCCAAACTCTTTGAAAAGGACAGTGCCAACCGTGTGACATTCAAGGATGTTGCAGGACAGGAGGGTGCTAAACAGGAGGTGCAGGAGATTGTCGATTTTCTGCGCAACCCCCAGCGTTACACCGACCTTGGTGGTAAGATACCCAAGGGTGCGCTGCTTGTAGGCCCTCCCGGAACAGGAAAAACTCTTCTTGCCAAGGCTGTGGCAGGCGAGGCCGAGGTTCCCTTCTTCTCGCTTTCAGGCTCTGACTTTGTGGAGATGTTTGTGGGTGTGGGTGCTTCGCGTGTGCGCGACCTTTTCCGTCAGGCAAAGGAGAAGGCTCCCTGTATAGTCTTTATTGACGAGATTGATGCTGTCGGTCGTGCGCGTGGCAAGAATCCTTCGATGGGTGGCAACGACGAACGCGAGAATACTCTCAACCAGTTGCTCACCGAAATGGATGGTTTCGGAACAAACAGCGGTATTATAATAATGGCTGCAACCAATCGTGTCGACATCCTCGACAAGGCTCTTTTGCGTGCCGGACGTTTCGACAGACAGATCTATGTGGACCTGCCCGACCTCAACGAACGCAAAGAGGTGTTCGGTGTGCATCTGCGTCCGCTGAAACTTGATGAATCGGTAGATGTTGACCTGCTTGCACGTCAGACTCCCGGCTTCTCAGGTGCCGATATTGCAAATGTCTGCAACGAGGCAGCTCTGATAGCTGCCCGCCATAAAAAGAATTCTGTCGACAAGCAGGATTTTCTCGATGCTGTCGACCGCATTATCGGTGGTCTTGAAAAGAAGACCAAAGTGATGACAGGCAAAGAAAAGGAGACGATTGCTCTGCATGAGGCAGGTCATGCAACACTCTCGTGGTTCCTCGAACATGCCAATCCTTTGATTAAGGTCACCATTGTGCCTCGTGGACGTGCGTTGGGCGCAGCATGGTATTTGCCCGAAGAGCGTCAGATTACTACCAAAGAGCAGATGCTTGACGAGATGTGTGCTATTTTGGGTGGACGTGCGGCAGAGGAACTTTTCGTCGGAAAAATATCAACCGGTGCCATGAATGACCTTGAACGTGTCACCAAACAGGCATACGGCATGATTGCATATGCAGGTATGAGCGACAAACTCGCAAACCTCTGTTACTACAATAACAGCAGCGATATGAGTTTCCAGCGTCCGTATAGCGAAAAGACTGCCGAACTTATCGACAACGAGGTGAAAGAGATGGTGCGCGAACAGTACGAGCGTGCCAAGGCTCTGTTGCAGGAACACAGTGAGGGTCATCGTGCGCTTGCCGACCTGTTGCTCGAAAGAGAGGTTATCTTCGCCGAGGATGTTGAAAAAATATTCGGTAAGCGTCCCTGGACTTCGCGCAGCGAAGAGATTTTCGACCAAAATGAAGAGAAAAATACAAACATAAATATTAACGCTGACGAGCCTTCGCAGGATGGAGAATCTATTGCTGAGGTAAGTGAATAAACTATGAAAAACAGATGAAAAAGTTTCTGATTCGTGTGGCTACCGGATTGGTGTTTGCTGCATTGTTGCTATTTGCAATCCTCTACAACAACTTGACTTTCGGCCTTTTGTTTGCGCTTGTCACCTGCCTTGCAGTGAACGAGTTCTGTAATCTTGTACACGAGTACAAAAAGACAACTTTCAGCACTGTGATTGCAGTTGCCGGCGGCTTGTATCTTTTTGCTGCATTCTTCTTTAAGGACAAGGTAACTGTGCCTTTTATGCTCTTTGTGCCTTATCTGGCGCTTGTTGTCTACAATTTTGTGCGTGAACTTTACAAGAAGGGTGGTAGCCCGCTCGACAATTTTGCATATTTTGCCTTGTCGCAGCTCTATGTGGCATTGCCTTTTGCGTTGCTCAACATTCTGACAACTTTCGGCGCAGGCAATTACAACTACATGATTCCGTTGTCGATATTCATCTTCCTGTGGTGTAGCGACAGTGGTGCCTATTGTGTAGGTTCTTGCATTGGCAAGCATCGTCTCTTCGAGCGCATCTCTCCCAAAAAATCGTGGGAAGGCTCTATCGGCGGTGGTGTTGTAGCACTGATTGCAGCATATGTTATTTCGTTGTTCTATCCTGCGCTCGGAACTCTTCAGTGGATGGGAATGGCTGCGGTTGTAGTTGTCGCCGGCACTTGGGGCGACCTTATTGAGTCTTGCATGAAGCGCGAAATGGGTATTAAGGATTCTGGTAATATCCTTCCCGGACATGGAGGTATTCTCGACCGCTTCGACAGCGCATTGCTTGCTATCCCCTCGGTGGTTATCTACCTCTATTTGCTGGGCGCTTTCAATGTATTGTAAATAGCTTCGGCTGCGGAACGGGATGCTCTTGCACTTCCCAATATGCCGATGATACGATCATACTCCTCGAACATTTTATTCCTGTATTCGGAATTGTGTTCGAGGATTTTTTTTAGTTCCTCGTCAAGGCAGGCTGGGCGCATGGTGTCCGCCACAAGTTCTGTTACAACCTCTCTGTCTGCAATCAGGTTTACAAGTGATACATATTTCACCTTTAGGAATTTTTTACGCAGCCATGAGTATAATTTAGGCATTGGGGTGGCATAGCACACCACCTGGGGTACGCGGAAAAGTGCTGTTTCCAGTGTGGCAGTGCCCGATGTTACCAATGCTGCGTGCGAGTGCATCAGCAGTCGGTATGTGCCGTCGAACAGTATCGCGTTGCGTCCTTGCAGAAACTGCGAATAGTATTCGCGGTCTATGCCCGGAGCCTTTGCAATCACAGGTACGTGGTCGGGGTATTTCTCCATTGCATCCAGCATCATGGGCAGGTTACTCTCAATCTCCTGCTTGCGGCTGCCGGCGAGCAGCGCTACAATCTGTTTGTCGGGCAGGCCTGTCGATGAAATGAACTCCTCGCGCGTTTCGTTGTAATTGTCGCGGTAGGCTGCTACTGCATCTACGCAGGGGTTGCCCACATAGTCAATCTCATAGTTGTGCTTTTTATAGAATTCTACCTCGAACGGCAAAATTGAGAACATCTTGTCTATGTCGCGCTTGATGTTCTTTATGCGATGCTCTTTCCATGCCCATATCTTAGGCGATATGTAATAATAGACGGGAATATCGCTGTTCTTGTGTATGTATTCGGCAATGGAAAGGTTGAATCCCGGGTAGTCGACAAGGATAAGCACGTCGGGCTTCCACTCTATTATGTCCTTTTTGCATCTGCTCATGTTGGTCATTATGGTGCGCAGGTGCAGCAGTACCGGAATAAATCCCATGTAGGCAAGCTCCTTGTAGTGTTTCACACGTGTGCCGCCGACGGCAGACATCAGGTCGCCGCCGAAAAAGCGGAACTGTGCATCGGAATCAGTCTCTTTAAGGGCTTTCATCAGATTCGAAGCGTGAAGGTCACCGGATGCTTCGCCAACAATGAGATAGTATTTCATAATCAAATTAAAGTTTGTCAGTTTTGAAATTGTCTTTTGCGTTGGATTTTTATTGCTTAGTCAAAAGATTGTTACAAATCCCAATTTTTCATCTCGCGCAAAAGGTCGTAGTCGGTAAGATCGATGCGTGTGGGAGTGATTGCAACATATCCGTTGGCAAGGGCCACTCTGTCTGCTGCGCTGTCCTTGTCCTGGGTAACAAATTCTCCTGTCAACCAATACCATTTACCGCCACGCGGATGGTCGTGAGCTTCGAACTCTCCTGTCCATACTCCGTTTGCCTGGTGGCACACCGATACACCTTTGTAGGGGGCTTTTTCGGGGAAGTTTACATTGAGGCAACAGCCTTTGGGCAGACCACGCTTCAGCACTTCGCCGACGATGCGACGAATAATGGGGAGGGTGGGGGTGAAGTCTGCATCAGGGTCGTGGTCGCAGAGCGAGAAAGCCACCGAGGGGATTCCTTTCATGCAACCCTCGAACACCACTCCCATTGTGCCTGAATAGTGGGCATTGACTGCGGAGTTGTCGCCGTGGTTGATGCCTCCAACCACCAGGTCGGGCTTGCGAGTGAGCAGGGCGTGGAAAGCAAGTTTTACGCAGTCGGCAGGTGTGCCTGTGCATGAGTATATCTTTACTCCTTGCGTCGATGATACGCAGGAGTACATTATCGGCTGTTCGCTGGTGATGGCACATCCTTTGCCTGAGCGTCCTGTGTGGGGCGCCATCACTACGACGTCGCCAAATTCGGCAAGCACGTCTATCAGGCAGTTTATGCCTTTGGCTTTGTATCCATCGTCGTTAGAAACAAGTATTAGTGGTCTCTGATTATCTGTACTCATATCTTCGTTTGTTCTTTTATTTCGTTACAAAATTAATAAAAAATTGCGGAATAGCCGTAAAATTACTACATTTACATCCACAACAAATAAGATGTAAAGACTATGAATATAAAAAACTTGTTCAAAGGAACATTGTGCCTGCTGCTGGCAGGTGCCGTGTGTGATGCCTCGAAAGCTCAGGAGGTTGTTGTTTCTCCCATTCCGCAAGAGATAGAGTGGAGCGGCGGTAAGGCTTTCTGTAACAATGTGGCGTTCAAGGTTCAGGGCTTAAAGGATGCGGATGCTGATGCTGTTGCACTCTTGAAAAAGAATCTGAATATCTTCTCCAAAGGTGTGAAACTGTATATTGGCGAACGTGGTGACAAGGCTGTGAAGAAATTCAAGGCTCTTATTCCCGAAAAGCCCGAGGGTTATTATCTTAGCGTTACTCCCGAAGCAGTGGTGATTGCCGGAAACGACGAAGCCGGAACATACTACGGCGTGCAGACCTTCCTGCAGATAGCAGCTTCGCCCGAGGTTATGAGTGTTACTGTAACAGACTATCCCGACGTTGCCACCCGAGGAATGGTCGAGGGCTATTATGGCAATCCTTACAGCGAGGAGGATAGAAAAGATATGTTCGAGTTCTTCGGCAAACAAAAGATGAATACATACATCTATGGCCCCAAAGACGATATCTATCATCGTGCAAAATGGCGCGTAGAGTATCCTGCCGAGCAGGCTGCGAAAATCAAGGAATATGCTGCGGCTGCTAAATCCAATAAGGTCGATTTTGTGTGGGCTATACACCCCGGAAACGATATTAAATGGAATATGACAGACAGCCTGAATATGATAAAGAAACTCGATGCGATGTACGAACTTGGCATTCGCACTTACGCGGTTTTCTTTGATGATATTTGGGGCGAGGGTACCGATGCCACCCGTCAGGCCGGTCTGCTTAACTATATCACCGATGAGTTTGTGAAGAAACACGAAGATGTTGCCCCGCTTATTCTCTGTCCCACACAGTATAACAAGGGATGGACAAGAGGCGATTATCTCGATATTCTAGGAACAAAGGCATACAAGGAGATAGATATCATGTGGACAGGAAATTCTGTCATCGACATGATTAACGAGGGCGACATGACGTGGATTAACAATCGTATAAAGCGCAATGCGTATATATGGCTCAATTATCCTGTAAACGACTATTGTGTCGACCACATGCTGATGGGTCCCACATACGGAAACGACCTTAATATCGCACCTCTGTTGGCAGGTTTTACTTCCAATCCCATGGAGTATGCTGAGGCTTCCAAGGTGTCGCTTTACAGCATTGCCGACTATACATGGAACATGAGCGACTACGATGCCAATGCCTCCTGGCAACGTGCAATGGAGTATCTTGTTCCTGTGTACACAGATGAGTTCCGTCTTTTCTGCGAGAATAACATCGACCTTGGCGTTACGGGTCATGGACTGCGTCGTCAGGGCGAGTCGCCCCGTTTCAATGCAGCTCTCGAACAGTTTAAATCGGCCCTTTCAGCCGGTGATACTCTGAAGGCTGTGCAGATTCTTTCTGCAAACTTCAGTAAGATGATTGTGGCTGCCGAGACACTTGTAAACTCGGGTGAGGCACCTCGTCTGGCTGCCGAGATAGAGCCTTGGTGCAACAGTATGAAGCTGTTGGCCTATAAAGGACTGTCGTTGATGAATATGTATAAGGCTCTCGCTTGTAAAGATGCAGAGGCATTTGTCGATGGCTATTTGAACTATTTGAACTACGATAAACAGCAGATGGCCATACGTTCGCGCGAGTTCCCCGGCTCAATTAAAAATCCCACCCCCGTTGTTGCAACCACCTTTGTGGTTCCATTTATCAAGAAAGGTGTTGCCGACCTTATCGATGAATACAAAAAGCATTATACCTATCGCCTTGATGTCTTCCCTCACAGACTGATAGAAAATGGTGTCTATTTCATAAAGGTTAATGGAAAGTATCTTACAAATGAGCAGGAGAATGTACCTCGTACAGCTCCTCAGTTCAATGCGGAAAGAGATATGATTAAGCCTCAGCGTCAGGAGTGGTCAATATCATTCGATACAGAAACCGAACGCTATAAGATAGTTAATGTTCAAGATAATCGCTATTTGAATGAGTATGCGATGTTCTCTGCCGGAAATGCAACCAATCCATACGAGTCTGTATGGCATTCATACAAGTTGGAACGAAATTCTGATGGTAAATATTCTATACAGAACGCAGGGCGTGCAGGAAATGCTTTCTGGCTTGTTTCTGATGACGGCAAACGTATTCTCAACGGTTCGCTTGTGAATGGTGGAAATGCAAACCCTGAGGATAAGGATAAGTTTGTGTTCGAAATAGTGCCTGTAAGTGCCAAATAACAGCTTTTGTGTCTTTCTAAAATACACGTATGTAAAAAGTTACCCATCCTGCGATGGGTAACTTTTTTAATATTCTTAACATATGGTTGATAAGTATAATACAAAAAAGAATCCCGGCAATGTTTTTTTGTCGTATCTTTGCGGTAAGATGCAAGTGTAGCAGGCGTCAGAGCGGCTATGCTTGTTGTAAAACGATGAAAAACAGATGTCAGCAATGTCTCTGACAAGAGAATGTTGCAATCAAGCAAACTGAACAGAATGGGAAAAATTATAGCTTTGGCCAATCAGAAAGGAGGAGTAGGCAAGACCACCACTGCCATTAACCTGGCAGCATCGTTGGCTACTCTCGGTAAAAAAGTATTGGTTATAGATGCCGACCCTCAGGCTAATGCCTCTTCGGGGTTGGGAATTGACATACGACAGATTAAACACTCCATATACGAATGTCTTATCAATGGTGATACTCCACGTGAGGGTATACATCACACATGTGTCGAGGGTCTTGACATTATCCCCTCGCACATAGACCTTGTCGGTGCTGAAATAGAGATGCTCGACATGCCGGGTCGCGAGAATATAATGAAAAAATCTCTTGCTGCCATCAAGGACGAATACGACTACCTGCTTATCGACTGTTCTCCTTCGCTGGGGCTTATAACCGTCAACTCTCTGACGGCTGCCGACTCGGTGATAATTCCCGTGCAGTGTGAATATTTTGCTCTCGAGGGAATCAGCAAGCTGCTCAATACAATAAAAATAATAAAATCCAAACTCAATCCCGCGCTCAACATCGAAGGCTTTCTGCTGACAATGTACAATTCGCGCCTGCGTCTCAGCAATCAGATATACAACGAAGTGAAAAAGCACTTCCGCGAACTTGTATTCGAAACAGTTATACAGCGAAATATCCGATTGGGCGAGGCTCCCAGCATGGGTATCCCTGTGATACTTTACGATGCAGATTCGGTAGGTGCAAAGAACTATCTTGCTTTGGCCGAGGAAATTTTAAAGAGAAAGGATTAATCACTTAGACACAGTTACCATAAAATATGGCAAAAAAACAGTTTCAATTGGGACGTGGACTCGATGCTCTCATCTCTACCGAGGCCATCCGCACTTCCGGCTCATCCTCTATTGGCGAGATTAGTCTCAGTCAGATAGACCCCAACCCTAATCAGCCCCGTCGTGAATTCAGCGAAGAGTCACTGCTCGAACTCTCCGAGTCTATCAGGGAGATTGGTATCGTGCAGCCCATCACTTTGCGTCAGACAGACGAAGATCGCTATCAGATAATAGCCGGCGAACGCCGTTTCCGCGCTTCGCAACTTGCCGGTAAGGATACTATCCCTGCATACATCATTACAGCCGACGATGAGAGTACCATGGAGATGGCACTCGTCGAAAATATTCAACGTGAGGATCTTAATGCTCTTGAAATTGCACTTGCCTATCAGAAACTGATTGAGCAGAACAATCTGTCGCAGGAGCAACTGAGCAAGCGTGTGGGTAAGGGGCGTGCAACCATCGCCAATTTCCTGCGTCTGCTGAAACTGCCTGCTCCCGTGCAGATGGCACTCAAAGAGAAACGCATAGACATGGGACATGCACGTGCGCTCTTGTCGCTTGACGACCCCAAGCAGCAGATAGAGGTCTTTAAGGATATACAGAAGAACGACTACTCAGTCCGTCAGGTCGAGGAGATAGTCCGTCGCATAAAAGAAGAGGGACTTACCGAGCCATCAGCCAAAGAACCTTCGAAGCAGTCAGAGAATGTGGCGGTATTCAGCCAGTTGAAAAAGCAGCTTACCCACTTCTTCCAGACACCTGTGCAGCTTACCTGTACCGCAAAAGGCAATGGCAAGATAAGCATAAAATTCAAAGACGAACAGGAACTGGAGCGTATAATCTCCATTTTTGATAAATTAAACAGATAGAGCGTTGTCACCGATACAAGCAACATACAAGTTAAGAGCAGCAGCAGTAACACTATTGTTGTTGCTCGTTGCGCACTTGTCGGCGCAAGTCACCTCCGATACATTTGTGGACGAGGGTAATATACCCGCTAAAATCAATTTTGAGAATATACAGTTTGATACCTTGTCGGTTGATACTCTGCAAAATGCAATTCAGACGCAAAGCGGACTTTCGGCAGACAGTAGTCGTGTATCCAAAAAACGTAGCGGAATAGAGGTCTCCGACAGAATAAGAAACTTTAAACCCGAACCCTACAAGGCTACATGGCTTGCAGTGGTTATTCCCGGTGCCGGACAGATATACAATCGCAAATACTGGAAACTTCCCATTGTGTACGGAGGTTTTATGGGATGTCTGTATGCCTACAACTGGAACAACCAGATGTACAGTGACTATCGTCAAGCATTCCTTGACATAATGGATGCCGACCCAAATACCAAAAGTTACGAAACATTCTTCCCGTCGGGTTACGACTATCAAAGAAATGAGCAATACCTGAAGGATTTGTTCAAAAAACGCAAAGACCGTTACCGCCGTTGGCGCGACCTCAGCATCTTTGCATGTGTAGGTGTCTATCTTGTCTCCATTGTCGATGCTTACGTCGATGCACACCTTTCCAGCTTCGACATCAGCGAAGATATCAACCTCAGTATACATCCCGAAATGATAAACAGCAGTGCCAGCACCAATAACTATTATGGAGTGAACTGCAATATTTCATTCTAATCGGATGCTTGTCTACGGTGACGGAAGTTTGTTGAAAAAGAATTATTGTTGGAGCAGTTGTTCCGCGCGAATGGCTATCCAAGAACCATCAACCCAATAAAAAATGCAACAAGGAAAAATACTTGCAATATTACTGACAATCATGTGCCATCTGACAGCGGTGGCGCAGACAAACGGTGGTGCCGAAGTTGAGAAGGATACAACTTTTGTGAACCTCGACAGTCTGGGGGTAGTAACGGAAAAACACATCAACAACTACGATATTCCTCTCTCTGCTCTTCACCTCGACTACATTCTCGACAAGGACAGCATAAAATTTGACATACCCGAGAGCATGATGCTCAACATCGACAGCCTTATGAACAGCTGGCAATCGCGTACATTGCTGCAACTGCTCGAGAATGACAGCGTTGTTTATCAGATTCAACCTGTGAACGACTCGATATATGCCGAACGACTCGATCGTTTGCCTTCCATCGTCAATATGACGTACAACGATATAACCAAGCAGTTTATCGAGCGATACACCAACCGTCATCGCCGTCTGGTGTCGAATATGCTGGGTCTTTCTACCTATTACATGCCCATGATAGAGAGTGCGCTCGACAAATACAATCTTCCACACGAACTGAAATATCTGCCAATCATCGAGTCGGCATTCAATCCCAAAGCCGTTTCAAGGGTGGGTGCCAAGGGCTTGTGGCAGTTTATGTTTTACACAGGTAAGCAGTATGGTCTTGTAGCCAACAGCTACATAGACGAGCGTTTCGACCCGATGAAATCTACACATGCGGCGATGAAGTATCTGCGCGACCTCTACAACTTCTTCCAAAGTTGGGATCTTGCCATTGCAGCCTACAACTGCGGTCCGGGTAATGTAAAGAAGGCCATCATTCGTTCGGGCGGCAAAACCAATTTCTGGCAAATATACCGCTATCTGCCACGCGAAACACGCGGATATATCCCTGCTTTCATCGCGGTCAACTACATTATGAACTACTACGAAGAGCATGGTATTGTTCCCATGCAGCCTGCAATACCCATTGCAACCGATACACTTCACATAAGCAAAAACCTCCATTTCTCACAAGTCTCCGAACTTTGTAACATAGAAATGGATGCTATCCGTGCGATGAATCCTCAATATATACGTGATATTATCCCGGGTAAGAGTGGAACTTATGTTCTTCGCTTGCCCAACGAAACAATCACCAGCATGCTCAATCTGGGTGACACCATCTATAACCACAAGGTGGAGGTCTACTTCCCCGAGAATGTTGTGGCACAGATGGAGAAGAGTGTAAAACTGAACGATGGCGGACGCAGTGGTGCCAAACGCCACAAGGTACGTTCAGGTGAGACACTCTCCACTATTGCTCGCAAATATGGAGTTTCAGTCAAGCAGATAATGCGTGCAAACGGAATGAAAAACTCCAATTTAAGGGCAGGACGATACATAAATATATATTGAGAAATTGTTTAATAAACAGTTTCAATGTAAAACTAAAGTTTCTAAGGTCATGGAAACAAACGAAGAGAAACGCCGCATAGACGAAGAGGCCAAGATTAGTGCCACCTTTCAGGAGATACTCGACATATATCTTGCATCGCAACATCGCAGGAAAGTCGAACTTATAACAAAGGCCTTCAACTTTGCACGCCAGGCCCACAAAGGCGTGCGCCGTCAGAGTGGCGAGCCTTACATCATGCATCCGCTGGCGGTGGCACGTATTGTGTGTGCTGAAATAGGCTTAGGCTCTACATCAATCTGTGCAGCGCTGCTTCACGATGTAGTCGAAGATACCGACTACACAGTTGAAGATATACGCAACCTCTTCGGCGAAAAGATTGCACAGATTGTTGACGGACTGACAAAAATCTCGGGCGGCGTGTTCGGTACACAGGCTTCTGTGCAGGCCGAGACCTTCAAGAAATTACTGTTGACCATGAGCGAGGATATACGTGTTATCCTCATAAAGATAGCCGACCGTCTGCATAACATGCGCACCCTCTCGGTGATGCCCGTAAACAAACAGTACAAGATTGCCGGCGAAACACTCTACATTTACGCGCCCATTGCCTATCGTTTGGGACTGAGCCGTATAAAGACCGAGCTCGAAAATCTGTCGTTCCGCTACGAACACCCCGAAGAGTACGAAAAGATACAGAAAAAGCTTGCAAAGACACAGATAGAGCGTGACCAGCTCTATAACGAATTTATTACTCCTATCCGTCGCGAGCTTGACAAAATGGGGCTTACCTATCGCATTAAGGGACGTCTGAAGTCGCCTTACTCCATATGGAACAAGATGCAGACCAAGCAGGTAGCCTTCGAAGATATATACGACATTCTTGCAGTGCGAATAATCTTCACACCGCGCGAGGGCAGGAACGAGAATAACGAATGTTTCAATGTCTACATTGCTCTAACCAACCTCTACAACGTGCATCCCGACCGTCTGCGCGACTGGGTGAACAAACCACGTGCCAACGGCTATCGCGCGCTTCACGCAACTTTCATGAGTAAACATGGCGAATGGATAGAGGTGCAGATACGTAGCGAACAGATGGACGAAATAGCAGAGAAGGGTGTTGCTGCACACTGGAAGTACAAGAGTCGCGACAACAGCAACGGCAAGGATGAACTTCTCGACGACTGGTTGCACACCATCAAGGAGATTCTTGACGACCCGCAGCCCAATGCACTCGATTTTCTCGACACCATCAAACTCAATCTCTACGCAACCGAGATATTCGTCTTTACTCCAAAAGGCGACATTATAACCATGCCGCAGAACTGTACTGCCCTCGACCTTGCATACAGCATACACACCTTCCTGGGCAACCACTGCATAGGCGCAAAGGTCAACCATAAACTGGTGCCTATGAACCATGTGTTGCAGAGTGGCGACCAGGTCGAGATTCTTACTTCAAACTCGCAGCATGTGCAGGCAAGCTGGCTCTCGTTTGCCACCACAGCCAAGGCACGCGCCAAAATACAGGCAGCCTTGCGCCGCGAACAGCGCAAGATTCAGCGCGAGGGTGAGGAAAAACTCAATGCTTTCCTCGAAAAGGAGAATCTTGCCAATTTTGCCAATAATATCGAGAAAATTTGGGTACACCATCATCTCAACGACAAGGAAGAGCTGTTGACAGCTATCGGCAATGGCACAATAACTCTTGGCGAAGAGGACAAAGAGGCACTGCTTGGCAACAACAAGCGTCGTTTCTCGTTTTTCTTCTTCAACAAAGAGGACAAGAAGGAAGAGAACAAAAAAGAGAATAATATTACCACATTCGACGCCATCGACCGTAAGGCTACCCTGCGTCTGACCGATGAGAATCTTCAAAAGGACTTTGTGATAGCCGACTGTTGTCATCCTATTCCCGGCGACGATGTACTCGGATATTACGACGACGAGAAGCATATTATAATCCACAAACGTCAGTGTCCCGTGGCCGACAGGCTCAAGAGCAGCCACGGCGACCGCATTCTTTCAGTAGTGTGGGATACGCATCGCGCCCATCAGTTTGTTGTACCTGTAAATATACAAGGTATAGACAAAATAGGACTCATCAACCAGATAACAGAGATTATCTCGCAGCAGATGAATGTGAACATTCAGAAGTTCGAATTCGAGAACAAAAACGGGGTGTTCGATTGTAATGTGTGGCTCAATGTGCGTGATGTCAATGATGTCAAGCTGCTCTGCGACAAATTGAAAGGCGTGGAGAATGTCAAGAGCGTAGCTCGTATTGATTAAGCTGTTCTGCCGATTCCTCTAAACTTCAGATTAAAAAGTCTGGCTATTCGAAACGTATTGCCTTTGTGGGTTCTATGCGAGATATAAGCATCGATGGCAGTACAAGCATCGCTGTCGACAGCAGGAACATTGCGATGTTCAAGGGCAGCAACCACCATGTAAATTCAATGGGTACAATGTCCATGTAATACATTTCTGCATCGAGTTTGACAATTCCAAAATAGTATTGTACAAGGGCTATTGCAAAGCCTATGATGTTGCCCCACAGCATACCTCTGCCTATGATGAACATTGCGTAGTAGAGGAATATTCTGCGTATGGATATATCTTTGGAACCAATGGCTTTGAGTATGCCTATGAAGTTGCTCTTTTCAAGTATCAGAATCAACAGTCCCGAAATCATGGTGAAACCTGCAACGGCAAGTACCAGCACCAGAATCACCCACACAGTGCTGTCAAGTATGTCGAGCCATGCAAAAAGCGCAGGGTTCATCTCTTCAACGGTGCGTACATATAGTTTTTCGTAACTCTTTTCAGCCTCTTCGTCGACGAGGGATGCAACCGAGTCGCATGCGACCTCAAGCGCGTCGTAGTTGCTCAGCGATATCTCTATGCCTGTGCATTTGTCATCCTCCCAACCATTCAAGCGTCTGATGGTGTATATGTCGGTGAGTGCCATCAGATTGTCCATTTCCGAAAGGTTGGTGCGGTAGAGTCCTTTGATGGTGAAGCGTCGTGCCTTTACATTGTTCTGTACAAAGTAAATGTTCACTTTGTCGCCTACGCCCACCTGCATTTTGTCGGCTATGGGCTTGGAGAGCAGCAGTGCTCCTGTGGAGGCAGTGTCGCTGAATGTTGGAATCTCGCCCTCTATCAGATAGTTTGAAAAAAACGACAGGTCGTAGTCTGCTGCGACGCCTTTAAGCATTATTCCGTCGAACTCGTCACCGGCAGCTATCAGTCCCGGTTTTCCTGCGTAGATGTGTGCGCTGTTTACCATCGGAACCGCCTCTATTGCACTCAGCAAAGAGTCTGAAGCCGTTACGGGCGACTCGCCTGTCATGGTGCCTTCGTAGTTGCGCACTTGAATGTGTTGTCCGAATCCTACAATCTTTTCGCGTACCTGATGCTTGAATCCCACAACTATGCAGACTGAGAGTATCATCACCAGCAGACCTACAGCAACTCCCCATTGGGCGATGAGCACAGCTGGTTTAGATATTCTCTTCTTTCCCTTTCCTGTGGAAAAAAGACGGCGGGCTATAAACAGTTCTACATTCATTGCATTTGAAATCTTCCGCTAAGATACGGCAAATAGCTTGCAGGGGGAAATTTATTGTGAAAAAATGGCAAAAGCACCGCCGAAAAAGATTTTTTTAGAGCAATATTTGCAAAATCTTACTAACTTTGTGATTCAAAATTTTCAATAAAAATCTAAAGCAACAATAAAAAGATATGTTAGAAAGCTGGTTTGAATGTAAAGTAACATACGAGCGTCCCGGAGAAAAAGGCGCAAATACAAAGGTAAACGAGTCGTATCTGATGAAGGATTTTACCTTTGCAAGTGTTGAAAAACGCCTCACCATCGAGCTTCAGCCTTTTGTTACAGGCGAGTTCAACATCAATGAGATGAAGCGTGTTAAGTATGGCGAAATTGTGGATACTCAGGATGAGTCTGCCGACAAATGGTACAAATGCAAAATTACTCTTGTTACCATCGACGAGGTGAGCGCAAAAGAGAAAAAGACTCCTGTGCTGATGCTTGTTAAGGCCGAGAGTGTTCCCGATGCAATCACCCGACTGAACGTTCACATGAGTACATCTGTTATGGATTACGAACTAACCTCTGTGAACAACAGCCCCATCATTGATATTTTCCAGTACGAGGCTTTATAGTCCCCCAAAGTAACCTATGAGTGGTATTAAAGATAGGCTTAATGCAATACGCGCTACCATCCCTGTGGGCGTAACGCTGCTTGCAATCTCAAAATACTATCCCGTGGAGGATATTATGGAGGCCTACGACGCCGGACAGCGCGACTTTGGCGAGAATAAGGCGCAGGACCTTGTTGCCAAACAGCAGGCTTTGCCTGCTGATATACGCTGGCACTTCACCGGACATTTGCAGAGCAACAAGATAAAATACATTGCACCCTTTGTGCATCTGATACACAGCGTCGACACTTTGCAACTGTTGCGCGAGATTGACAAACATGGTGCAAAGGCTGGTCGCATCATCCCCTGTCTTTTGCAGATACATATTGCCCGCGAAGAGACCAAATTCGGATTCACTCCGGAAGAGTGTCTTGCGATGCTCGAGGCTGGCGAGTGGCAGCAACTCAGCAATGTGCGTATAAAAGGCCTTATGTGTATGGCAAGCAACACCGACGACATGCAGGTTGTTGCTCAGGAATTTGCCAGGGTGAAACAGCTGTTCGACACTATGCGCGACAGATGGTTCGCCGGCGATGAAGGGTTCGATACAATTTCTGCAGGAATGAGCGACGACTATCAGCTTGCAATAGCGGCCGGAAGCACCTGTGTACGTATCGGTTCAAGTATTTTCGGAGAGTAATTTTAGGCTTGTGTATATTCAATATCTCACCCTTACAACGGCATCGTCACCACAAGGCATTGGGAGGGTATCTTTCAATAGAGGTATGGACGATTCAATATAATACTTTGTACTCTGTCTTTCCAAAGGAATAAAAAGCGACACATTGCCATTTTTATCAGAGATAGCACTGCATCCGGCTATTTTTACCGCCACATCCGGAACACCTTTGCCATCAGAATTCCATAGTTGGAAACGAATATCACCATAAACCGCTGCATGGCGGGTGATATTTAACGAGATATTTTCTGAAAGCACAACAATCGTGTCAATATTCGTATAATCTTGGCATACGGCTTTTATATGCACAGACTCGCCGAGAATACGACGTGGTATATTTGCAAAAATAGTACTGTCGTTAAGCGAACGCAGAATACCTCGCTTTTCCTCATTTTTGAGTATCATAGTAACATCTGCATCCTTCAATGGTGGCAGATGTTTATTATGTGCGGAAACTTCGTTGATTCTCAGGCATATGTCCACCGGCTTGTTAAGATTCCATGCGCAGCAGATGGCTGTAAGCACTGTAATAATTGCGATAGTCCATGCAATACACTCGTTGATGAGTCTTCTGCGATGGCGACGCCAGATAGCATCAAACTCAACATCGAGCAGTTTAGAAATAAGTTGCACGTATGCTCTTTCGCGGTTCATCCACGGCATACGGAACACCTTTTCGTGAATATTGGCACCGAGGATTTCTGGAATACCAAGAGTTTCAATCACCGGATTGAAACACTCTTTTTGTGGGTCTGAACTATGTGGCTCTCCGTCGACAATGAAAAAATGTATCTGTTTTGCGCGACCGAGACTATGGAAATACTTAATTTCGCGTCCCACCCATTCGGAATGGGCGGAATGAGGCGAACAAATAACTATAAGGTTGCGTGAAGCACGCAGCCTCGCTTGCAGTTCCTCTGTCAGTTCCCCCGGTTGGATATCTGTCGGTGCAAAAAAAACAGGTTTTATAGGCGTGCGCTCCCAACCACGTTCGTAGCACAGCGTAGACGGCATACGATAGCCTTCTAATTTGTTTTGCAGTCGCTTGCCCCACTTTGTGTCGCGTGAATTGTAGCTGATGAACGCAAAATATTTATACTGCTGCTCCTTGTTATTCATTGAGTCGAACTTTTATTTTTTCAACATCCTTGCGGCGTTTTTTGGGGATTATGTCCGCTTTTTCAAATTCCTCAAGGTCTAAGAGAAACTCATTTTTTAATACATCTTTATATTGACGGTATAACTTTTCAGCATCAGTGTATTTGCCCTGCATTAATAGCGAAGCTGCAAGATTGGAGTAAACAAATGTCTGAGAAGAATCAATTTTTAGCCCCTGGCTAGCATACTCTTCAGCCTTTTCAAATTCGCTTATAAACATACAATAGAACGATTGATTTCCCAATGTCTGAGCATAATCAGACTTATACTGTTTCGGATTATTTATATAATCTTGTTTAATATAAGGAATAAATTCCTCGTTTATTTCATAAGCTTTCTTATATTCTTTAATAATAAAGCCATATATATAACTTAAATTATATAAAACATTTAAATAAATGTCCTGCATTGCCTTATCGCTTTCGGATAAACGACGACAGATGGGATGTACTTCCTTTAACATCTTCTCAGCTTCGGAGAAACGTTGGGTGTTACTATAAAGATACGCAAGGTTATATAGTGTAAATGCTAACTTATGTTCATAGACTGAAGGGTTGCTTTCTGCCAAACGACGCCATATAAGAAGTGATTCTTTATACATTTGCTCTGCCTCGGAGAACTGTTGAGTGTCACTATAAAAATCCGCAAGGTTATATAGCGTTTCTGCTAATTCGGAACATAATGAAGGGTTGCTTTCTGCCAAACGACGCCATATAAGAAGTGACTCTTTATACATTTGCTCAGCCTCTGAAAAGCGTTGGGCGTTACTATAAAGATACGCAAAACCTCTCAGTGTCGTTGCTATAAACAACTCATAGGCAGAGGGATAGTTTTTAGCCAAACGACGATATATGGAAAGAGATTCTTTATACATTTGCTCAGCCTCGGAGAACTGTTGAGTGTTACTATAAAAATCCGCAAGGCAAGATAGTATATATGCGAACTGAGGTTCGTAGGCAGATGGGTTGCTTTCTGCCAAACGACGAGAGATTGTAAGAGATTCTTTATACATCTGCTCTGCCTCAGAAATACGTTGGGTATTTCTATAAACAATCGCAAGGTGCTCTAATGGAATTAATACACAAGGTTCGTAGGCAGATGGGTTGCTTTCTGCCAAACGACGAGTAATGGTAAGAGATTCTTTAGACATCTTCTCAGCTTTGGAGAAGTTATTAATAAAAATGTAAAAATAAGCAAAATGGTTAAGAGTATTTAATAAAGCCAATTCTGAATAAATATCACCATCTTTTGCTAAACGACGAGAGATTGTAAGAGATTCTTCAAGTCTTTTTTCTGATTCAGAAAAAAGTCCTGTAAGCGTATATACATTAGCAAGCTGACTCAATACAATTGCTACAAGATATTCATATGACAAAGTTTTACTCTTGACTAAAGGACGATATATAGACAGAGCTTCTTTATACATAGCTTCTGCGTCTGAAAAACGAAGTGTCTTAACATAAAGTACACCTAACATTGCTAATGTAGCAGCAAGTTTCGGTTTATAAGTTAAAGAATCATCTTTAGACAAATACTGACAAATTCTCTCTACCTTTTTATAGTAATGCTCCGCTTTGTCAAAAATATTCTGATTAAAACAATAATTTCCTACATCCGACAGCCACTCGGTATTTGTTGTATCGATATTAACACGCAGTTCCAAATAATAGAGTGCAGAATCGTGCTGATGTTGCATTTTGAAATTTTCGTAGAAACCATAACAACGGCGGGCAAGTTCTTCATAGTCGTGCTTGTAGACCTCTTTTGCTTCCTGCAATTCTTTCTCCTTTTGTTGGATGGTAGCGCCTTTTTTTTGTTGTTCTTTTATCTGACTCTCCACATTTCCGCGACTGCGTAACAGAGAATCTGCTTTTGTCAGTTCGCCTTGCTCTATGCAATAGTTTACCTGACGGTAAAATTCGTCCAACTTGTCGTAGTCAAGCATAGAGTAGCGCTTGGCCATTTCGCTGATAAGTTTTTCGTTGTTGCATTGTGAATCATAGAGTTTCTGTAATCGTGTGCGATATTCCTGTTCTGTGATTTTTTTTTCCGCTTTAAGAACTTCTATTTCATCTTCGCGCTCTTGCAACTGACGCTGCAAGGTGCGACGTATTCTGCGCATGGCATCAAGGGTGTCTTGTGCCAACCGTTCGGGTGTTTCCATCAGAAAGAAGAGTGTATCGGTGGTATGATGATACATCTTTGGAGCGGCGTCTGCGTCCACTAGTATGTACTCCTTTTTGGTTACTGACTCTACTATAAACTGCTTGTCGGTAGCAGGAAAAGAGAAGTGTCCGTCGGTTCGCTTTACGCCTACATCAGCTTTGCCTTGTATGGAAACAATAGCACCTGTAAGTCCTTTGCCTGGTACGTGCTTGCCATTTATCATTCTGCCTCGTGTCTTTACACAGCCCTGCTGTGTCTGTGAATATGTGAATATTGCTACAATGAGCAATGCAAAAAAGTTTATAGTTCTTTTCATTATTTTTTTATAGCATTTTAACAAATGCAAATATATAAACAAATGAGCGAAAAACAAGAAGTTCGCTTCAATGTTTTGCACTGCAGCAATGTGAAATAGGTATTACCTTCTTTATGCGAAATAGTTTTTTATAAGTCTTCATTCATCATAGATATAGTGACTTTATAAACCAAAAAAGACGACCCGTTTGGTCGTCTTTTTTGGCCTTGTTGTGTAGGTGTGGTAATTATTTAGACATAAGCGGTGCAATTACATTCTTATAAAGATATAGTGCGCGATTCTCGTTTGTGTCTATCGAATATGCACCTTCTGTAATCTTCTCCAGTGTGTAGGATTTGTAAACGATGGTGTAACCGCCACCACTTGTTCCGTATGTGTCCTCCTCGTAGATGAATGCCAATGCATTGTCTGCCTGAAGGGTCATTGTCGAGTAGGCCGAACCGGTGATGCTGCTCTTGTAACGTCCGTCCCAGTCCTTTGCAAAATGTTCGGGGGTTAAAAAGTCGTTGTAGTCCTCAAGCTCCTTGTAGTATATACCTACGTTGCTGCGTCCGCTTCCCAAAGGCAGAGACTGCAGGGTAAGGTATAGTTTCTTGCCATCCTTGTTGCGCACAACAGGGAGTATCATCACCTCGCCGTTGCATGAATTGTTGAGCGCGGTAACTCCTTTGTTCTTTGCTCCTGAATATGCCATCTCTCCCCACGAACCTTCTGCTGTTTCGGGGTTGTCGAAACGGAATATGTTGTAGTAGCGTCCACCGCCACAACGTGAACTGATAAGTATGCTTCCGTCGGGAAGTTCTTCTGTCTTTGGCTCGTCGGCACTGTGGGGAACTGCGCCCTTGTCGGTGCTGCCCAATATATTCCATTTGCCACCGAAGTCGTCGGAGTAGACTACGAAGTTACAGAATGTACCATCCTTGTCGCGTGCAAGCATTGCTGCGTAAAGTCGATAGTAGTCGCCTACTTTTGTCAGTCGGCTTTGGAATATACGGCCCGAACCGATGAACATAGAGCGGATGGGGCCCACCTTGCTGTTGTCGAAGGGGGTGTAGAACTGCTCTGTTATAATTTCGGGCTTGCTCCATGTTACGCCGCCATCTTCACTGTAAAGACGTGCCACCTGGTTGGGGACGTCGCGTGTAGAGTAGAAGAATGTCTGGTAACCGCATACGCAGAGCATGAGTACACGGTTGCTCTCTCTGTCGGCAACAATGCAGGGGTCGCCGTATCCGGCAGTGAGCGATGCGTTTCGGTCGTTGTTTACAAGCTTGCCGTCGCCTTCGATGATGGTAAAAATATCACCCCATGTCTTTCCGTTGTCCTTGCTTATGCGTCCGTGAAGGTCGATGCGTCCGTTGCCAATGTCGTATCGGCAATGTCTGTAATCGGCCACTGCCAGCAGGTTGCCATCGACTGTCGTGGTGATAGCTGGGATACGATAGGGGATAGCTGCACTTGTCAGGGTGGGGAAGAGGTCGAAGTGCGGTTCGGGCTTCTCGAAATGACGTGCGAAACTAACCTCGCACTCTTTCAGTATGATACCGCTGTTTTTACTGTCTTTCAGAGTTACTGTTATGCTCTGTTCGCGCTCTTCGCCTGCCTGGTACTCTATGGGGTTGTCGAGTGCTATGCTCTCTCCGTTGTACTCAATTTTTATGTCATCGGCATTGCTGTCTTTGATGGCTTTCCCCAGTCTGAAACCGCTGATACAGTAACCTTTAGGTGCGCTGATGGTGTATGTTGCGCTGTTGGCAGTTCCGGTGTAGCAGGCAATGTCATTGGCAATAGCCTTCATGTTGTTTGCATTGCTGCTGAGTGTCACAGGATAACGTTTGTCGTTGCTTACCCATTTTGAGAACCATGTGCCGTTGGCATTTCCGGTTGTGAAGCTTCCGGTAAGTGCGCTTATGCTTACGCTGCCGCATGCAATGTCTATGACAATGGATGACCCCGAGTCGGCACCGCCTGTCCAAAAGGCAAGTTTGCCTCCGCGGTTGTTTACAACATTCTTTGTGGCACTCTTGGGCATCAGATACCATGCCTCAGTGTCTGTACCAAGATCTTTCGAGGGCGCGAAACTCCATGTGGTTGTGTATGACGCTGCGCCATCCTCCTTCAACACTACGAAAGATTCGCTGCCGGCGTCACCCTTCATGACTTTAGGCGCTGCAAGCACTTTTTTTGTGCCGGCCTGTTTGTTGTAAATCTTATAGCCACTCTTTTCGTTTCCTGTGAAACACCACAGGTCGGCGTCGGCAAGGTCGCTGCGGTTGTTTTTAACTGCAATGAACTCTTTGTCGGCATTGTCCGAAATGAACAGCCCCGAACTGCCTATTGCCATTGTGTACCATTCAGTGTCGGGCGAAAAACCGTTGTTCGTAACAGTTGTCACTTTAAAAGGCACTTCGCCCCATGCAGTTGTTGCGCACAGCATCAGTGCAATGGTGGCAATTGCTTGTAAGTGTCTCTTTGTCATAATGTTGATACTTAATTTAAAAGAGACTGCGCCAAAATATTATTTTGACACAGTCTCTGGATGTTTGTAATAGTATGAATACTGTGTTTTAAGTACTAAGGCTCTTTTGCGGAACCTTATTACCACACATTATTGTGCTACCAATTCGTAAACGGCGCTACCAAGTTCCTTCTCGATGTTGAGATAGAATCCCTGGTTCATGAGGGTCTTACCGCTGATGACTTTACCGTCGAGTGAACCCTTCTTCTTGGGATTCTCGGGGTTAAGCTCTGTGAACTTGTAGTTCTTGTTGGGGTCAAGACCTTTAAGTACTCTAACCTCAGCAGGCTGGCTGCGGATGAACTGTGTACGATAGAGGAAGTAAACAGCGCGGTCTTTCTCAGGTGTTACGTACATTACAGAAACATAAGGTTTCTTCTCGTAGGGAGAGATAAGACGATAGAGGTCACCCTGCTGGATAACGGGACGGATGTTCTTGTATGTAGCGATTGCATTCTTTGCAAACTCTTTCTCTTTCTCTGAAAGGTCAGAGGGTTTCATCTCCATACCCAAACGGCCTGTCATTGCAACGTCGAAACGGAACTTCAAAGGAGTTACACGTCTTGTCTGGTGGTTGGGTGATGCACTTACGTGTGCTGCCATTACGTTAGAGGGATAGTACTGTGAAACACCCCACTGGATGAAGAGACGCTGAATAGCATCTGTGTTGTCGCTTGTCCAGCACTCGTTGAAGTAGGGGAAGTAAGCGTAGTTGAGACGACCGCCACCACTTGCGCAAAGCTGGATAACGAGGTCGGGATATTTAGCACGGATGCGCTCAAGTGTCTTGATGAGACCTCTGTGGTACTCGATGTAGAGGTGTGACTGTTTCTTCTTGGGCAAGTAGAGTGAAGCTGCGTTTGCGATAGAGAAGTTAGCATCCCACTTCATGTAGTAGATTTCGGGGTTAGCCTGCATCAGGTCATCGACTACCTTGAATACATGTTCCTGAACTTCGGGATTTGTCATGTCAAGCATCATCTGTGTGCCTCCACGACCCATTTTAGGCTCGCGCTCCTCCTGACGAAGAACCCAGTCGGGGTGCTTCTCATAGAGTTCACTCTTCTGGTTTGTCATTTCGGGCTCAATCCAGATACCGAACTTGATACCATATTTCTTTGATGTCTCGATGAGGCCTTCAACGCCGTTGGGAAGTTTTCTTTTGCATACCATCCAGTCGCCGAGTGAAGAGTCGTCCTCGTCGCGGGGGTATTTGTCACCGAACCAGCCGTCGTCCATTACGAACAATTCACCACCGATAG
>JAEIGA010003121.1_pt1 | contig 26076 bp, 52 predicted proteins | sample 9270691 | NCBI WGS metagenome assembly JAEIGA01 (sample SAMN17057246, study PRJNA624740) | gut metagenome | biome: biome; isolation source: fecal sample | host: Bos grunniens | place: China: Xizang | collected 2019 | reverse complement strand
CCATCAGTAAGAATTGATTCAACACTATATCTTTCATCATATGTGGTCTCATAATAAGGGAAGTAAGTTTTTAAACTACCATCATGATACTTAGGACAATCATATACAACTTCTGTATTACTTTCCTGTTTTACTACATCGGACACCCACTTAAACCATTTAAGATTTATCATTTCCTCAAATGACGGACTTGAAACCGGCAAGTCGCCGTCATCGTCTTTATTTTCACAGATTGTAGCAATCATAGTTATCACGTAATTCAGTTTGCCAACCTCATCAAAAATGTCAGTGCCATATCCCAAAGTATCATATAGTACGATTCTCCCGTTTTTAGGAATATCGGAATATTTCAATTCGCCTCTGTTATAAATACTGATTGAATGTGTGCTACTACTGTTAGTTTCAAAAACTCCACGTCTTATCTGTCTTTTCATAAAACTCCTCCTTAATTTCCTTTATCAAAATAATCATAATGTTCAGGATCGTGATACGGATTGGGAACCCATTCATTATCCTCGTTCCAATAGTGTGAATCAGCAATATTACATCTACTTGGACGACTATCCTGATTATCGTTTCCGGTATATACACAGCTATCACCAAAGAGATATCTTGTCAGCATATCGTCATCATTTAAAACGGCATCAAGAAATTCTCTTAATTCATATGAATGGTCAACATATCCTTCTTCGAGCCACTTATCTTCGTTGTCTTCATACCATTTTGGCTCTTCAAAACTATACTGAATGTTATTTTTATCAAGAAAGTCTTTGAGCTTTTCTAAATACTCTTTATGATCATCCTGACAAAGAATTGCAGTGTAGAGGTAATCGGCTGTATCTGCCTCGTCATTCTCCCAACCAAATTCGCCAATACCGAAATGAATACTTTTACCTATTGTTGCAGGTGCTTTTGAGATGGCAATACTATGTGTACTACTTGAATTTGTCTCAAAAACGCCTCTTCTGATTTGTCTTTTCATATAATTATTCTCCTTTAATTTCAGTTAGCAGCCACATTTTTAGAAGCATCGTTCATATATGTCATTGCTCTTATGTAAGCTTCTTTCTGAATTTCAATCTTTTCTTCACGTTCCTGTGCCTTTCTCTTAGCCAGTTTTCTCTCTTTATAAGCAAGTCTCTTAGCGCGTTTCTTTTCTATTCTTTCGTGTTCCGCCTTGGCTAACTCTGCTTCTTTAAGCTTGTCCTCATAAACTTTAACGCCACGTTTCACTGCGTTGTTATAAACACTTGAACCGCCCATAATCTTTTTAGAAAGACAAATTGCAATAGCAGTTTCTAAACTGAAAACATCCGGCTCCTGACATACTGCTTTTTCTTTTGTTCCGTCTGCAAAAGTTACTTCTACAACCTTGTTTTCAACGAGGATATTTACATCTTTAATTCTTCTACTCTCGCCCTTAGATGAAGAAGATGTCATCCAAAGACCGTCTGCCTTATTGTTGTATAAAGTGCAATTAACTAATGCAGAATACGCATCATCTCTTAAATTTGTCATATCTACTTTCTCCTTTAATTCATTTACTATTTCATAAGCATTTTTATATGTGCCATCATCACTATATATTTGAATACCATTCTTCATTAAATCATCGACACAATCCAAAAATCTAATTTGGAATTCATAAACCCATGTACCACTATCGTTATTATTAAAAATGATTTTACATCTCGGCTCTTCTCCAATAGAGTACTCATGCTCCCAAAGCCTACCAATCATTCCTTTTAAATATCCGTCAACTACCAATACAGGTCTTGTAAACCAATCGCTTCTTATGTTTATCACCTCATTTTTGCCAATAAAACCTTTCTTTTAACGTGTCTTGTCAACACATTTGTATGACACCCAAGTTTGATAACCACAATTATCACAACAGTAACCTCTGCCTCCATGCGAGTCGTAGTCAAACAACCTCAATTTTTCACCACAACCCTTGCACTTGCCCTGATTGTAATCCTTCTTTTCCCAATGAATTCCAATAAACGGAACACACAAAAGAAATACAAACAAACATATCAATATAATATCTAACATTTTATACCTTCTTTCCTGATGGAATAAGAAATTCATCTAATTCCCTTGCTCATATTTCTTCGCTTGATCTCTGTAATAGACCAATTCGGCGTTGAGTTCCACAAGTTTATCAATGAGATTTAATTGCTTCTGCCTCACAGCATCAGCCAGCTCTCTATAATATTTTGCCTTGTCTTTGTCCGTCAAAATACCGCCACCTTTCTTAGCTTCTGTACACAGTGCTTAATTTCATCTACAGCTATATCCCCGTCTTGAATGCTTGTGCCAATATCCGTAGTAATCCTTATGACGCTGTGCAAATCTCTTGTCGGGATTCCAATTTCTTTAAGCACTCGTGAAGGTTCGGAGCTTCCGCTACTACAAGCAGAGCCGGTAGACACATATATCCCTTTTTGACTCAATAATAACAACAATGCTTCTCCCTCTATACCAGTGAAGCATAGGGAGATGTGATTTTTGAGTCTATTGTCGCCGGGAACATCACCAACAATGTAGCATCCGTCAATTTCCGATAGCAGTCGGTATGCGATATGATTTCTAACTTTAGCTTTAGGGTATGACAACCGTTTAATCGCTTCGCCAAGTCCGACTATGTACGGGACATTTTCTGTTCCGCCCCGAAGCCCTCTTTCTTGCATCCCGTAAATAATAGGGCTTAACTTAATGCCGTTGCGGACATATAGTACGCCTACTCCTTTGGGAGTACCAAATTTTTGCCCACTAAAGGACATCATATCGATTCCATTTACGTCAATCGGTCTGTCCGGAATAATTTGTGTCGCATCCGTATGCAGGACACCATTATACTTATGTACAATCCTGCTTATTTGGTCTACATCGACCATACCAAACCTATTGACAGGCACGATATCCGTTACCGCATAATCCTCCGTAATTTTCCGAATGGAACTATGTTCTATTGCCGATGTTATAATTCTTCGCTTTCGCTTTTTTAAGAATCCGCAAATCGCAAGGCTATTGGATTCGGAAGCTCCCGATGTAAAGATAATTTCCTCCGATTTTGCACCGACAAAATCAGCTACGGTTCTCCGTGTTGCTTCTAACTTTGCCCTTGCCGTTCTGCCCATGTCGTGAATGGACGACGGATTTCCCCAATCTTCTTGCAAGCAATTGTTAATAGCCTCAATCACTTGCGGGATGGGCTTTGTTGTCGCCGCATTGTCAAGATAAATCGTCTCGATCACCTTCTATTATAATTTTGGTGGGTCTATTGGGACTTGAACCCAAGACCTGCCGCTTATGAGGCGGTGGCTCTAACCTACTGAGCTATAGACCCGTTTTTGCACTCAGCCATAGGACTCTCACCTATGGGAGACGAATAGCAATCGCGTTTCGTCTTTTTCATACATGTGATTACATGCATGGATTTATACTCACTACTGAGCTCTCAATTATATATTCTCCGAAATTAATTGAAAATTCCAGAGATTTTCCTTTTTTTAAACAGCCTCTTTCCTCGGTCTACCCCTGTGAGGTCTATGCATCTCTTCTTCGTAAAGATATGAAATCATCTTCGCTATATGATAACAAGCAGAATCTGTACGACCGGGACGAATCATGTCACATTTAACATAGTTGTTTGCTTGTGCAATAAGCACGTTCGGGATAACCTTTTCCAAGGCCTTAGTTAAAATCATCTCGTCAGCAGTAGGATTTTCCGAAAGAAAAGTCGATAATCCGCTAATGATAGCACTCGAAAGAGAATATTTATCACCGTACCACGCATTTCTGAGCACTCTAAGCACCTGTTCAACTCTTCCCAACCCGAAATTCTTTTGGATTTTGACAAATCTGCTCACCGCACCAATCAGATTATCCTCTTTTATCCCGTTGTTTTTATTGTATTCATACCGATACTTTTTGAACATCTCTACAAGGGCGATAGCGTCAGAATCTTTCTCCTCTACCCTGCCGTGGAACACCTGATTTGCAGTAAGTTGCGTTCTACCCGTATTGAGCAATACAAATCGATAACACTCTTGCTCATATGTGAGCCCTGTCAACACTTGGCACAAAATTTCCGTATAGCCGAGCTTTTTAAGAGCCTCGATTCTGTGCTGTGCGTCGATACAGTAAAATTCTCCGTTTCTAAAACTCACGAGAGCAATTCCCATAACGTCCGGAACAAAGTTTTTGACAATCTTATTTACCTTTGATGGCTTAACCTCTCTCTGGTATTCTGCAAATCTAATATTATCAAGCGGAATTTTTTTTTAATTCCAATTCGGGGAGCCTTTTGAAATTATCCTTCTTCATAAATAAATTTTTCATCGTTTCAATCTCCTTTTTAATCATCGTTTCTTTGTTGTGGATACGGAGTTTAGGCGGATCCAGTCTTTGTTCGTCAGGATACCTTATTGCACCTCCCTTCATAATCTTGAATATTCTTTATAATCTCCGATGTCTTGAGAGCAATAGTGCTGCTCAGATTCGGCAAATTATCTTGGTCAGCCTCAATCTCCTTGAAGGCCTCATCTTTAAATTGCGCGAGCCACCCCTCTGTATCTATTTGAATTTTATTATCTTCAATGTATCTAACTGCATACACATATAAAGGAAGATTCACATCACCGTCTTCAATTCCACTATCAGTTGCTATTTCCTTATAAAATAGACAGTCATCAAGCATTTTCTTTGTGCCATTCTGCTTGTACCATTCAACCATTTCGCGCAGCTTGTCTTTACTAAAATTAGAGTATGGACTATCCGTTGCTAACATAAGGCACTGAATAGCTTTTCCATCGTCAACAAAATTCTGTGCAAATTCCTGTAACTCTACCGGAGTAGTCTCATCCAAAACGAATTCTTCCTCAGCGGTTTCTTCGATAGTTTCACCATCGTCCACCATATCAGCACAATTTTCTGCAAGGTATTCGTCAAGCATATTATTCATGACTTCAAGACGGCTTTCGATGTTTCCTTTTTGTTTAGAGCCTTGCATATAGATGTTTCGGAAGGAATCGCAGATGTCTTCGCCGTTTTCGTCAACGTCGCCATTAGGAATGTTCTTTATGTAGGATGTCGCCGTGATAAATTCACGTAAGAACTGTGCGTAACATTCACCTTTATATCCGCAATCACGGAAATGATGATAGTTAGCCATAACAACGAAGAATTCTTTAAGAGTGAGGTAATCAAGAACTTCCTTCTCTTCGGGGATATCCTTGCTTAACTCCGGAATGATATCGTCAAGCTCGTCAAACATTTCCTTCATCTTGTCCGTATGTTCTGTCGTAATCCAATTTGAGAGTTTGCGACACAAATCTTTGTGAGACGTAACCCAATTTTCGGCGCCAAAATTTACAAGCATAAGGGCTTCGTTGATAGCTCTATCGATAATGCCCTTTTTAAAATTGTCAGGTGTAAATCCACATTTGTTTTTTATAAACGGATGATTAGACAATTCAATTACTATGCGGGCGAACTCAGCACCAAGTCTGTTTTTACCTATCTGCGCATCGTTCATTTTCGTTCCGCTGTTATAGTCAAGAATTTCGACTTGGATATCCTCGTCAGTACATTCAAGCTTAAGCTCAACAGATACCTTATAATTGTTGATTTTCTCTTGAAGTTCCGGCGGCAATTCAGAATATTTAAGTCCCCTTATATCAATGCTCTGTACTCGTCTTTGAATCTTTCCATTCTCGTCAAGTATAGGAACTAAGTTCTTATTGCGGTCTCTTTTTAGGCAAAACTTCCCTGAAGCTAAATCCTTTGTTTCGTAAAGAACTCCATCATAGTCAACCATATAATCAATAGTGTTTTTGGATATGGCAAACTCATCATTCATGTACGCTTCAAATGTAGTCATTCTTTGTACCCCGTCAATAAGATATCGTACTTCACAACCATACTCGTCATATTGAGTACATATTAATATAGGAAGGAAACGACCATCGTGCAGTGCCCTACGGATAAGATTCCCTTGCTGTTCTTTAGACCACATATCACTATATCTCTGTAACGGATGGTTAGTGATAAGCCTTCCGCTTTTAATATCCTTAATAATGGTTTTGATTATTTCGATTTCTGATTTAGATATTGGATTTTTTCTCATTTTAAAAGTTCCTCCTATATAATACCCGTGTTAAATCTGTATCTTTCATGCTACTTATAATACTATTCATCGTTTTGTTCGACATGTTCAACATGTTCGGGATGTCGCTTGCCCCAAATCCGAGAAGTGTTAATATCAATATCCGAAGCTGATTGTTACTTAACGAGTTCACAAAATTGCCTACGCGAAATTCGGATAACTCCGACGGCTCTTGCTTTTCTTCTATTGGAATATCTGATGCAACTCCCGGTACGTCAACACTCTCGGCAGTATGAAGTGCCTTCCTTTTATCTCTCCGTGTGCAGTTTCTGAGCTCTGTGTACGCCTTTTGATTTATGATCTTGGTTGCATATGTATATATATTTGACTTTTCTGGATCGAACGTCTTTATAGCTTTCGTCAATTCGATGCCGGCAAGACTCTCAAAATCGTCATAATCAAGTTTTGCGTTCTCATACATCGACTTAAACTTTCCACTCCAAAGAGGAGCGATAACATTTTTCGTTATTTTTTTCCAGTTCTTTTCTAACAATTCCATTGCTAATTCCATTGCTTTTACCTCCGCTATATCACTTATACTCTATGTATTTCGGGCAACTTCTAATATGATAAGACAATATATCTCCTTCTTCGTCCTTAATAATACTGGGTGTGGCATCCCATCCCGGAACGGGCTTAAAACCATCACTCCATTCGCATCCGCCCTCCGCATTTTGGCAATACCAACACTTCGCAAAACGATTTCGCAACACATTTTCTCGCGCAATCTCTCTACAAGAACGACACACCTTTGTCAGCCCCCTTGTTCTAAAAAATTCCCCGCACTTTAAACATTTCATCTTGCTACCTTCCTTTCATTTGGTAAAAATCCACAAAATAAACATTTTTACGAAAAAAGTCTTGATTTTCTGCGTTACGTATGCTACAATACAGATACAGAGATTACATAGGCATTGCAAAAAAACATAACGCATTTGAAACGACCAATTTCATTTTCGTTATTTTTGTGTACCATGCCGACTATAGTTACGAGCGACCAAACACGTAACTATAGCCACGCACAGTAATCTGTTGTAGATTTTCCGTTTGCACTGCGACCAACAGTATGGAAAATCAGTTTCTTAATTCGGGGGGTGGTGAGCCGACCAAAGCATTTCTACCCCTCGGAATTTTCTTGTGCCAAATTCAGGCTTACCCTAAAAGCACGATACCATATTAGCACATAAAATATACCTTTGTCAATACAGATTTTGAAAAAAGGTTGGTTTTATGCCATTTTTTACATTTTGCACAAAAAGAAGGTGTTGTTTTGGAAGTTTTGCACAAAATTATTACTCTATTAAAAGAAAAAGGCGTCAAACAAAAGGATCTTACCGACTATTTATTAGTAAGTCATAACGTATTTACAGAGTGGAAAGCCGGAAGAAATACTTCATACATGAAATACCTTCCTAAAATCGCAGAGTTTTTTGGCGTTTCCGTTGATTACTTATTGGGGAAAAAAACTCCTGCTGCACAAAACGATTTCGCATATGCTCTATATGATGAACTCGCTCACGACTTATCCGAAGAACAAATCCAACAATTAAAACAGTTTGCTGATTTTTTAAGGAACAGCAAAAAATGAATAAAAGCAATCGAAATGACTTGCTCTTTTTGCCTTGGCGCAATCGTAGCACTTCATCACTGAAAAATCAATACGCAATAATGAGTAATCGCATATTAGTTTCGATTTTTATCATTCGGAATTGAATATTCGTTATTGAGTAAAACATATAAATAATGAGTAATGTAAGGAAAGAGAACAGCAATTATGCCATACGGAGAAAAACTAAAATCGATTAAAAAAGAGAAAAATCTTACAAACGTCGAAATACATAAAGTATGCAATGTACCGCTCGCTACGGTCACAAGAGTATTTGACGAGGATTCTCGAGGCGGAAATTTCGAGACATACGTATCCCTCGCAAGAGGGTTAGGATTTTCGCTTGATGAGTTGGCAGGCCTCAAACAACCAGATGAACAACCTCTTGCATCACCCATAATCGAAACATTCAACTCGTATTCCGAAATTCTTAAAGAAAAAGACGAAAGAATTAAAGAATTAAAAGAACAAAACTCAAAACTACAAGCTACCATTGATGAATTAAAGAGCACAGACAACAAGACAATTGCTTTGCTTGAAGCGGAGAAAAAAGATATACGCCACGAAAAACGTAAAATAACGTCTGCACTTCTCGCTCTCGTTCTTATTTTAGTTATTGGACTGCTTGTCGATCTATTTAATGGTCATATTGGGAATTTTAGATATTAAAGAAAAATCCGTATAATGTCCGTTAAATCGTACACCTAATTTGGTATACTGTATGAGAGGTGACGCTGATGAATATAGATAAAGTATATCAAAAAATTCAAGACAACGGCATTAAAGTCTTTAATTTTGGATTACCAAATATAAAATCCGTATCTATCGAAGCCGATAACAAGTATGGCATTTTCATCAATCACAAAGAAATAGAGAATCCCGATGAAGAGTTTATCGTAGCGACACACGAATATGGTCATTGTATGACGGGCTCCACTCACCCACCATACAGTCCTCTGGATATCATTTCTAAACACGAATACCGAGCAGACCGCAAAGCAGTATTAGATTTCCTTCCAATAGATAGAATAAAGTCCGCCATCAAAGATGGCTGCCGTTCTGCTTATGAATTTTCCGAATACCTCGACGTGCCTGAACAGTTTGTTATAAAGGCATTTCAGCACTATGCCGCAATGGATTTGATTTAAAAATAGGCATAAAAAAAAAGACCGCCCACGTAGGACGGTCTAAAATTTTGCATTAAACTATTATTTCTATTAACTATTTTCCGAAACATTTATCTTCAACATAATAAGTAAGGTTATGTTCTTCACAATACCTCAGCGCAGCTATCGCTTTATCAAACGCCCTTTGCTCTGCCGGAGTATTATGTTCCTTCGCTATATTTCCCATTATAATTATTGTGTCTTTATTCTTCATATCTATTTTATTCCTTCAAATAATTATTCTGTTGGCGCCTCTTCATCTTCTACGTCATTTTCCGCACCGCATTGACAACAGATGTACCTCTCATAAGTATGACTTCCATCTTTGAACTTTCCTCTGTATATTTGTTCCTGCCATCCATAACAATCTACGCAGAAAACATGATCTTTTATCTGATTCTTTTCCATATTTACACCTCATAAATCAATCCATTTTATTTCATTGACATTTCTGCTTTTTCTTTGCTTGAAAAATAATGTCCGTCCTTATCTATACCTTCGATTTCCCAAAGCGTCAAATCTCTAACCGGCTTTGAAGAAACCCAAGCATCTTTACTTCCATTATTAATGATATAATAAACCTCTTCTATTCTTTCCTCGCTCAAGATATACTTTATGCTATCAATCGCATAATCAAATCCACGAAGAAAAGAATAATAATCTTCCGTTTCAGATACGCTTCTTAAAGCTATGTCTTCCCTGTTTTTAATAAGGTAGTCTATGTGTTCTGTTATTGAGTGCTTTGTGTATATAACATTAGTATTTTCCATAATATCACATCCTTTTAAGTTCTTCTGTGTATTTTGCAGATGTATTCCATTGAGACCGACATTTGATGCAATACACAATCTTTTTCTTCCCAGTTCTGCCTACAATTTCCCAATTACTCTTATCTTTGACCTCACAACAACAAGCCTTTCCACTTGCCGAAGAACCCATCCAACCATTAGCCATATTAATTCCTCCTGCTATTAAACAATCCATTTTATTGTGCTTCTGCAACCTTCTTTAACAACTCGTCAGGGACTTTCCATTGTCCATCATATCTTTGTAGCGCTAGAATTTCAGTGCTATCATACAATATTTTATCATCACAACCAACCAACAACAATTCTCGTATTGGTGGATACAAAACTGAAACTTTAAGCAAGTTTAAATTTTCCATAAATACCTCCCTATATGGTGATCAAACAGTAGTTCTATTGACTCAAATCTCTTCCGCATTTAGGACAATATTCAATTTCAAAATAAGCACTATAATCCTCATCTATTGAAAAAAAGAATTTGTCTGACTCTTTGTGTTTTGCAATGTGCCCAAAAACAGACCCATTTGTACTTGATTCAATTCCATCTCCTACTTCAAAGTTTACGTCAAGAGATATAATACTATTTAGTTTTTCGCAATATTTACACATATTTCCTCCATAGAATACACGTTCTAATCTTATTTCCATAATCAAATAACGGAGAGAATGCACATTGAGCCAAAATCCGAACACGTTTTCCAATCCCTCAAAAGTAAAAGTGTTTAAATCCAATGCGCACTCTCGTCCATATTTTAACATAGGAAACTTGATTTTTCAATACTTTCTGAAAATTTAACCGAAAATTCTCTCAAGTCTCTCTGCCGCTTCTGTTCTTGCAGAATCGTCATCTGCAATATATCTTAGTGTAGTTTCAATGCAAGTATGTCCTACCGCTCGTCTTACAAATTCAACATCTTTGGTATCTTCGTACAGTATAGTACAAAACGCAGCTCTCAGTTTGTGTGGGCTAATAGAGTATCCTAATCCTTCAAGAGAATATTTTTCTACTATCTTAACAACACACTTTACGCTAACTCGTTTTTTCTGATTAGAAATAAAAAGAGCGTCTACTTTTTGACCTGCCAACTTCTCTTCTCTGTCGGCAATCCAATTCTCTAGCGACTCTCTTATAGCTCTATTCATCTTATACACATGCGTTTTATGTCTCTTATCTATGATTTTTACTGTTCCGGCAACAAAATCTATATCTTTAACATTAATTTCCGTTAGGGCTGTTTCTCTCATTCCGGTCATTGCCAGTAGTGTTATTATTGCTTTATCTCTTATTCTCCAAGGGGCTGACTTGTTCTTTGCAAAATCACTTCCTGCACCGCCATCAATGCACTCAAGAAGAAAATGAATATCAAACGAATCTAATTTGGTTCTCTTAACAACATCTTTCGAAGTTGGTCTCTCAACGCAATCCATTGGATTTTCCGTTATTATTCTTCTTTTTCTTAGATATTCAAAGAACGAATTGAGTATAGAGTGAACTTGCTTTCTGTAAGAGAATGATGTTTCTTTTGGATTGCCATTTTTATCAATTGTCTGCTCAATGCTGTGCAAGTATCGCGAAACATCAGTTTCGGTAATTTTTGTCACATCAATCGATCTCGTATCTTCACTTAGAAATTCAAGAAAACAACGTATTTTTCTTATGTATTCTAAGCTCCCCATAGATTCTTTAGATGATGTCCTGCTTAAGTAATAATCTCTAACGCAATCCGGCAGATTCCCTAATCTCTTTTCGATTAGTTTTTCGTTGCTGATTTTATGTTCTAATCTCCCATCCATATTAATCCTATCTCCTTTCGGCTCTTTTTCTTAACATTTTTGCAACCTCATACATGTTTTCGCTGGTAACATGAATTGTTTCTGCTTCATCAAACGGGGTACCTTCCTCGTTATCGCTTTCATTTTCCTTTGCGTTCCAACTAACTATTTCGCCGTCTTCGTCTAACTCAGCCACTATGCCGTCCATTGTGCCGCCATCCACGATATATCCGTTAGGATTTATAATCATATGCCCAATGAACTCCATATCAAACGCAGAAGCAAGCATCCCCATCATTTTGGATATCATTTTATCGGATTCGCTTGCTTGAGGCATATCTGATATATGATTGTGAACCGCAACAAAACTGTGCGCACCAGTAAGTAACAAAAATGTAAACACAGACTGCATTGGAGTTGGCGTTTCGCCAAGCCCGCCTTGACCTACTTTGCAAATCCCTTTTGGCATTTTTTTATGATCGAAAGCGATAACATACGACACCTCTGTGATTAATCTGTCCATTTTAAATGTTCTATTTAACATATCGTAAATACAGTCTGTGTATTTTAGCTCTCCGTAGTAATCGTAACAACCAATCTCTTCGAGTTTTGCGTGACTAAAACTATCCTTCACCATAATATACTCTCTTATTTTATTTGTTTCCATGTTAAATTCCTCCACTTTCTTAAAAATCCATTTTTACATCAATATCATAAAGTTCTCCGTATACGTACTCATTGCACTGTTTTATTAGTTTTTCCTCATATTCTTCAATCCATTTCGTTGCTTGCTTCTTTTCTTCCTCGGACAGACTTCCCCATATTTCACTTATAGATTTGTTGTATTTACTTTTTGTCCAATAGTCACTGATGAATCTGTCATCTGACGATCTTATCTTGTCTTTATCTTCTTCAATGTGCATACTTGGGAAACAGCAGTTCTCCCGCCCACCTTTGCCTATCTTTGTTGAACGGTACTTTTCCTCTAATTCGTTCATAAGAAAATACTTTCCTATTTGAATTCTATCTTTCTTTTCTTTGCGATCTTTTATCATTTTCTCGGTAATAACACCATTTGCTCTTGCAATCTGCTCTTGTGTTTCTTCGGGGGGAACCCAAGCATTGTGGTATCCACATATTGTAGTTGCCCAACTTCTCGCCTCTTTGTCTTCGAGCGCTATTAAACCGTCGCTCATCGAGTCCTTTTGAGCAAGAGTGCTCCTCATACGGTCTTTGTAGCGCCATTCCCAAAACTTTTGTGGTTCTATCTTAACTACCGCCGTAGGTGTACCACTACTATTACTGCCAGCATACTTAAATACAAATCCCAGCACTATAAATACCGGGCATAATATCAATCCATTTCCGTCTTCTGAACAAAATAACGCAAACGGCGACAAACAAAAGAATAACCACGATAAAAATTCCATAATAAAATCTCCTTTTCTTGCATATATTTACATTATACAGCATTTAACGACTATTTGCAACTGCCTTGTAATAAATTTGTGACGCTTGCTGCCTTGTTTTTCCAATGATATTCCCGATTTCCTCAAAGGTTTTACCTTCTGATTTTAGTTCCTTTACTTTGTCAACTGTTCCGTCTGACACAAGCTTACTCTTGTATTTATAAGGTTGGCGGTATCTTTCCCAATTATTGCTCATATTTAATCTCCTTTCTGTTTTAAAATGCGACATTTAAGAAGAAATTTACCATTCCAACAAAGCCTTATACACTTTATCAGGAATATGTGGTTTATATTCTTCTGCCACCTTTTTAATCATTTTTCTTTCTCAACAATTATGTATTATTAATGTTTCAAAAAATAAACATGCTGTCCTTTTTTCAAAGTCCAGCATGCTTGACAATTTTCACACTTACCACCACAAGGAATTGCATCCTTTGGGATAAGTTCATTATTAAATTCTTTTCCATAAACATAGGTCATAGGAAGGTTATAAGGATTTTCCGGAACCCAATCGCTCCAAGCACTTAACACTATGCTTAAATTTTTCGGAATTCTTTTGCCTTTTGACAAAAATTCATTGATAAGTTCATATTTTTTAGTGAAGCATAAGTAATGTGTGTCTTTGTTCTTGCGGGCTACCTTGCACATCCCCTCAAAGTATTGCATATCTACAATGTCACCGCTTGAGTGCCACCTGCAAAATCTTGTCAAAACCGTTTGTGCTGCAATGCTTTCAAAAAATAAATCTGGATTGCTTTTGTAAGCCTCCAGATTACTTTCTAATGATGTTTTTACATTGGGGAATAACCAATTTCCTTTACAAGCATAGCACCCTTTGAAGCAAGGTGCGTCAGACCTACATGTTATAACCGGCGGAAGATTGATACTGTATATCTGACCTCCAAGTTTAGAATTAGTGTTTGATACCTTTGCGTACTGTTTCATCACTTATACCTCCTAAAATTATTCATTTGTCAAAGTTCAAAATTAATTTGCGTTTATCGTCTTGCTTTCGATAATTCTCTTGATAGCTTAAAACTTTCTTTTAAATTAAGGTATTTATAACATATCTTAAAATCTTTAATAAAAGTTTCCACTTCTCTTTTCTTTGTTTTAATCTTTCGTTTGATTTTGCGCGGTATGAGCTTAACTGTATCTTTTAACACGCATCTCCAACAGTCACTTCCGTCTATAGAATCATAACCATCCATAGTCCTAAAGTAATTACACCACACTTTACGCAGATGAGAGGGGTGTCCTTGATCGTCTTCCCAAGTTGTTTTGGAGAACTCCCATCGGCAATAGCTTTCCGGAATTTCTTCTATAAGATAATCATAATCTCCATAGTCATTTTCCTCGCCCTGTAAAACAGGTGCCTTCCACCAATTTTCCATAATTGCTTACCTCCATTTGAATCCGATTTCATTGACTTAAAATCTTACAAACCCATGTTCATAAAACCACTCAAGATTTACTCCGTTTACAACTTTATCATAAATATAATGTTTAAAATGATTATACATTTGCATTAAATGTTCTTCTCCGTAACAGACATATTCAATTTCCACACCAAAATCATCCATTCCAAAAGCATTTACTTTAATATAAAAGCTGTCAAAATAATGATTTGCAGAAATTCTAACCTTCACTTGATTACAAGGATAACAAGGATGCCAAACGTCATTATCATCTGTAACAGTTATCATTTTCGTTTCTTCTGGATAGTTATTCATAATTACCTCCTAATAAAATCACTCTTTTATCTTCTTAATTTTTATAGTTCCGTCCTTGTCTTTGAATAGTTTAAATTTTGGACTTTGATATTTTATAGTTTTTAACCACATAAATTTATCTCCTTAAAATCCTGATTCAATTCCATAATATTTTTTTAAATTTTTCGAAAATGGTTTCTGTATTATCGTGTGGATAAACAACTATTTGTTTGTTATTAAACTCCGCAATGATACAATCTTCCAAGATAGGAATAATAAATTTATTTATGTCTTCAGCAAAATCCCAAAGACTACCACACCAACAATACACAACACCCTTTCCAAGAAGTTTAAAAGTTGTTCTAGTTTTCATCTTCATCCCCCCCTTAAAACTCTGATTTCATCTGTTGTTTTTGAATTGAGTTGCCCACTCTGCCCGATTTTTAATCTTCTCCAAGTTAGCTACCGTTCTGTTATAAAGATTAATATACCCGTCTAATAAATAATCTTCGCACCATATTTTTATCTGTTCTAATGTGTGTGAGCTATCAAATGTTTCACGCATTGAATATCCTCGGCAGTAGTCAACTTCGTAACCCCCTGTACGCCTCACCTTTATGTAAATAGATTCGCAATGTCCGCCATCATCTGTTACAACACATTCATAAAGACCGATATCTTCCTCGTTTCTCCATTCAAGTTTCATAAGTTCTACCTCCTCAATCCATTCTTCCCCAGTTATAACAAATCTCTGTTGCACCAACATCTTCAAGCATCTTATGAATAACATCTTTGTGTGCTTCCCAAGACAAGCTACCTTGCCAAGGTGACTGTGCCGGCATAAAATAACTATCTCCCTTCCATTCAAACTTAAACCCTGCACCAAGCACACAACTTCCACCTTCACCTTCCTTTTTAGATAGATCGTGCCATAATTCCATAATGTTTTGCAGTTCAGTTGGATTTGAAAAATCGCCATTGTACAAGTAAACGGTTTCCTTTGGCTTTTCATAATATGTGTACTCAACTTCAACGTCATCAATAAGGCAACAAGTTAAATTCCATGAGTTTCCAAGCTCATAATACAACCCATACTTCTCGAGAATTTTCATGAATTTGTCCATTTTGCTTCCGCCACTATAATTTAACACATCGTACAAACCACCCTCGAAACTCATCGAAAGTATATGGTCGTAAGCTGCATACTCAAAATATTTATGGGGATCTACATTTTCCGTCTTTGCCCAAGTGTATGAATATTCGCCATTGCCTTTATATTCCGTTTTAGACCTAACAACATTTCCGTTGTAATAAATGCTAATGCTATCCGCAATTTCATATGCCTCAAGAAACGCTATAATTTCGTTTGCAAGTCTTTCTATATCTGTTTTAGTAATTTTGCTCATTTGTATTTCCTCCTAAAATTTTAGTTTTAAAACCCTAATTCTATTGCCTATTTATTGTATTCATAAGCAAGTCCGTCACAGTTTCTTTTCCTTAATACTCCCTTGTCAATGAGACTATAAATTGCTTGAAAAAGCTCGTGCGTATCGCATCCGCTAAAAGCATCTTGATTCGGTGTAATAAAATCGTCCTTCTGCTCGTCTAAAACTTTTAAGATATATTTTTCCATAGTAACCTCCTAACAAGCAGGGCAACCGCATTTTCCGTATAATACTCCATGCTTCAAAAACATTCCTATATTCATAATTTCGTGCCTATCAAGCTCTCTGCCCTTGTTTTCTCCGTCTATGTAGACAAAGCATCTTTTAACGATTTCCTTCGGCAATAACGCCGCTTCTTTTGTGATAACCTTTATCCCAATACCCAAAGACAGCATCACATCGCCGGCACCGCCATCAACAATATATCGTCTGATTTCCTCTGTCGCATTGTTTAAATGCTCTTGTGTTAAAGCTACACCAAAGAATAATTTTTCCGTTAAGTCTCTATATTCAAAGTAATTGCAATTCATATAAGACACTCCCTCAATTCAAAAATTCCACATCTACACACTTTCTCATGTTATCCTCAACCGTTCCACAGTTAAAGAATTTTCCAATATAGTACGATCTGACATCATCTTTGCTTCCGTTGATCTTTGTATAAAGAAAATCTCCGTCCTCAAATATAACCTTAATTTTCCTGTTGTATTGTGGATATGTGTTATAAATGGCTCTTGTGCCGTACTGTATCTCATTTTTGCCGTTTATATCGTTGTAAAAAGCATTTATAATCAATTTTCCATTGCCGTGTATGTTCTTCTTGCAATCCTCAAAAGATGGATTCTTGTTAAGTCCTACCCATTGAAAACCGGCTGCAAAAAGTTTTCTGACCGTTCTATTAAATTTTTCCTTTGTGCTTGCATCGTAAAAAGTGTTACTCATTTTCCGTCACTCTCCTTTGCAATACTTCTTCACATATCGTCTGAAAGTCGCTTCCGCTTTTCGTCTTTCCTTCTGTGTGTTTGGGTATCTCATTTCAGCAATGGGATAACCGCATTTATTATCATCATAGCAGGGGCAAGCCTGAACAATCCAAATATTTTCCTTGCTCCAATCTAAAGAAATATAATAACCATTTTCTTTGTGTTGTCTTTCCGTTATAGTCATAAGTTCCTCCCATGTTTCAAAATGTTTTTCTGCATATTCTCCGCTTATATAATGGTCTTTCCCGTCATTGTCTGATACCATATAACCGCTATCTTTAAGAAAGTCCACAACATAGTATTTTTGCCCTTCTGTAAAGCTTTTTCCATCTGTGCAAGTGCATTTTATATACATAATAATTCCCCTTTTAGAATTTTACTTTTATTGCCGTTTAAAATAACTCTGCCAATTTATGAACAAATTCGTGTAAAGCATTTTCCTTGTATTCTTCATTGTGTACCAAGTCAACAACACCCGGCACACCGCTAAAACCGTTTGCCTTTGCTTCTAACATCAATCTCACATTTTCCTCAATATCAAAACAACCATGTGTATATTCGACTTCACGATACAAACTTTCGATAAGTTCTTTTTTTGTTTTTGGATTCTCGATAGTTAGTGTCTCGCACCAATCCTCACCGCAAGGATTATCACCCTGCATATATAAAGTGATTTCTCCATTTCTCTCTACATCAATTTTGAAAGAAAAATCCGTTCCTTCTGATACTTCATCCAAATATTTTTCCATCTTTTCAATTTTCATAATCGTTTATACTCCTTTTAAAATCTTGCTTTTATCGTATGTTTTCTTTTAAGATGCAATATAAGAAATGGAATGTATCTACACCAAAATGCATGTGCTTTCCTTTTCTTTCACAGTAATAAACTTCAAAAAACAGATATCTTTCTCCTTCATCTTCCGTTAGCCCTGCTTTAACATCCTTTTTGATGTCATCATACTCATACGCATTTATGCTTATGCAATAGGATTCCTTGCTACCAAAGATGAAGTTTTTGCATGTTTCTCCGATTTTTGGCAATTCTGAAAGCGACTCGATTACTCTTGCCATACCTACAAATTCAAAATTATTTTCCATCACTATTTTATTCTCCTTTCTGTAAAGCAATTTGCTTAATTAAAATCAACCATTGCAACTTTGCCTTGTTCAACCGCCTTGTCAAACCAAAAGATACTATCATCGCTCGTGTATTCGTTTTGTAGATAATCCAAAGGATTTTTTATTCCATCTTTTCTCATACAATCAAACAACCAATCTTTTTCAACAACCACAACAAGTTCGTTGAAATCAGATTCAATTTCGCTATCAGTTTCAACATCATAGTTCAAATATCCATCGCAAACGCAAAAGGCGATTAAATCTTTATGTTTCGCAAAATCCATATACGGTTTTATACTTGCTAAAATTCTTTCTCTTACTATATTCATATTCTTACCTCCACATCTTTGCAATCAACCCAATCAGTTACTTTGTATGTTTCTTCACAAAAGTCTAACGATGGTTTTAAGTACAGCTTGTTCTTTTCCCAATCCTCAGAGTAACGATACTCATCATCGTTGTATCTTCCTTCATCAAGAATATTGCTTCCCTTCCATCCAAGAAAAGCACCCCAATATTCATCGTGTTCCTTACTTTTTGCTACCAGTCTTGCAACATCTTCCTCGTCTAAAGTGTAGATACAGATTGCACCTGCATCGTTATACGCAAAAGCGTATGTCCGCTCGCTTTCGCTGTATATGTCATTTCCGGCACAGATGTAATCATACATTTCTTTTCCGCTTTTAAAGTTATGAGCCATAATATTTCCTCCTTAAAACTGTTCTTTTATCAGAACTTCAATTCTAATGTTCTAAATACAAATTCAAGTGCATTGTTATAACCTTGTTCAAAAGATTCTGTTGCATCCGTCAAACCATTGTCTGTCATACCGTGTTCCTCGATATAATCTTCAATATATTTTAGTTCTTCTTTGTTGCTTTCGTAAGCGTCTTTTAAATTTGCAATCTGTTCTTTTGTGATATTCATAATCAATTCCTCCATTAAATCATTTCATCATACTTTTCTGTACTGCCAAATCCAATGTACAAATAACCTCTGCTATTTCTCTCGTCTGCCTCGCAGTAGAATAATCCGCTTTCGCTCTCAAAGTAAAACTTATGTTCAAAATGCTTTACTCTTTCTTCGACTTCTTTTAGAGCCATATTATTAATCCACCACACAAAATCGTCTTTTCCACTTTGATATTTAATATCATTAGACCATCTATCCCAAGGGATGTCTATTTTTCTACTATAATCAACAATCGCTCTGCAACCTATCCAAAGTTGCGGTTCTCTGTTTGTAGGGTATATTCCAAATTCTCTTGCCATAATCAATTCCTCCTTATTTCTTTTCAAACTTTCCATTCTGTTTGTTTCTGTTGGTTATGCCAACATCTTATGCTAATCTACCTAAACAAAATTCCGTTCTATACTTTTTCATATCTGGATGGTCGGCGTAAAAATCTTTTCTTCCGCTATACTCAATGACCATTCCATCAAGACGGCTATCCAAATTCAAATACTCTTCAAAATCTCTTAACTTTCTACCAAGTATATATTCGAATTTCAAGATACACTCAAGGTCAAATTCATCACCATCATAGATCCAACTTCTTCGATTCTGTGCCATAATAATCCTCCGTTTAAAATCGTCATTTTATTAACCGATATTGACATACCACCAACCAGTAAATCTATCAACTTCTCCGTTTCTCTCGTCCTCTACAGGGTCATAATAACCAGTATTAACAAGAATATCCTCTCCGTGTGCCTTATACAAACACTCAAACATATCTGCCAAAGCATCTGCAACTTCTTCTGTCTTACAAAGAATTTCGTCACCAGTAGTCCAAATATCACCTTCGGAATAGTCACGCAACCTATCTGTAATATCTTCAAACCAATTAACTTTCTTCATCAAGTACGGCATACTTAAATCCTCCTATAAAATTATCCTTCCATTGTGTATCCACCACTAATTAATGTTCTGCCTTTGGCAAACCTGCCGTCTTTACAAAACGGCAAGTCATACCATAAATCGTGTTCTATGTTGTGAGTAAATGTTCCCAGAAGAGCATTTGGTTTGAGTTCTTTCATAATTCGCTTCGACTCTTCAGTAACTCTTATGTATAAGTCACTTGAAAACTCGCCACCATCACTGATATCTGCCTTTGGTAAGAAGATATAGCAGATTGAGTGTATGTTTCCGGGTTCAACTGATTTTACTTTGATGTAATGACCTTTGTAATCACTCTTTTCGTCAATGCACCATTCAAACGGAATACCATACTGTTTAAGACAATCCATATATATTGTTGCATCTGCATAACTACATTTTCTTATATACATAAATTCACTCTCCTTTCCAGATACTCATACAATGTCATCTTCGTTTTCCTCCTCTGCGTCAAACAGGTAATTAAATCCGAACTCCTTGATTTCTTCTTCGTCAAACCCAATAGCATTTAAATCAGCTATTGCATCTGCAAATTCAACATCGCAGGTAATCCAATCTATACACTTTTGTATTATTTGTATGGCTCGCTCATACGAAATGCCATTATCAGATACGTCATAAAAGACTTCTCTTTGGATATACACAAGCAGGTGTATGTGGTCTATCTTTGCGAGTTCGCCCGCTATTCTTACAAGCTCGCATAGAAACTCGTTTGTCATACCAAGTTTGCTATCATCTTTTTGATTAATAATCTCACAGGTTCTCTCAATGTTTTCCTCGTCAAGATGTCTTATACCGACATCCATAAGGTGTGAGATTGCCATTCTGAATACAACCTCGTGATTTCTATTTCTGATTTCGTCTAATATCTTTTTGCTTTCTGCATAAGTCATTTCCGTTCCTCCTTACCATTCTTCATCTTCATCGTATTCGTTTTTCATTTCTTGTAGTTCCCATTCTTTTGGCTCATAAGAGAAGTCAATTTCATCTATGATTGCATCGTAAATATACTCTCTGTCTGCCTTGCGATAGAGAAGAGCTGCGAGATATAAGCTGTCGCCCTCGTCTAAATTGCCTCTAACCGTTTCCGTTGCACTCATTTCGCCGTTTGGGTAAACATAAGCGGTATATGTGTCACCCTTGTTTACATACATCTTTATAAACCCAATTTCGTTTTCATGGTACACATAAAACTCACTCGTGTGTTCATTTGCGTTCCAATCAAAGTCTGTTCCGTCGTTTCCGTTCATGTAGAAGATTGCACCATTGCTGTGTAAATCTTCATCTGTGATAAGCGGATATTTTTCACGAATTTCCGCAAACACAGCCCTAATCTTTTCAACTATCAGTTGTCCTCTTGTCATATTTTATTCCTCCGTTCCATCTAAACAATTTTCTTCAATGCTTTCTGCAACATATAATAAATAATCTTTGTTCCCAATATTCTGCTCAGATAAATGACCAACCACATAATCAAATTCCTTTATGATGTCGCACAAATCCGCCTTGCTCATGTTAAAACCTTTGTCGCATATATATTGATAACCATTACCATTTTTTAAAGCCTCCACATACTCTCTCATAATTTTTAATCTCCTTTTTGATAAAAATTTTATGTATTTTTCTTAACGAATTACATTGTGATTAAGTTGTGTTCCTTAATCAGTCGTCTGCCTATCATACTGTTTAAATTCTTCGGTACTGCAACAGTTTCGTTTGCTTTTTTGTATATAAAGTGACTCCCCCTACATCTTACAAACTTATATCCGTTGTCAGTAAGCAACCGCTCAAACTCTCTTTTTGAATATGCCCTTACTTTCACCATTAATCTCCTCTCTCGTTATACGGTCTTTCTACTTCATACAATTCCATTCTGATTAAGTCGTCATCTACAACCACATCAAGCCTGTATATCTTTCGATATTCGTATTTTGCGTGGCAACCATTATTGTTGTAGCGACTTAAAATAAACGGATTATGGTCAACACCCATTTCTCTTATGCCAAAGAGGTAAACAGATGTTTCCATAGTTTTTTCTTGTAGTTTTTCATCAATGATGTTCCAATCTACAAACAAATCACTTGCATAACTCTCACATAATCGTCCACACTCTTGAATGAGCTTTGTGAGTATAGAAGAGTAATTAATATTAAAATCTCTTCCCTCTGCTTCAATTACCTTTGAGCCATAAGCCATTCGTGAAAAATCTTTTTCTATTGTGTACATATTTCTACCTCCTCAACTCTTGCGTTTTCGTAACAAAAACCGCCTTCGTAAAATCTATGTTCACGAAAATATTTTTCTGCATCTGATTTATTTTTCCATCTAAAAGACCGGCTATTATGTTCCTCGTCAAACACATAAATATTTTGTGGCGGATACATAATTCCGAGATACATAGGTTTTACAAATTCTTTTTGGTTTTCTTCATCCCAACAAAAATAGTCAACTACGATTGCATACATAATTTAATTCCTCCTAAAATTTATTTTATATTCACTCATGAACTCATAAGCTCCCTTTAGAATTTTGATATAACTGCTGGCACTTGCAGGATAGTGAACTCAAGTTCATCTCTGTTAAGAGATGCACTTGGTTCTACATCCTGCTTAATGCCGTAGTATTGAATAGTGTTCCCTTGTGAATATTGGTGCTTATACCAAACACACTCTGTGTTGTCGTAGATATTTCTCTAATCGTCTGATATTATGATCCTTCCGGACATATAACAGCAGTATGGGCTGCGTGATAAAGCAGCCAAGACTGCTGTAAGATGTTATTGTGAAGGATCAATATTGAATTTCAACACCTTGTGCGTTGTGCAGTATCTATCTGCCTTAACCAATTATTTACCGTAGATTTCGCTCATTCTCTTTTCAAAGTCGAAGTTGTTATCTGCAATTACTTTTTTCATCAAAGCAAACATTCTCCAACCTTCTCCTTTGTACTCATATAATCTTTCGTCTAACACTTTTACTGCCTCAATTCCATATACCATATTGTAACCAACTTTGATTCCGCAGTTATGGAACATCACCAAGTTCTTTAAGGTGTAAAAAGCACCTTCTCCCTTGTAGGCATCAGTCCATTCTTTGCATTTCGTTGTTGCATAAGGGATAGTAATCATTTTGCTCATAAAGTTTCTAACAGCTTTGTAAATTTCGTTGTAATTACGGGCGATTTTAACCTTGTAGATATCGCTTCGCATTGGTGCGTAAATCTTTTTGTCTAAATCCTCCTCAAATACGTCTTTTCCTTTAACCTTCTTGTAAGGAATTCCCTTGCATTTATATGTTTTCTTGCTTTCAATACTTGCCTTAAGTTTCTAGATGTAGTCAGCCATTGTTTTAACAACAACCTCTTTTGTGAAGAAATTACTTCTCTCTTTGAATGTTTCAAAATCTCTTTCCTCAAGTTTGCCAAGCACTCTGATTTCTTCGAGCATCATCTCAAACTGATATTTGATACCGAAATTCTTTAACCATTCGTTATAACCACTTCTCTTTCTATCCCAAGATACATAATTAAGAGCTTGAAACATCTGTGCCATAACAAATCTTCTATGGAGTTTTGTGTTTCTCACATAGCCATCCTCGATAATCTGATTGCAGATTACATCGTCTACCTTTTTTGGATTTCCGTTCTCGTCAATGATAAGGTGAACCTGCGTTCCGTTATCAAGTGCAACCGTAAAATACTTACCTGTGTTAATTCCCATTGCGTTTAATTTTTCCATTCTTTCGTTTTTGTTCATCATAATTAATATCTCCTTTTAAATTTATTTTGTTATCCAATTTTTTAAAATTACTAAGTCTTGCTCGATTTTGTCTTGATAAAACCACTTTCCGTGAATTTCATCATCCCATACAAAATCGCCGTTGAGGATTGCACAAAGAATAAAAGCCTCAAGCATATACTGTGCAACTTCTCTTCTTGCTCCGTAAATCAACTGCTCGTCTGTTAATTCGTCTATCGGCAATGCCTTAAAATATTTCTTTCGCTTTTTGTCGCTCCTTTCACTTGGCAGAGAGAATTTGTATGTGATATACAGTTCTCTTACCTTGTCCAACAATGTTCGTGAATTTTCAAAGTTTTCATCGTACAAGACTTGAGATGTGTCAGATTCTCCATTGTCGATTATTTTATCTTGTCCAACTTTCATTGTCCGTTGCTCAAAGTCGATGTAAAATCTTTCTCCGTTTTCAACTCGTTCTAACCCTTTCAAAAAGATGTTCATTAGTAACCTCCTCTCTTATAATTTTAGGCACTCAATGGTTTGTGGCATATCCCTTTATTTGCTTGATATAGAGCCTCCCACAGAAGCTCGTGACGACGGTAGAATCGGGAGTTATCCCGGAGATACCGTCGTGCGAGCTTATTAATGGAGGCTCATTGAATTTAACCACCTTGTTTGCCTTGTTGGTATGCTCCAAATGATTGCTCAATAATTTTGGCATATCGCTTTAACTGTATGATTAGTACAGGTTTCGCCAGAAGAAACCAGCAAGAAAGCGTGAGTTAGCACGCTTGAAATGCTGGCGGCTTCTGGTTAGATAGACCTGTAATATGAAATGAATTACCTTGCAATCTGCCGTTATGCTACGGTCTTAAATTACTCACAACCTCGACACATTTCTCTATTCGACTGATATGTAGAGATGAATGTCTGAGGATGAGATCTTAATTCAGGAAGCTATTCCTGCCAATTAAGATCTCGATCATCAGAGTTTATTCATCTCCTTATTGAATACAGTTGCCTTGTAATTCTTTGGTGTGTTCCAATTTGCCTTACATCATTCTCACCAAGGTTTCGTACACAGAACGACTTGTCAGTAAAGCATTTTGCATACAACCCAAAGTTAAGAATCCGTCGATTTCCTTTTCCGTTTTAGTACGGTTTGCTGATACATTCTTGCCTACACCTCGTAGAATTGTGTAATCGGGTTTGTCGTTTACACTTCCAAGACCTCCTATCTTTTTCTTGTTTGTGGCACAAGACCTTATTGCATCCATCACAAATGCGTTCAATGTTTCAATATCCTTTTCAACATTGATTATCGGCAAAACCAATGTTGCCCAAGAATACTTGCCGTCGCCCTTGTAGAGATAATTGTTGACTTGATTTATCGCCCTCCTCATAGAGATTTCTCTTTGCTTAATAGTTCGTGCCTCAATTTCCTTTTGGAAGGTCTTAACACGAGATTTTGAAAGGGTGATTTGATTTCCTTTGATGTTGAACCCAAGAAATTTAACCCACTTATCTTTGAAAATCTGTTCAACCTTTTTAGGATTGAGTGTCATTTCCATGTTTTCCAACATAGTTTTAACCAACTGAAACGCCGTTCCGTATTCATTTCCGATGTACATCAAATCATCCGAGTATCTAACGTAGTATCCCGGCAACATACTTACCACTTCATCAATGTGGTAAAGAACTGCGTCTGCAAGGAAACTTGCAACGGCACAGCCCTGTTTAAGTGATTGATAATGCTCAATCAGATTTCCGTTGACGTCAAAACACAAATCTGTGTGATAATATTTTCTTACAATGTCGATGATTTTTGACTTGCCGATTTTCATTTCCATTTTGTCGAATATTTCGTCAATGTATTTAAGTGGCACAGTATCAAAATACTTTGTCAAATCTGCCTTGAAACCTCTTGCACAATCTTGCCACAACCAATACCGCTTTGGTATGACTTGCAGGATTTATGTACAAACTCTGGAAACAACTCAAAGAAGAGATTGTTTGTGATTGATAAGAATATCCTGTCAACATTCTCATTTACATAAACGATTCTCATATCTCCGTTGTCTTTGGGGATTTGTGCTTGATGAGGTGGTGCTATTTCATAATTGTCAGTTACGATTGCGTTATACATTGCAAGTCTTACTTCGGGTGACGTTAGTTTCTTCAACTCACCTT
>JAEIGA010003120.1_pt1 | contig 26077 bp, 22 predicted proteins | sample 9270691 | NCBI WGS metagenome assembly JAEIGA01 (sample SAMN17057246, study PRJNA624740) | gut metagenome | biome: biome; isolation source: fecal sample | host: Bos grunniens | place: China: Xizang | collected 2019 | reverse complement strand
TGAGACCTGAAGATGTTCAAAATAGATTACCAATGCCTATGGCTATAAACTTCTCTCCGTGGGTTAACTTCGATAGATTAAATAAGACATTTGATATGTATATATTAGACAGATCTGATGTTGGTGTTATAGCTCAAAAAGAAGGTTTATCACATGATAACTGGACAGATCCAGAAAGAGATATAAGATTATTAAAATGTAAAGAAAGATACGGAATTGGTATATATAACAATGGTAAAGCAATAACTGTATGTAGAAACATAGCTGTTGCTCCATCTTATCCTCAATTCCCAGTTGTAAATATAAACAATATAGGAAATCCAAAAGCTTAATTATAATTTATAATATAAAGCATAAAATGATAAGAGTCGGCTTTGTGCTGGCTCTTATTTTTATTTTAAAAAAAGAAGGTGAGATGATTGGTATCTTACAGTGAGTTTAGCGTTCAAGAAATTATAACTGATAAGTCCGAACAAACAGTAATTATTAAAACTAATTTTAAAGTAGATCCGGATTCTGTTACAATGGATAATGTTACTTTATATAATTATGACGAAGCGAAGCTAGAAAATTATTCAATGTCTGTAGATAATAAAGACATAATCATAAAGCTTGCGGATCCGCCTCAAGATATTAGATATTATCTAAAAATAAAAAACATTAAAGATGCTTTAAGCAGAACTTTAAAAACTGCTATAAATGAATATATAACATTCTTCCTAGATGTAAAAACTAAAGTAGAGATTTTATCACCTAGATCAAGAGAGACACTAAATACTAAAACTGTTAGTATAAGATTAAAAGCCGTGGATCCAGAACCTGATATAGCTTTTCGTATAGAGATAGCAGCAGATAACGTATTCTTCAGAGACTTACATAGCTTAGATATTCCTTCTGCTCAATTAGATGAAAATAATGAAATTGAAATAAGCACAGTAGTTGATAGAGAAGGTCAAATCTATATAAGAGCTAGAGCTGAAGTAGACGAGCTGCCGGGAGATTGGTCAAAAACTATTTGTTTCAATATACTTACTATATCTATGGACTCTTTAGATACTACATTTTTAGAAGACTATCTTACTACAGAAGAATTATTTGAAGATGATATAATAGAACTCCCAGAGGCTATATCTAAAACAGATACAGCTTCTAACAATGGATATTTTTATTTAGAGTTTAATAAGAACATCATGTTGCCTAGTTCTTATGAACTTGACGAAAATGGATATATTAAAATAGGAACAATAACTTGTTTCAGAAAGGGGCAATAATAAATGCATAAAGAAAAAGTTAAATTCGATCTTCTCGTGGACCCTGATGATCCTAGTACATTATTAATAGTTCCTGTTGATGGAGAAGTACAAGACGGAAGTATATACACTATAAATATAAATAATTTGCCATTCGAAGATGGCTCAACTTATTCTAATAAAGAGACATTTATTACTACGCCTACTGAATATTATTTAGTGCCTATAGATGATGTTAAAGAGTTAATCAAAGGACTCAATCTTGATGATGCAAGTATACTAAGTCATATTAAAGATGCTAGTAAAACAGCTATATATTGGTCTAAATATAAAGTAAAAAATAAAAATGATATACCTACTTTTACTATGGAGAACATAGTAGAAGATTATTATCCATTTTACATGTTTATTAAATATCACGCAACAGTAGAAGCATTGAAAGAATTTTACATAGGCGCTTTAGCTAATCCGATGAAATGGAAAGATACTTTAAGCGATTTATCTAGAGAAGAAGAATGGGATTTAGATGGTATAAAAGATTTAATAGACTCTTTCGATAGAGAGGCTGAAGACTGGTTAGAAATCTTAGTTACAATTACTGCAGATCCAAAATGGGCATTACGCGGTAAGTATTGCTATACTGCATTCTATACTAGCAGTAATCCATATCATAGGATACAGTGGGGCCAACCTCCGCATAATAATGGATTTAATAGGGGGTATTAATTATGAAAATTAATAACGATACGGTAAATACTCTAATCGATAGATATGGATATTATTCTTATATCGTAAAACTTAATAAATCTTTAGTTTGTGAGTGCGTTAACCCATCTACAAAAGAAGCTAATCCTTATTGTAAAAAATGTATGGGCACAGGATATCATATTAAAATTATAAAAGTTTTTGGGGCGTCTAGAGAAGGTAGAGAATATGAATCTGATAGAACTCAAGCATTTGCTGTAACTCCAAAAATATTTTATTTTAAAGGATTTTTAAATATAGGAAAAGATGATATACTGGTAGACTCAGAAAATGCTTATATAATTTATAGCTATCAACATCACAGAGGAGTAAAGGGGCATCAAGCTTTTACTAGATGCGTATGCCCTGACTTGAAATTAAATAAATCAATCTTCTTGAAGATATTTAAGGAGGTTTTAAATGATAAATTACACAACAAGAAACAATAGCGTTGTTTTAAATAAAATGGATAAATCTAAAAGGAATATATTAATCATAGGATCTTGCAAATCTAATGTGAAAAATAAAATGTTTATAAATCCTATTACACCTACTATGGCAAGAGAGATTTACGGAGACTGTGATTTAGTAACCGCATATGAAATAGCTTATAGCATAACAAACGATTTTAACATATACACAGTCAACTGTCCAACATATACAGACTCTATCGAAATAATAGATCGTCTAGCTCAGTATGATTTTGATTTTATTGTACCTTTGACTTTTTATCTTAGAGACTCATTTATAAATCCTATAACCAATAAAGAAACAAATTTTTGTTCTTATTATTTAAAGAGGCTAGGTTATATCAAAAGTACTTCTACTTTAATAGTAACAGATTATAGTAGCGATCTATATGAAAGCATAGATCATTATTTATCAGACATGAACGATGTATATGACAAGGTTTGTACAAATTCAGAAGTGTTAAACAAGTATGGTTCTAATCTAGTTTTTGTATTAAATAACCTTAAAGAGAATCCATATTCGCATGTTTATCTAGCAGCTTGTTTATCTATTTGCAACTTCGATAAATATCCTAATAATATAAACATAGACACTTATTACGATATAGACTACCTAGATGTACCTAATAAATCTATGTGCTTCTATAAATATCATAAGCCAATAAATCAGTCTTCTATAGAGCAGCTTAACAACATGAAACAGACTGATGATGTATATAAAAAAGTATTGATAGATTTATTAATTAAATTTGTTGTAAAGAGTATAGATTTATCAGAGTACAATGGTTCGTTTTATAATCCATATGTAAAACTTCAAATAGAAATGAAAGTAAAAAATATATTAAAAAAATTAAGTGATTATGCTTTTGCTGATTTCACTATTAATAATATATCTTTTATAAAAACAGATGTAGGTGTAGGTCATATGATCGTAGATATAACAATTGATCCTCATAATATATGGGATAAGATAAATATAATTATGGAGGTTTGATTATGAATGAGTTAGAAAAATTATTAAAAATGGATCAGTTCTTTTTGCCAAAACAACCAGAAGGTGATGTTAAAGAGCAAGGTGCTGTAGGATTAGCAAGAGCAAATGGTAATGCATCTTTATTAGATTTTATAGATATGGTATCTCTTATAATAACTAATACCATGGACGATCTTCACGTTGAATGTATGCCAGATGAAAAAGCATATGTTATAAAAAATGATCCAGTTGAAGCAATTAATCATCCTATCGTAACCTTTAAAGTAACAGACAGAAAACATAGCATGGGATACAAACCTAAATTAATAGAATCTGTTGTAGATGTGGCCACTGGAAAAACTTTATTTGTTTATACAGAAAGATTCTTAAGCAAAGTACAATTTAATATTATGGCAAGCGAATATAGAATTGCTTGGAACATAATGGACCGAATAGAGGACGCATTATTATCTTATGCAGAGACTATAAGAGGTAACGGTATAGTAGAGTATTACTTCAACAGACAATATCAAGATGAATATTATGATACCTTTAGAAATACTCTGACAGTATTAAATATTGAATATTGCGTAGAAACTGAAAAAATCAGAGTAATATTTAAAGAGAACATCAAAGATATCACTACAAATGATGACCATCTTAATGATAAAATTGATTAATTAAATACATAAAATGTAAGGAGGATACAACCAATATGGCAATAAAGAGTATATTTGATGATGAACTTATACTACCTGGTGTTATAACAGAAATCGTTAATGATTATATCGCAGGGTATGATACTAGCGAATTCGGAACTACTGATGCAGTTACTATAGTAGGGACAGCATTTAATGGACCTGTAGGAGTACCTGTACCAGTATTCTCTCCTGAATACGCAAAATATATGTTCGGTGAAGCTTTTGATCCAGTAAATAGAAAAGAAGCTACTTTAGTACCTGAAATCTTTGATGCTTGGGAAAGAGGATGTAGAACTATATATGCTGTTAGACTATCTGGTAAAGATATGTTTAAAGATTATGAATTAGCAACAGAATCTGATTTAAGATTAAGAGTTGCTGGTCAATTCCCTTGTAACGAGAATAAAGATTGTTTCATGCTTTATAAAGCAAGTCAAGGTGGTACAGGAGCAGGTGTTATAAGAATATATAAACCAGCTAATAGAACTACCGTACAAGAAAAATTACAAGGTATAGTTAATAATGTTAATTCCATATTAGTAACTGAATTTAATCTAGAGATGAATGGAATAACTAAGAGCACTAGATTAGTAGAATTAATAAACGCTGTAAATTCTTTAGAAAACAATAACGTTATTACATTATCTATAGTTAATAGAGATGGATTAACAATGACAGAAGCAGATAAAGAAGTGCAACAACTTAACGTTGGAGATATATTCCCTGGAATATACACAATAGCTAGAAATGAAGTAGGTTCTGATATACAACCAAAAACTAATATAGATATAATAAGATCTCAACAAGCTAAACCTTATAGTTCTTTTAAAGACGCTGTATGGAAAAAGCTAGTTATAAATACTGACGTTAAACAACCTTACCCAATACATGCAGATGATTTTAGTAATTTAAGAAATTCTTTCTTCTCTATAGCAGCTGATTCTGATTATGACTTCTTAAAGAAAATAGGAGTTATGGATAGAATAGCTGAAAAAGATGATATAGATTACGAAGAAACAGAATTAGAACCTTTCGATATATATTGCAGACTAGGAAAAGGATTCGTTAAAAATGCTAAGATAGTTAAAAAAGAAAAGAATGGAAATGTATATCATAAAGTTGTTCAACCAGATGAAAGTGATATAAACAGAGTAACAGGAATAGAAGATGGAATATATTCTGTACTACAAAACCATAAATCTGATTTTGTAGTTTTAGCAGGTATATCAGCTGAAACAGTTATAAATAATCCATTACCAAGAAAAGACGAATTCAAGATAGTTAATCCTGGTGTTATAGATTTAATAGATGTAGAATCAGGCGATGTAGTACTAAGAGCTAATTGTAAAGTAGATTCAAAAGATTTTAGTCCATGTGTAGATTATGATATATCTATAAAAAATATAGATGCATTTGAAACTTTACATGACGTATTAAATCAAGAAACAGTACTTGCTAACTTATCTCCTCATAAATTCGTAAGACTTCCTGTTATAGCTCTTTCTGAAATATCTAGAGTTTTTGATAATATAGAAAGTGATACGTTAGCTTTAGCATTAGACGATCAAGCTTTAAACGGAACTAATAAAGGACAACTTGTTAGATTCAATAAAGCAATTGGAAAATTTGAAAAAGTAGATAATGATGTTTTAGGAATAGGAAACAAAAATGAAGCAGGATATGTGGCTCCTAAATTATTAGTTCAATTAGGACAAAGCTTAGTTGCATTTAAAGCTACTGACGTAGTAGGAGAATATGAAAGAGATGATAATCCTACAGTAGAAATACAAGAAGACGGATCTGAAAAATTATACAGCTATTTAATAGCTACAAATGGTGCTTCTTCTAACGTATATTATGTTCCAATAGAATCAGTTGACACTACAGGAACATTAGTAGCTGCTTTAAGAGATATAGATAATGCTATACAACAAGACTTTGATGGATGTATATTAACATACAAACTTGAAAAGCAATCAATAACTCCACTTATATCATTAAAAGATTTATCTGAAGAAGAATTATTAGATGATGAATTTACTATAGTTTGTGTAGAAAAAGCTTTACCTAAATTACCTGCTGGTGATTTATCTGAAAACGAAACTTTCATTGGTATATATTCTAATGAAATAGCATTCTGTTCTCAAGAAGAAATAGTTTCTATATTCAATGAAAATCATGCATTAAAGAACTTATTCAAATTCGAATTAGCTAATAGTGTAAATGCTTTAGAAGAATTACCAGATCATATATATGGATCTAATTTAAACAGAGCTGAAGAATTAGTATTCGATGAAAATATGTATATACCTTATACTACAACAGATAACTTTGCTAGACAATTAGCACAACATTGTTTATATACTCAATTAACTACTTATCCTACTCATGGTGTAATAGGATGTTCTAAACTTGCAGGTATAAACTTATCTACAGTTGCTCAAAGAGTTGATGAAATATGCAGTTTCGATTTCGATTTATATGCTAAGAAACCTAATGGTAACTACATGTTAGATTCTGATAATCAACCATATCCTTTAGGAAGATGTTTATCAGTAACATTTATGCAATATGCAGTAGGAACAGGTTCTTCTTTCAGTTACATATCTAATGGTGCTGCAGGATATGCAGGTATGGTATCTAACTTACCAGTAGAAAGATCTTCAACTAACCAACCTATAAACATAGGAGAAAGTTCATTTGAATTATCTAATTTCCAATTAGGTAAATTAAATGCTAAAGGTATAGTTTGCTGTAAGAACTCTTCAGCTGGACCAGTTATAGTTGATGGTATAACTCAAGCTCCTAAGACTTCTTCTTATAGAAGATTAAGCACTACTAAGACTATAAACGTTGTTGACAGAATATTAAAACAAACTATAGAACCTTATATAGGACTAGTTGATTCATTAACTACAAGAAACTCATTAAATACAGCTATCAAGTCTGCATTAAATGGATTAGTTGATGTTATAATAAATGATTTCAAATTTAAGATTTACACAGATTCTTCAGGAGGAAATCTTGGAGTTATAAGAATAGATTACGTTATAGTACCACTTAACGAAATCAGAGAAGTTAGAAATAGAGTTGAAATATCTGAAGCTCTATAATTATAAATCATTGTGGGGGTGTATTCATCCCCACACTATAAATGAAAAAGGAGGAAACATGTATGGCTAATATGAGTGCTGCTGAATATACTAAAACTTATAGTACATTTGGTGGATGCGATATTGTACCAACTTTTAATGGTAAAGTAATAGGAGAAATACAAGCTATAACTTATAGTTTAACAAGAGAAAAGGTACCTGTATATACAATGGGATCTGCTGAACCTCGTAGCTTTAGTAGAGGTAAAAGAGGTATAGCTGGTAATTTAGTATTTATATCTTTTAATAGAGATGCTTTATTAGCAGAATTAGGAGATATGAATATACAAAAATATAAAGCTAATGACGCTGCTTGGTTAGCTGACCAACAAGCAGCACAATTTATAAGTATAGAACAATGGGACAAATTCATGAGCGATTTAGCTAATCCTAATGGAGTTTCTGGAGAAGCAGGAACTATAGGATATACTAATGACTTAGTAACTACTCAAGCTAAGCCTAAATATGCTGATGAAATATTACCATTCGATATAACTATATCTTTAGCTAATGAATATGGAAATAAAGCTGTTACTGTAATATACGGTGTTGAAATATTAAATGAAGGTATAGGATTCTCTGTGGACGCGCCTACTTCTGAAAGAGCTTATACTTTCGTAGCTAGATCAGTAGACACAATGACTCCAGTAGATGAAGACAATTTAGGAATTATAACTACTACTTGGTAAAAAAAATAAGAGCCCTATATGGGCTCTTTTATTTATTCCATCTATTCATTGATTTGACTATATATATTGATGTTGCTAATAAATCTGATGGACTCCCTGGAATAGGAACCAGTTTTTGAATATTTGAAGCGTCTCCTGCTTGTTCTTCTATAGCTTGAAAAACAGCATCTGTAATTTGATCAGGTATTGCTCCATATTCATATAATTCAGATTGTTTTGCTATAGGCATAAATTCCTCTCTAGCTTTGAACAAAGTACTAGGTTTATCTATTCCTTCGTAATATGTATCATGTAATAACGCAGACATTAATAAACAATCAACTAAAGTATGTCTGTGGCTACTAGGATCTACATGGCCTTTTCTTATTAGAAAATCCATTAAAACTTCACATACGGAATTAACATATTCATTAATCTCGTATCCACAATGCTCATAACATTTGTTTATAAACACTTGAACGTCTTTATTTAAAAACTCTATATATCTACGTTCATTAGTAACGTCGCTTAAGTTTTTATATAATTCTATAACAGATTTTGATTTTATATTCATAGTAAACCTCCTTATATAATAATTATTCTTAATATATTATATGTGAGAAGTATTATTATATAATAGACTTAAAATTAAAAGGTGGTGATTTTATTTGGCTACTTTTACATTAGATGGATATAATAGCTATTCCGGATGTGATATAGTAGTTACAGCTACACTTCCGTCTATTAATGGCAATGAGACTAGCAAAAAATATTATGTTCTAGGGTCATTACAAACACTTAGTATTAGTACACATCAAGATAAGAGACCTGTAAGAAGTTTAGGCGTAATAAATGCAAAGGATTATGTTATGGGTCCTAGAACAGTGGCAGGATCTATGGTATTTGCAGTTTTTAATAAACACTTTGCTACGGAAATTATGAAAGACCTAGGAGCTACTAAAAATTCTGTTATATTACCAGATGAAATTCCTGCATTGAATATAACAATAAACTTTGCTAATGAATATGGCAAAATGTCTCGTATGGCCATATACGGAGTCAAGATAATAAACGAAGGACAAGTAATGTCTATAAACGATTTATATACAGAAAATACTTATCAATTTGTTGCACTAGGCTTAGAACCATTAACTGAAGAAGTAAATGAAAATTATAACCAAAATAATTTAGGCTCTTCAGATAAGGTAAGGATAGGTAATAAAGATTATGTTTCAGATGAAGATTATAAAAAAGATTCTGGTTCTGAAATATCAAAAAATATTGATAATAATTTAAGAAATTTAAGAGCTATAGAAGACATTGTATTGTCTGCAAAAGTTATACAACCAAACTCTGAATACGATGAAGGTATAGTCGTATTTACATTAGCTCCTAATAGGAACCATGGAGAAATAATTATCAGCAACAAATATGCTCTTGATGAGATAACTAAAAAAGTAACGATTATTGATTATACCCCAATATCTATTTGTATGCCAATTGGTGATTACTATGCTAAATACATTAATCAAGAAGCAGAACGAAGTAATATCATAAGTTTTTCTATTAACAACTTTACCAATAATGAGAAGGCTAGTAAAGCTATTACTAACTATCCTATTATAGAAAACGTCACAGATAAAACTATAACCGTTTTAAGTAATGCTAATCATGACACTATAGCAATATTTAAATCGGGAGCCATTCCTGTATATTATAATTCAAATAAAAACGGTGTAACTATAACAGGACTTGACCCCGATACAGAATATAATATATATACTTTTAATAAAAATGACGAGGTCTTTAGTCGTTCAGAAATAATAACAGCGTTTACTTTTGAAACAAAAGATGAACCGTTAAAATTATTAAATGATTTTATTGTAAATAATTCTAATATGCATTTAACCAATGTTTACTCTGCGTTTCAAACATTGACTAACAATATAGAATATAATGAAGAACTTTTAATAGACTATGTGCTAAAAGCAGAAGATTCGGATGAAAAAGAAGAACTCCTTGTATATGCTAACATATTACAAAATCAATTAGTAAATTCGCATAATAAAGATAATGAAAAGACAATAATTAATAAGTTAAATAACCATCCATTGGATTCTGTTATAACATTAAATGGATTTGATAAAGCTTATGTTTATCAGAATACTAATAATAAATCTATATTGATAAAAACATTAAATCCTGAAGAGGAAAATTTCTATGCTAGACAGTCTACTCATTATAGCATACGCGGAACTAAAGATTCTATGAAATCACCAGCACAATATTTTATAATAAACAATAAAGACGCTTTTGATTTTCTTGAGCCTTTTACACATGTAAACAGTTATAAAAATTTAATGATAGATGATTACCTAGTCGAATATAGAAAAAATAGTTATTCATCTATAGAAGCTATTATGATAAAAGAAAACTTTTATAGTGATATATGTATATTAACACCTCCTTATATTTATAAACAAGATAGAAACATATTGGCTGATGTATATTATCCTTCTATTAACAAAAACAAACAATTCTATTTAGCATGTATAGATATTTATTCAGCGTTGGATTTTTGTCCTGCTAGAAAAATACCATTTACCGCAAAAGATAAAACTATATTACTAGACAATTATTTTTTAGGACTAAAGAAGGGCAATAAGTATTTATTCTGGATAGAAGATGAAAATTATTATAGAATAAGTGAACCATATATATTTGTATATGGAGATAGCGTTGATACAAATTATATAGATTCTTATTATAAGAAGAACTTGTATAAAGAATTAACTTCTATAAAAAATAAACTTATAGACGCTAACACATATAATTCAAAAACTCTTGTATCAGATTTAACAGATTATATATATAGTTTAAATCCTTCGAAGAAAAATGCTATAGACACATTAGCCTTAGAATTAATTAAGAGCTTTTCAGAATCTTATTATATAGGTAACACTTTAGATCCTCTATTCGATCTGCTTTCTATAGTACATAGTTCTGAAGAAAGAGATTTTATGACAAAAGCCACAATAGACAAAAACAACAGAATAGTTAAAATAGATTGTTTGGAAGACTGCTACATATGTGCTATTCACTTTGAGCAAGAAGACTCTGTAAAGAATCTTGATGTTTATGATGGCAATAAAATAGTTTATCCTTATAGCGGCTTTACAATGATTTATATAATAACTAATAACATGCTACACAAATCAGACTTCCTATTAATAGATAACAAAAGAAACATTTATAAAGCGTCTAGATATTTTGCCAATCTGTTAAAAGAGGCAGGTGAATAAAATGAGTAAAAATTATTATGTTTATGAAGGCAATTTAAGAGATAGAAATAAATTTGTATCTAGTGTAAATAATTCTTCTGGCAATGGTAGTCGTTATTTTAGTAGTTTAGATACAGAAGTTTATTTTGGTCAGAAACAAATTCATGAAATAGTAGCTATAGATTTTACGATATCGGAACCTAAATTACCTATATACGGTTACAATAGTTTTTACCCAAATAGAATAGTTTCGGGGAGAAGAACAGTACAAGGAACTTTCGCTATAAATTTTACCAATACGAATTATTTAATAAGCATATTAAATGAGATAGACGATAGTATTATGAAGTCAGAATATGAATCATTAGTATATCGTTGCCCAGGAGAAGATAGTACAGGATTAGGAATAGGGAACTCCGCCTTATTCGATAAACAATTTGATATAACAATTAGTTATGGATATGGAAAAAATGGAGAAGAGAATTCCCCTTATTATTACAAAGGATGTTATCAGACATTAGTAGGAGTTCAAATAGTAGAGTATAGACAGGCTTTAGATACTGAAGGTAATCCTATATTAGATATGTATAGCTTCATAGCTAAAGATATACATTACACTCAACAAGAAGCTACGTCTTCAGAATCTGGTTCTTTAGAATCGGGATCTGCTTCTTCAAAAGAAGCAAACAATAAAAACAATGACATTGAACTAACAGGAAAATGGGCAGCTGTTAATGCATTTGATACTGATGCCATTGTTAATTTAGAAGCCTACTGTAAGGATAATCCAAATAATTCAGGATTTAAAATTACTCCTACTTTTAAACACAGTGATGGTAGATACTACTTATCTTTAAGTATAGCATCTATAAATAATAAAACTAGTGTGTTCACCAATGTAAGTATGAGGGTTTTTGATAACTCAGGAATTAATAGTACCTATACTTTTAAAAACATAGTTGATGGAGGCTCTATGTTATTTGAATTGCTAGATTCGAATAGAAATACGGGAGCACTTCTTTATAAGAACTATAAGACAAATAAAAATTATAAGCCAAAATGTGATATAACATTCACAGCAAAAATAAATGATAAAGATACAAAAATTACATTAAATACATTTCTTTATCCAGACAAATACTTAAAATAATTGGAGCGTGATTTAAATGAAAAAGGAAAAGTTAACACAACAAGAAGAACTAGAATTAGCAATAGAGAAAGGTAAAAAAGATTTTGGGAAAGTTTATAAAACTATTATCGCAGATGAAAATATTATATGGAGAAAGTTAAGACGTTCTGAATATAAAGAAGTAATGAATATATTCGTTATGAAGGAAGTTCACAAATTAAATGACAATGGAGAATTACTAGTTGATGAAGAAGGTAATTATATAATGGGAGAAGTCATTGATGATGATGCTACATACGATGCTAGACAAGAAGCTATAGCTAACTTTGTTATACTATATCCTACAAACAATAATATAGTTGAAGATATGGCTGCAGTAGCAGAAATAATCGCTACTGAATGTATGATTAAATCAGGATTTGGAGAAGCTCCTGTAACTACAGAATGTTAGGTGATGACTATGAAAATAGTTAATGATAAACAAAATAAAACTATTGTTGATATTGACGAAATCATAGATGAAGCTTTTAAAGTCCATAATGCAGTTTTCTTTTCAGAAATAGAAGGAGAATTGTTTATATACAGACCTCTGGGCAGAAGTGAATATAAAAATATTTTAGGTAATGTTAATTTATCTGATTTAGATAAACAAGACGCTATATGCCTAACAGCTTTACTATATCCTGTAGATTATGATTTAGACAATTGCTCTGCAGGGATTCCTGAAATTCTTTATAAAGACATAATAGATAAATCTTGTTTAGATCCGGAGAGTATGTATTACTTATTAGAAATGAATAGAAACGACGCAGAACAATTGGGAAGTGAGATGGCGTGTGTTATCGCAGAGGCTTTTCCTAGTTACACCATGGACGAGATAGAATCTTGGAATAACTTTAAATTCATGAAACTATACGCTCAAGCAGAATGGATTCTTACAAATATTAGAGGTGTCGAGTTTGGATTGGATGTTGCAGAATATTTAGCAGAAATAGCAGGTATAACAGAACAAGCAAAACCAGTTGCTTTTAAAGATAGCCAAGAACCGATTAAACAAGAACAATCGCAGCAAACACAATCTAATAATAAGATGTCTCCTGAACAAATGAAAGCTTATCAAGAATTTGTTAGACAGCATCCTGAATTTGCTGATGCCATGCAATACGACGCAGCGTTTACTGGTATGGAATCAGCAAGGGCAGATACAACAAATCCTGCATTAAGACCAGGATGGTATCATAATCATTAAAAAATATGGATGGTGATATAATGGCCAAAAAGCGTAGGGATAAAGAAAGAGATCCTTCATCGGCTCAACGTATCATCAAGGCAGGTAGAGCTGCTCTTGCTGTTGGCGCAGGAGTGGCTCTTTTTAATAATTCACAATTAAAACATAACCTTAGACAGGTCATGCCTGCTATTGATAGTACTAGAAAAACTTTTAGAAACGAATTATTAAACAAAAAGAAAACAGCACTTAATATTTATAATGCATACGACAAAGCAATCGGTAAAGACGGTAAAGTGTTTAAAAAAACATTAGAAGAATCAAAGAAACTAAATTACGATTTAAAATTTACTAATAACAAAAATCTATTTGGCAGAAGATTAGAACAGCATATTAGTGTAAAGACTAGTATGTATGAAAGAGCCCATAAGGCATATGAGGCAGAACTTACACGTACTAGTTTAAATAGAATACATTCTAAACTCGGAGACAAATACGGAAAAGATAGTTACAAGTTCTATAATCATATAGTTCAATCTGCTAAAGAACAAAGATCATTCTTAAAAGAAGGCTCTGGATACAATATCGAGTTTCTTAGAAATACTATTGATAAATATAAAATAGATGAACAAGATGCTAAATTCATGGTAGGAGTAGTTCATTCTACTTTCGAAAATGCAACTAAAGCAGATAGAAAAAATTTTATAAATACCTATCAGACTCTTGAAAGCGAAATCTTGAAGCTTGGGCAAGCTAACATAGAAAAAAGAACTAGAGACAACTTGCTCCTAAATAAAATAGGTAAAAAATTAGGATTTAAAAGTGGACAGTTAGAAGAATTAGTAATGGGTTCTAAAGCTGTTACATTTGAAGAATTTTTAAATGATCCAGATTTATTAAAATCTATAGATAGAAATAAATTTAAAAAATCTATTATAGATAAAAGAACTGGAGAAGAAGTGTATGTAGATATACTATCTGAGTTCGAAGAACTTTATAATAAAGATCCTGATAAGATAAAGGACATTATCGTAGATAAGAATCTAAGAATTAGGACTAAGTCAGATGGAACAAAAGAAATATATTCTACGCAATTTATGGATGATTTTAAAAATGAACTTATAGATAAATGGAATAGTTCTTTACCTGGTAAAGTATTAACTAAAGGTATAGACATAAAAAATATAAAAGATGCTCCTCAATTCTATATGTTTATTCCTGGTAAAAAATCATTGACAGCTGCTATTGATGGAACAGCAGATAATATTACTTCAGAAACAAAAATAGTTATGAATAATATTCTATATTCATTAGACATGGATATGGACGGACTTCATATAGGAAAAGAGTTAAAGAAAGGGTTCTTATTCTCTAATACACACGGTACTCTTTCAGGTATTAATAGACGTACATTAGGCGAAGATAGATTAACGCCAGCTGCTTCATTTAATAAGGTAATGCAATTACTAGACATTAATCAAGACGGTAGAAGTAACTTATTAAAAGAATATCTTCAGTACTTTGAGAAATTTGATAATCCAGACTGGGAAAGAAATTCAATAGGCCGTCAAATTAATAGACTTATTAATAATAGAGACGTTGAAGGAGAATTAGGATATCTACAAGACACATTAGACGTTTCGCCTCTAGAAGCTATGCGTAGAATGCATGAAGATAATCAATTAATTAATGATTTGTTTTCTAAAAGAGCAAGTAATCAAGTAGTTTCTAATGATACTATACAAAGTTTAATAAGTACTTTAGAAACAGTCAATGCAACTGGGTTTGCAAAAGAAATTGAATTATTAAAAAATGCAATAGATACGTCTATTGAAGAAACTATGGATTTATTACAAAAAAGCCCTATAAAAACATATAGTTCTTCTGGGCTACAAAAGCTATTAAATAGCTATAAAGAAAATCCTATAGAATTTGCAAAAAGACTATCTATAGAAAGTTCTCCTACTCATAAAATACCTATCTTGGATATAGAAATGCCAGTTACTAATGTATCTGGGCCAGAGGGTATAATTCGTACAGAAATACTAAAAGAAGTGCTAAGTAATGAATCTGTATTAAATTCATTTTATATGCAGTTGTTAGAAACAGATAAATCTCAAGCAGAAGCTATAATGAATTTGGGCTTATGGCAAAGATTCCAAAATGCCACAGATGCATTTAAAGAGTTTGGTAGCAGTATAGAATCTTTATATAACCAAGGTTCAAAATTGGATAACTTTTATCAAGAGGTCGCTAATAATGACTTCATGAAAGCGAATCTATTTACGTCTTTTGTAGACATGTCAAATGAATACGGACTTATGCATAAAGGTAATGTTGGTAATATAAATGAATCATACTATTCTGAATTCGAAAATTTTGATTTCATGGGTAAATCAAACATTGCCAAATCAATGTCACAAAATATTATTGAAGGCATAAACAGTATTATAAAAGAAGCAGGAGCTGGAAGACATAATGCTAATGATATTAGTATGCTTACATATGGATTACAATACAGCATGCTTAGATTATCTTATGGTGTAGAGTCTGCAGGTTTAGGATTGTCATCTAAATCTCTAGGATCGCCATTACAAACATTCTCTAGTATCTTTACGAAAAGAATACTTCCTGCAATGGCTCTTTATACTGGACTTGATTATTTAAATGACTTATCTCAAGATACTTTAGGCACAGGCTTTGCAGGAGCAGGCGCTAACACAGTCGCAAACATGGACTTATTTGGTAGACGTATTGCTTATAGCACTGGTATAGGTCAAGCATTGGATTGGTTTAAGCAAACTTCCGTAATAGGTGAATATTTAACTGGTTCTACCGATTTCCAAGACGAAGAAGAAAGAGCTGACTGGTATAAGAACGGATATAGTCCAGTACGTAAATCTAGATTCTGGTCATTCGGTTCAGCTTCAGAATTCCGTGGAGGAGATATAACATTCTTCCAGCCTAACTTCTACAGAAGAGCTCATAGTGATTATAGAGACGAATGGTTATATGGAGGCAATAAGGAAAAATGGAAACATAGTATAATTCCTACACCTACACATCCATTGTCTACTATAAGATATCTAATGGATCCGTATTGGTTAGAAAAGAAACACATGGACGATGCTCCTACTCCTCTTACAGGAAAGATGTTCTCAGAAGGTACACCATGGGGTGCAATACTTAACCCTACAATAGGTGAGGTAATCAAACCTCAAATTATGCTACCTGAAGTAAGACAACGTTTAACAGGAAAAGGACATGATTCACAAGCAATAATAAAACGTATTAATGAAAGAATAAAAGAGCGTGGACTTAATAGAAAAGGTAAGCCTTCTAACGACGATTTAATAGTTGTAAATGGTACAGACATAAGAAATGCTACATATGTCCCTTATGGTAACCCAACGGCAAACGAAATTAATATAACTGGTGGATATATACGAGGTAAGGATTATATAAATAATGTACCGACAATGGATTTATATGAGGCTCCAGTTTATAATCCAGATGGATATGATGCAGAGAATAATGCTCAAGGAGTTTATTCTTATGGAGGTTCAGAAGCTCTTATCCCTATAAGCAAATCATTAAATGGTCTCGCTTATCAGATGAAAAAAGAAAAAAGCCTAGGTGCTAGTTTAATAGAGTCTATAAATAATTCTATTAAACAAAAAGCTTACGGTAGAGCAATGTCATCTCATTCTCCTGATTCATCTAGAGAGGGAACTTATTATTACAATAATCTAATAAATGAATATAACACTAGAGTTGCTAACTATTATGATGATCAAGCGACTCCTCAAATGCTAGACACGAATGTTTATAGTGATTATATGAGAGATGCTAAACACTCATTAAAGAACTTATTAGGTATCTATGGATTCATTGGAGAAAAAGCTTTTGGAGACGGTAGCTTTACTTATAGATATGAAAACGCAGGCTCTTATATGTCATTCTCTAAATCATTCTGGGATGCCGGTGTAGGAGGACTTGGTGGAAACGTAATGGAAATTGCACGTCGTTTCTTCCCGTCTTCAGATAAAAGTAGGGTTGACTATAACCCATTAAGAAATAACTTAGCTGACTGGTTACCTGATTATTTACAAATAGGAAACCCATTTAGTAAATTAACTAAAGGTGAAATGAGACTTCCTGGTAAAGGATATGAATCATTAAATGAACTTCATCCTGATGAATTTGCTACAGATGGATACGGTGCTTTTGATAGATATAAAATATTAGCCGACGTTGCTCCTAATTCTAATGAATATAAAATATGGAAGAACATAGCTAAACACACTATAAAAGATCCTTATCTTATTAAAGAAATGGAAGACATAGAAGCAAGAACTAAACGTATGAGAGGTTCACACGAATTCTATGATTACCAATATTTAAATAGCAATACTAAATATGAACAGGGCGTAGTAAAAGAAGTAAGAAAAAATGGCCAAATAGTTCTTGCTAATAATCAAGTTCTTACATTAGCTGGTATTAATCTAAATGAAAACTATAACGGAGAACTCGCTCAGTTCTTTAATCCTGGAGATACTATATCATATAGAACTACAAATGATGCAATAGACAGCTTAGAAAAAGGTACAATACGTAATGCTGCTATTTATCAAGGAACTGATAATATAAATAAAAAGTTAATGGATATGGGAGTTGCTGATAGAGACAAGACAGACACTTCAGCAATAGGACAATTAGCAACAGTCTCAGCTATGCAAGAAATACTAGGAGGGGCTCAAGAGCTATTAGCCCACGCTAGAATTCCAATTATCCATAATAAACTGCTACATATAGAAACACCATTAGAAGCATTTGAATCAGAACAAATAAATGGAGCTAACTTCCAAACATGGGATCACCCAATTGAAGGATTCGTCAAACCTATGATGAATGAAGTAATGGGTCAATCTATATTTAGAAGAGCTGCGGCTATAGCCTATAGTGATTTTCATTTTAATAAAGTACTAAAAAGCACTAGTAGAACCGGTAAATTTGCTAGTGGATTAGCTTTAGCTACATTAGATCCTTCAGCTATGTTATTTGGTACTTTAAATTGGATGGCCAAACTTAATGACGGTAGAGTATCTAGAAAAGGAGATCAAGTACTTGGTTCATGGAGCAGAGGGGCTAGATTTGGTACAGCTATAGGAACAGCTGCTTGGGGATTAGCAAACGCTGACAATCCTTTAATTGCTACTACTTCATTTGCATTAGCAGGAATAGAATTAACTCGTAGATTTGAACTTGGAGATTTTGCAGAAAAGGTTCTTAAAAAATCATTAAATTGGAAGAAGAGCGCTGCTATAGGAGCAGCAATAGGATTTGGTATCTCTGCAATTAAAAACCAAGGACCTATAAGCAAAGACACATTTAAAAAATGGCAACCAGCCAAGTATAAAAAGAAAAATGAACTTTATGAATATTTTGATAGATTAGAATATATAAAATATAAAGGATTATATGAATCAGCTGCTAGAAAAGCTGCACTGTTTGAAAAAACAAATATAAAAGACGTATTTAAAACCATAGACAAAAATAAGAAACGAATAAATAAATTAAAAGACAAACGTAAAGACTTGTTGAAAAAATACAATGAAAACGATTCTAGATATATAGCTAAGTCAGCAGAACTTGAAAAAGAAATACAAGCACTTACTGAACGAGGCAATAATATGTTCACTGGAGGCAAGTATACCAAAGCTGCTATAGCATATAAAAAGGCAATGGAATCTACTATATTTGGTTTATCAGAAGGAGCTACTCAAGATGAAATATTAGCTGCAGTACCGGATGCATATAAAGACTTCTATCAAGCATTCATGGACGAAACAGATGAAAATGAAAGAAAGAAGATTCTTAAAAAACTTCCAGACTACTTACAAAGACCTTTGCAGGCTGCATGGGGTATGAAGTTAAATGGCACAGATAGTAATCGTCAATATTTCAAAACTCATAAATTGCCAAATATGAACTGGAGAGGTTGGAAGCCTAATATTAATCTAAAATATGTACAAATGAAAACAATACAAAACGAAGGTATGTTGTTATCAGATTTTAATTTCTATGAATCAGAAAAAGCCAAAGAAGCTTATGCAATGGCTCCTGATATTGAAAACTTTGATTCAGGCGGTGGATTTGGTACATTATTTAACTTGAAAGCCGAACTAAGAGGTCTTGGACTAATGACTTCTAATATCTCATTAGAAAAAACTAGCACTCCTGGTTTCTGGATAGCCAGTGATATTAAACAGTCCATTTCGGACAGATATGAGTACGGAAGTAACTCTGTAACTAATAGCATTCAAGGCTTTATTTCTAATTTCATATAAAGGGCCGTTTATGGCCCTAATATTTTTTCATATAGTATGAGTATAAGAACAAAAAGGAAGGTAATATATATGATTGATGTTTTCGATCTAATGGAGCATATACCTAAACATAGGGTAGTTATATCATGTGATAAAGTGCCTTTTCATGAATCAGACGATATAAGAGAGTTAATCGATATGATTAATCTACATTTCGATAATATTATCGTATACGATTTCAGTGTGGAATATGGCGATTTCATATTTAAAAATGATGTAATGAAATTTAAATTAGATATAAAAGTAAAAACTGATTTATATGAAGTACTTATAGATAAATATTATAAATACTTGTATAAGTATGACATAAAGAAAATAGAAATAGATAGAGCAGCTGCCTTTGTGCTACGTAAACTAAACAAGAGGTGAAAATATGATTTTATCAGAAAAAGATTTTTTAAACTATATTAAATGCCCTCTTTATTATAAATTAGAAGCCAATGGTCAACATCTCAAAAAGAATACATTCAATTCGCTTTTACATGATGTAACAAACACATATCTTAATAGATTAGCCAATGTAAAACTATTAGGGAATTTTAATCAAGAAAAATATCTAAAGAAGCTATGGGATAAAACATGTATAGAAAACCAAGAAGTTATATCTCCAAAGCAATGTATTCAAGGTTGGGGCTATTTATTAAATGTTTTAAATTATTTTAAGAATCCTAATATAGAATTGCTAGATACCAGCATTACATATTTAATAGAGCCAGAAGGTAGCAAGTATTCTTTGACAGGAACTTTAGATCCTATCATAAAACAAGATGATTTCTACACAACTCTTATTATTAGCTTTTCCGATAGAATGCCTGATTCTTATGTTGTGGATATGAATTTAAAACATACAATAGATGCTTATGCATTGAGTCAATTGATACCAGATATACAACATACTATTCTATATCATAATTTTAGAACTCATGGAGAAAAACACACATTAAGGTTCCCTGGTCAATTTCAAAGATTAGATAATATAATCAATACAGTAGGAACTTGTATTGAACAAAATTTAATATATCCTAGAAATAGTTATGGCTGCAGTACATGTAATATAAGAGGCTTATGTGATAGATGGATTGGAGAATCAATCAAACGAAATGGAGGTGGACAGTTTGACACAAAAATCTAGTGGTTTCTATTTCAGTGAAGAGATCGGTTTTACTCCTAAAACAAAGAAAAATGAAAATAAGAAAAAGGGAGACAAAAAAGATGACAAGAAAGACAGCAAAAAAAACAAGTAAAACTAAATCTATGGGGAAAATATATCATAAGAAAACAGAAGTGGACGGCATAATATTTGACTCACAAACAGAAGCGGAGTATTATGAATATTTAAAAGACGAATTAAAATTAAAACATATTAAAAAGTTCGAGATGCAACAAGAATTTGTATTACAAGAAAAATTTCTAATAATAAACGGCGAACGAATAGATGAGTCTAATAAAGACTTTAAAAAATTACAAAAGGCCAATCCTGGTTGTACTACTCAAGCTATAAAATATATATCAGATTTCGTAGTATATCATAATAATGGCACCGTTCAAGTGATAGATATAAAAGGTCAAAAGACTGCTGATTTCAAAATAAAAGAGAAAATGTTTAATTATAGATATCCTCAATACAATAAACTTTGCTGTATAGTCAAATATAAAGGACAATGGATGGATTATGATGAGGCTAATAAATTAAAAAAGAAAAAGAAAAATTAGGATGGTAACGGTATGGCCAATAAAAAAAATAAACCTACAGAACAAGAATTAAATGAATGGAATGAAATAGAATCTCTAGTTATAACATATCAAGAAGCTTATTCTAATGATGATAAAGAGGCGTGTAAGATTCCTGCAGAGGCCTTATTATGTAAATTCTTACCTTTGTTTAAAAAGTATGTTTTATTAATTAAATATAATCATATTGATTTTAATGATATGGAACAAAAAAGTTTTACATCTTTATTTATAGATGACAAAACTTTAAGAAGAGTATTAAACAGAAAGAATACTCCTACGTCTTATAAATCAGAAATATATCAAAAATTTAATTTTGTTAAAGAGACATATGGCACAAATTCAGAAGAGGAAATATTATATGACTTGTACATATGTTTCTTTAATGTAGTAAAAAGATATAAACAAGTAGGCAAAAATTTCTGTGCGTATTTATATAATGTTTATAAGTACGAAGTTGCTAGATTTGTTAAATCATACATAAAGAACCCATTAGCAGTACCATATAAAAATCTACAATACGAAGACTTTATAAATGGCTCGGAAGACAAAGCATCGCCAGAAGAATCCATTGATAGCTATTATGAAACAATAACGGGCTTACCTGATTTTTCATGGGTGTTGGGTCATACTTGTGCAGATGAATTCTTATGTTTGACACCACTACAAAGAAAGATAATTATAAAGTATTATTTAGAAGATTGGAATGATAGACAAATAGCAGAATCATTAGGAGTTCAAACCAGCTCTGTTAATGGGAAGCGTAGAGAGGCTATTAAAATACTTTGCGACGTATATGATATAGATCCTGCATCTTTAAAGCGCATAAGAAAAACAGGTTCATCAAAATCTAAAAAATAAAGAAGGTGTTTAAATGAATAAAAATGAAAGTCCATGCGGTCTTCCTTTATATAACTTACCATTCTCTCATTATGAGTTAGAGCTATTACTTAAAAAAGTAAAAGATAATAGAATGCTTACTCACGAAGAATATGAGAAATTAACAAAAGAAATTGGGTTAGAGAATATATCTACGTTTGATGGACACTACGATAGTTTAATAGGAGTCCCTGAGACCGTTGTAAGAGTCTCTCAATTATTTAATGATTTAAAATTCGTAACAGAGCCTGGTCTGGAATATAAGTTAGAAGATGTTTATAATAAGCTAAATGATATAAATAAATTTGTTCAATATGTAGAAAATGAATTAGATGAAAATAATTTAACTGGATTCAAAAATGAAATAGATTTACTATCTAGTAAAACAAATACATTAACTAATAACTTACAATTAATTGAGGACACACTAAAAAGTGTTTCTAATTTATATGCTAGACTTGAAAGCTTTGAAGCTGATACAGTTGATGATATAGAAGCATTAGAAAACGATATAAGAATAAATAAATATCAGATAAGTAACATAATAAATAACATTGATCAAATACGAAAATCGATATTAGATATCGGTGATGCATATGATGAAGTTATATATGGTGATAATGGATTAAAAACTGATATAGATAGAATAAACCCAATAATTGCAGATTTACAAGAACAAGTTAATAACTTATCAGATATACACACAACTATAAAAAATTTAAAAACAGATAACGAAAAGTTCAATAATTCTATAAAAGATGCATTAAGTAGTCACGAAAATATAAAATCATCTTTAAGTGAAATGTCAATAAAGATAGAGGCCATGAGAGAAGAGATAAGTAAAGGGTTGTGTGATCACACATACAATATGGGCATATTCTCTTATACATTAGACTTATTCAAAAATCGTTTGTCAGTTATAGAACATGAAATAACAAGAATTAATAACTCTGTAGAAGACTTAGAAAATTCAACTTCTTCTGGTATAGAAATAGATATAAACGAAGTTTCTGATTTAGCAGCACTTATAAATGTCAATAAAAATAGTATATCATTATTACAAAATACTATAACGTCTCTACAGAAAACTTTAACGTCTTTACAAGAAACAGTGGCATCAAATACATCAAATATAACAACATTGCAATCTGATGTTAATACAAACAAAAATAATATTGATAAACTTAAGGATGATTTATCTAATTTAAAACTAATAAATGTTGTCTCTCAAAGCGAATATGATAATTTACCACAATCAGAAAAAGATTCAGGATTTTATGTTATTACAGATTATAAACCATCATGGCTAGAATAAACATATATTAAATATAGTAAATTAAATATCAGGAGGATAATAAAATATGAACGGATTCAACGAAGAACAAGTTATGCAATTGATAGAGGCTTATGAAAAACAATGCATGATAATAGAAGAGTTAACTTTAAGATTATCTATATTTGAAGAAGCTGCTTTAAAATCTAAAAAAGAAACTATAGAATTACATCAAGAATTAGCTAAAGTAAAAAATGAACTAGAAAATCTTCATAAAATGAACGAAGAACACAAAACTGAAAACACAGATATGCCTTGTTAATATGCAAGGCATTTTTTATTATCGGGTCAAAATTCACCCTCTTTCTACATGCATATAATAAGAATATAATTGGAAGAAAATGGGGGAATAATATGTTAATAATCTTAATCAAAAAATTTAAAAAGGTACTAATGTTATTAATTATGGCTGCATTAATAACAACATCATTATTTGAAGCTAACACAATTCATGGGTATACTAATGTATATTGCGCAAATATCGAACAAGCTACTGCACAAAGAAAATGCGAGGTCATTATAAGAGCTGGGGAGTATAAAGGTAAACCAGGGAAAAGAATTTATTTAAATAATCAAACCGTTAAATTGCCTAAAGACATACCATTAAGAAATGATGGGGACGGCAATGGATTTTATGTACATGAACACGATATCAATGTAAAAGAAGCAAAAGCATTAGTAGAGAAACTAAGAGCATTAGGTATAGACGCAAAATTACAAATAGCATCCGATAAAACAGAAGACTTGAATGCTGCAGGCAGAATATCAAACAAGAGTAATCCTTATTTATACATATCAATACATCACAATTATTATAATGCAAGTAGCAAAGGTTATTTCGGTATGTATAACACAAACGATACTATGGGAAAACTTGTTGCAGATAGATTAACTAATTCTATAAAAAATAATAACATGGTTCCGCAAACAAGCAATAGACCTAATACTGGTTATATAGGAGAATTAAATAAGATACATAATACAACTACTCCAGTATTATTAGAACTAGGATTCTTTTCTAACCCAGATGAATTAGAGTATATATGTAGCAATCAATATGTAAATTATGTTTCTGATAATATGGCAAAAGAAATTGAGAAAATACTAAATGAGCATTATAAATAGGAGGATATATTATGTTAAGAAATAAAGCTTATTTTACTATTATTACATCAACAGTTATAGGTACATTAATAATCGCAAGCAGTATGTTTATGATACATCAAAGGAAAACTATAAACGAACTTAAAGAAGAGGTTTATTTAAAAAGACAAAATGAAGATAGAGCATCTGATAGCTATAAGTCAGTATTAAATGAAAGAGAGATACGAAACAAATTTAATACTTTAGTAGAGTATCCTATAATGAAAGGCTGCACAGCTGAAATGAGTCATAATTATAATTATACTCAAGAAAGCAGATTAGGATTTAAAAAACATGTAAATTTAGATGGACATGCAACATTAAAATACGATATATGTGTTAGATTAAGTGATTGTGTAATAACAAGTTCTATGGACGGGAAAACAATAACTATTCAAGTGCCAAAACCTTATGTAGATGAAGAGAGCGTTATGATAAAACCTAATACCACAGTTATAAAAGGAATGAAAGCTACTTTATTTGCAAATGAAAAAGACGGGCAACAAGCTATGAAACACTATAATGATTCATTTATAATAAGTGGTAGAAACAGAATCATCAAAGCTTATTCTACAGAGAGTAAACAAAACTATATAAATAAAGTAGCAGAATCAGAAATACATTCTTTAATAAGAACATTAAATATAAATGGTGATGTAACAATCAAAGTTAAAGTGATAGAATAGGTCTTTCCTATTCTATTATTTTTAGTTATTTATACGTATAGTACGTATAGCTATGCATATAATAATAGTAAGAGGTGATGATATAATGGAACGCAAGAAATTTACAACAACGTTATCTACAGATACTTTAAAACAATTAAATGTGATAAAAGCATTGAATAATTTATCTGGTATAAATGATGTTATAGAATTATTAGCGAAAGAGCATTTCGAGAGAACTAATATCAATGGGGGGAATTTAAATGCTACAATTAAAAAAAATAAATAATATAAATACAGAGCTTAAAAGTGAATTAGAATCATTAGGATATAATGAAACT
>JAEIGA010003119.1_pt1 | contig 26079 bp, 22 predicted proteins | sample 9270691 | NCBI WGS metagenome assembly JAEIGA01 (sample SAMN17057246, study PRJNA624740) | gut metagenome | biome: biome; isolation source: fecal sample | host: Bos grunniens | place: China: Xizang | collected 2019 | reverse complement strand
TAATAGTTGCATAAGAAACTATAGGAAAACAAAATAAACTGCAGCCACAAGGCAAGCAAAAGCAGCAATATGATTCCAGTGAAAAGCTTCACCCTTGAACATCATTGTCACAATTACTGTAAATACAATCAGAGAAACAACTTCCTGAATCACTTTAAGCTGAATCAATGAGAATGGACCACCATTACCAAGGAAGCCTATTCTATTGGCTGGCACCTGGCACGCATATTCAAATAATGCTATTCCCCATGAAAAAAGCACAATGAATATAAGTGGCCAATCCTTACTAATACCAGTCTCTTGTAACTTCAGATGGCCATACCAGGCGAATGTCATAAATACATTCGATAGAATCAATAATAATACAGAATAAAGTCCAGACATATTTTCGTTTTTGTTTGTTGGTTTATACGAGGCAAAGCATATTACTTATTAGACTCCAACTTTCTATTCTTCTTTATAACTATAATAAACGTCGCGAATATTATAATATCTATTAATAGAATCAGTGTCGAAGGTATACAAAACTTAATAAAGACATAGTTGACAAGTACAAACAATACTTGTAAACAGAGAATAATGACGAGTGTCCAACGCATAGACAGACCTGTTTGCATGCACAAATGATGAATGTGAGTCTTGTCCGGATGAAATATAGATTTCTTGTTTAGCAATCGAGTAAATGCGACACGAGTCAAATCAAATACAGGAATAATCAGAAACGTAAAAGCCATTATTAGAGCATAAGGTCTATCTGGCAAGACGTTAGGATTGTACATAGCATACTTGATAGAGAGATACGCTAATGCATAGCCGAGGATTAAACTGCCTGTATCGCCCATAAATGTCTTTGTGCCTTTTTCTATATTGCCAAACAGATTGTAGTACATAAAAACAACTACGGCACCTATCAATGCTGCTGCAAAAACGGTATAACTGACTACACCCAAAGTAGAGAATAAAATCAGATATGCAATCAGTGCAACAACACTTATACCAGAGGCAAGACCATCAATGCCATCAATCAAATTGATTGAATTGACGATAAGAAGATTGAGAAATATCGTAATGGGATAAGCAATATACATGGGGAGCTCATACAAACCGAAAAGGCCATACATATTGTTGATATACAAACCACAGCAAGGGAGAAATAGTGCTGCAATAAATTGCACGATAAATTTGAAACGAGCTGGCAGACCAAGGAGGTCGTCAAGCAAGCCTATCAAATATATAATCAAAATACCTGTAAATATCAGAAAGGTTGAAACCTTAATAAAAGGAAAATCATCTGATTGTTGGTTCATAAAGAAAAGGGCAACTGACATACCTACCAACATCGCTGGTACGAATAAACTTCCGCCGAGACGAGGAATATTATTGGAATGTACTTTTCGTTCATCTGGTACGTCATACAGTCCTCTTTTCTTACAAAATTTCAATAGCCAAGGCATAGCGATGCAAGTAAAAAGCAAACTTGCAAGAAGCGCTATTAATGGGAAAATATAATTCTTATAATCCATAAAAATCTCCTTCTAAAATTACATACTGAGTTGTAATAATTCAGCAAAAACTAAATTGCCCACAAAGATACCTATTGTATAAATCATCACAAACACTCTGCCCACCCATTTTGGCGTAATCGCGTAAATAATCAAGGGCACCATGCATATTTCAACAAAACAGAAGAGCTCGTTGACACGTTGTGCCAAGATTGGCATAAACGAAAGCAACCCGTAGCAGAAATATGAAAAGGCGAATATCTTGAGCAACCTGGTCAGATACGGACAGTATTCTTTTAATATATTATACTTCCATAAAACGAAATAATATGCTGTCAACTTGACAAGCAAGGCTGGTTTAAGCAGGTTGACCTTTTCGTCTCCAGTAATTCCCTTATCGCGCAATTGTTCATAGATAGCAAGCTTAGACTGAATAAAATCAAATGGAATCAGAGTAACGATATCAATATTCAGCGCAACTGTGAGAAAAGTAATAAAAGGAATTACAGCTAAGACTATTCTATGCCATACCTTCATCTCATTATTTCTGAATAGCAAAATCAATAATATCAGAATGGCTGAAATATGGAAAAAAGAAGCTATAATAGTCAGCAATATGAATAATAGTTTCCGATCATTTACCAAATAATAAAATCCCAGAAAAACAAAAGCCATAGCAGCACCAATGCGAATCTGAGTCATATCGTGCAACATCATAAAGTTGCACATATATACCGCCATCAGCAGGAAGAAATCATTGGAGAGTTTAGTAAAAACAAAGCATTTCAATGGAATAGCAATCAATGCATAAATAATAAATACCCACTGAACGTCGTCAAATAATGTACGTACTAATGTAGATATATAGAGGAATGAATTTTCTACAGTTTCGTCAGATGTTCCCCAATAATAACCTACATAATTATATGAATCTTTGTCAATACCAATTGGACGCAAACCTGCCATCAAAGTGACAACGATGACTGCTGATATAAATACTAACCAGCGCACAAGTGGTCGCTCTTCCTCAAAAAAAGAAAAAGTAACCATTAGCAACATTAGTATGAATAGTACAGCAACAAACATCTAAATAATGAGAATATTAAGTTGTGATATTATTCTATTAAAACCTTATCACTTTCATGCATATTCATTGATTCGTCTGCAAAGTCTTCACTCTCTTCTTCACGAGAGGTAGCACGATATAGAAGTACAAATGTTGTTACAATAAATGACAATAGCGTTAATGCGGCTACAGTAATCATTCGCTTAGGTCCAGCATGCTTCACTGGCACACTAGCGCTCTGTAAAGTAGTAAAGGCGGGAGTTCGTTCCCTTAATTTTGCTTCTGCCAGCACCTTTTGCTGAGTAGCGGAACTATATACAGAGTATGCCATCTGCATATCGTTCTCCAATTTCTCTTCAATTATTTTGTATTCATTCAACACCAAATCATAGTGGCTGTCTGCAAATTCAGCATATTCTTGTTGCGCTCTCAAATAGTCTTCGCGAGCTTCATCATAGAGTTTGTTGTAATATTCCACCTCATTTCTCGTCTTCTTAGTACGATATTCAGTAATGAAATTTTGCAGCTTTTGCTGTACTGTATCTGCCATTTGAGCTGCCACCAATGGGTCTTGAGCAGTCACAGAGAGTGTGATTACATCCGTTTTCTTATCAACACCACATTCAATCGCACTTTTCATTCCTTTGACGATTTCATCTTCTACCTTTGTCAGCATATATGGATTGGGCTTATAACCTTCTGCTTGGTTTAAGATAGCAGGACCTTTGACCCAAGACTTGACTTTCTGATACCAAACCATCCAGAATGGCGCCTTTTGGTATTTAGTCAAAAAATCTACATATTTACCATTAAAGGCACTATCTTTAGAGGTTACATTCACATCCATTAAATCTACAAGGAAATCTTTTGAAGCAACAACATCAGGATAGAATATTGGCACGATAGCATCCGAAGAACTCATGCTACCAAGATTGATTCCAACCATACCTGCCAGGCTACCCAAACTTCCAAGGCCACCGCTAGAACCACTAGAATACTCTGGTGCGAGCATCACCTTTACATTGTAATATCTTGGGATGCAAAGCATAATTGCAGATGATATTATTGCAGTCAAGAACATGGGAAGTATAAATTTGGTTTTAGATCGCCAAATGAATTTCACCAATACATCTAATCTGATTTTATCCTTAAAAACCACTTCAAGTTGATTAGCCTGTTTCATATATTAAGGGTTGTTTTTGTAATTTGACTTATATAATTATTTAGACCAAAGACCTCTGGCCTTTCCTGTAATAATCTTATTATATTGAACTATGTTTGTAATCGCACATGGTAGATTTGACAGGATAAGCGCAATAATAATACCATTTAAACCATACATTTTACTACCTAAAATTGCCAACGGTATAAACATTATGGCTTCAATCAGAGTCGTCACCATCTGAACAAATATCTTGCCTGTACCATATAGGATATTAGCAAAATAGAGGCTAAACATGATGACCACGATGTAGATGCCCATCAAAATTGTCATTGACTTGGGCACATCTACTTTGCCAAGCGTCCAATATGGATATATCCAAGGGGAAATGACGCCCAATAAAATGACCAAAGCTGTAAACGAGAATAATATCTTCATCATCCTATGCGTCAAATTGCGTATCCACTGCATATCGCCTCGTACATAAGCGTCAGTTGTGGCAGACCATATGGGCGTGATGACAATACTTACCAACATCAATATAAAGCTAAAATACTTGTACACTACCTGGTAGGGAGTCACTTCATCTGGTCCAAACAAGTTTGAAATTAACAAATTTGAAGTGGTGAAAAGTATCATACCAGACAGTTGCAATACGAAGAATTTTACACCAAGTCCCATTAACTCAGAAATCATACCCTTCTGAAACAAGAAGATAGAGGGTCTGAGCCTCGGATACACGCGATAGAATGTAATAGGATAGGCTACTACATAAATCAGGAGTGGTGCAGCTGTATAGGCAATAGCCACATGCATCAAACTTACCCTGTGGAACAAATAGGGAAGAATGGCAATAATTAGCATAGAAAGTGTCTGCCCACCAACAACTAATAGAGTATTAACTGCAGGACGTTGATGACCAAGGTATACATTACCAATAAATTTTAAGATAAATGTACCGCAAATCAATCCAATTGAAACCTGGATAATACCAACCAAATCACCAATGCGTGAGTGGTCTACATTAAGCAACGTGTAGAGATCTAAGTGGTCAACTAAGACAAATAATAAAATAGAAATAGGAATAATAATCAATATGAGCATTGCAAAAGTCGTCGAAACAGCTTGTCGCGCTGCGTCCAACTTATCTTTGGCAATATACTCTGCTATTTTATTCCTTAGCCCATTACCTAAGCCTATATCAAAAGAGTCTATCCAAACCAATACGGAATTAACCAACAACCAGATACCATATTCATACTCGTCAAGGCACAATAGTGTCAATGGGACAAGCAAGAACTGTATCACCCCACTCCACCCCTTCAAAAAAAAGAGTAAGACAACATTCACAAGCACTTTGTTACTGCGCTCGTTTTTCGGCAAACTTTGGGAAAGTTTTTGAAAAATGTTTCTCATTCAATTTCAAGTAAATGGATTGATTAACTTCTACTGACGTAAAGCGTAGAAAAATTAAGCAACGACTTTTTGAAAAAAGGTCTAATGTTTTTTAAATTTTGCGACGCCTCGTTTAAAAAAGGTCTAAGCTTTTTAAAACACGCTTTCTTACTTTCTAAGAAGTGTTGCTACTACAGAGCCTAATGTCGCAGTAATAGAACCCAAGCTCAATATTTCCATTACAGAGATACCCTTCTTTTTCTTCTTGGTTGGGATAATAATTTCACTTCCGGGCTGAATATCCTTTGACGACTTTATCTTAGCAACCGTACCATTCATATGTATCACAAAGGCATGACGTTTCCTCGAATTTTGTGCAACGCCACCTGCTTGATTGATATAGTATCTGAGTTTCTCACCCGACTTGTAAGTAACGGTATTAGGATACATGACTTGACCACTAATGGTCACAGTATTATTAAATTGTGGGATAATCAACTTATCGCCCTCCTGAAGTACAATATCCCATTCGCTACAAGGTTCTTCAATGGCCTTATCGAGATTTATACCGACCAATCTTGTGTCGCCCAATTCAAGTTTGTCCACATTGATAGAATCCCTTTCACCATCACCAATAAGTTTTAACAACGAACGTTGTTTGAGTTTCTCTGCGGCTGTGAGTTTTCTTTCCAATCGTGCACCTTGTACATAAGCCTCAGAAGTCAAGCCGCCTGCTGCATTAACCAAATCGCTCAAACGAGATTCTTTTCTGGTCAGTACATAGCTACCACTGAATGCCACCTCCCCTTCTATTTCCACATGACGTTGCTTTACATATCCAGGAGAATAACGCACGAAGACTTCATCGTATGGTTGAAGAATAAATCCTGGCGTACCATCAACTACGAACCCATCTTTTAAAGAGAAGCTAAACGACTCAGAAAGAACAGATGTTGTAGTTTGGGCTTCAATATTACGGATACGTCTTGACACATCCACTTTTGTAACAGAAGCGGCATCCGTCAAACCACCTGCTTGAAGGATAAAGTCTTCAAGTGAAAGATTCTCAATAAACTCATATTCTCCAGGGAAAGCGACTTCACCAGAAATGGTCAATGTACGCTCAGCTTGTATATCCTTTCGACTTGGAACATAGAAGACATCTTCATTATTCAAGGTAACATCTTCAATTTTTCTTTCCATCAAAGATCTCAAGTCGATAGATTTTGCTCTAAGAGTTCGGTCTTCACTTCTACTGTACAAAATAGCACGAGTCAAAAAAGCATCTTCAGTAGTACCACCAGCAGCTTCTACCAATTGTTTCACAGTGCTAATATTTCCATCAACTTGATACATACCAGGACGATGTACGGCGCCTTTGACTTCAACCATATTTGAATATCTGTTCAATGCAGAGTCAACAAACACAGAGTCGCCATCCATCATTTGAAACTTATTACGATCAAATTCATCAATAGTGTACACCGAGTATTTACCACCCGCCTTACGGACTACACGTATATGTTCTTGAAAAGCATCACCAGTAAATCCACCGGCATAGTTTATTACTGTACCAAGACTTTCGGTTGATTTCATTTCATAGAACATAGGGCGTTTCACCTTACCAGTCACATCTACTAAGCAATTGTAAGGACCAACATAGATGACATCACCTGAATTCAAATTTATATTGCCGGTTAAAGTCCCATTCAAAATATAATCATAGATATCAACCGAGGTAATTGTCTTACCATTTCTAAATACTTTTACATCACGCAAAGTACCGATTTCATTTACTCCACCAGCCATATAAAGTGCATGGAACACTGTAGCAAATGCAGAAAGCGTATAAGTACCTGGATAAGTCACTTCACCCATTACATTCACAGTAATAGATTTTGTCTGACCGACAGTCAATCTGATATTTGAATCTTTGTATCTGGTTCCCAGTGTAGCTTTAATATGTTTATTAGCTTGAGCTACAGTCATACCAGAAAGTGAAATGGGGCCATAATCCTCAATATCAGCATTTCCTTCTGGTGAAATAGTAGTATTGAATGTACGTTGAGACGCACCATATACATCAATATAAATATTGTCTCCAGGACCAAGGATATAGTCACTTGGTGTAGCAATATTCATATCTGGTTCAAAGGACAAATCATTATTTCTAAAAATGTTATGTCCAAATATTTTTTTTGCTCTTTTTTTGTTCTTTTTAATGCCTAAAGCTTCGTCAAACATCTCAACGCTGTCTGGCATCATGAAGTCTATTTCTTCATCGTATCTAGACTCCCGTTGATTTCTCAAATTTCTTTTTTGTTTTTCAGTCAAATCATCTTCACTGAGCTTACTTTTGCCCTTACGTTGAAAGTTGTCTTGATTTGCAGGTTTTTCATCATCTGCGTAATTTGTTCTTGTTCTATTTTTCTTCAATTGGTCACCTTCAATATTCTTTGCGCCAATTTGTTTATTCTTCAATTGACCTTCATATTTCTTACGAATACGCTGAATCTGCTGTATAGGTACATCTCGTTCAATTAATTTCTTTACGATATCCTCTCTCGAAGTACCTTTTTCATTTTCTTTGATCACAAAATCCATTACTTGACTATCACTCATAGATGATACTTGAGCAAAAAGTTCAATATTTGCAAATAAAGCAAAGAAAAGTAATAGTAACGAGAATTTATTTTTCATATTATGTGAAATATATAGATTCATAATTATAGTGTTTTACTACCTAATAAGATGAGCTTGATCGTAGAGAAAATAATCTTTATATCAGTCTTCAGAGTACCGACCTCCAAATATCTAAGATCCATGTTCAAACGTTCCAACATTTTGTCAATAGAGCTGGTATATCCATTGTACAATGTTGCCTCAGATGTCAAGCCCGGTCTCATTTGATAAAGACATTCATAGCGAGAATCCTTTTCCATAATTTGGTCAATAAAGTACTTTCGTTCTGGCCTATATCCGACCAAGGACATTTCGCCGACTAATACATTAAAAAGTTGTGGTAGTTCATCCAAATGATGCTTTCTTAATAGTTTTCCGACCTTAGTTAATCGAGGATCGTTTACCATTTCTAATTGAGGGCCATTTCGCTCTGCATCTTTTTTCATGGTCCTAAATTTCAAAATATTAAAACTTTTTCCATGAAGTCCCACACGTTCTTGTTTGTAAATTACAGAACCATTTCCTTGAAGCAATAATGCGATATAAATCAAAAGGAAAATCGGAGACAAAAGAACAATGCCCAATGCAGAAAATACTACATCAAAAAATCTTTTCAAAGTAAAAGACATTTTTGACATACCTCTCTTCACAGGCACAGATTCTTTTCTTCTATTTATCGAAGTATATTGCATTATGGAGTTCTCTATGTTTGTGTATGCACGTACACACAATTTTATATTTATAAACTATAAACGTAGATTTTCAAAATTATTGCATCAGGATGCATATTTTTTAAACCTTAAATTCGCAAAACAATCAGCGAAATCGGGAAAGTAACTATTTTTCCCTTTCTCGCTGATTTTATGATTACTTACTCTTATGTCTATTGGCTCTTCTTGCTCTAATCTCTGCTTTATGCTTTGCAGCACCAGAACCATGTTGACCAGTGATATAAGTTTTCTTTTTAGCCTTAGTCTTAACTTTTTCTTCTTTGGGAGCAGTTTTTAATTTTGCTCCCTTGAAGACTATGCCAGACGTAATTGCCTGGTTTATTTCATCGTGATCGGCTTTTCGCATATTTATTACAAACAATTTAAATTAATGATGGAAGAGGCGAACACCAGTAAAGGCCATTGCTATGCCATATTTATCTGAAGTTTCAATAACATGGTCGTCTCTCACACTGCCACCAGCCTGAGCCACAAATTCCACACCACTTTTATGAGCGCGCTCGATATTATCACCAAATGGGAAGAAAGCATCTGAGCCAAGACTAACGCCCTTCATTTGAGCAATCCATTCTTTCTTTTCTTCGCGAGTCAAAGGTGCTGGACATTCTGTAAAGAATTGTTGCCAAGTACCATCAGCCAATACATCTTCATAGTCGTCTGAGATGTAAATATCAATAGTATTGTCACGATCTGCACGACGGATTTTTTTAACCCAAGGCAAATTCATCACTTTTGGATGTTGGCGCAACCACCAAATATCAGCTTTATTTCCAGCCAAACGAGTGCAGTGTATACGACTTTGTTGGCCTGCACCAATACCAATAGCTTGTCCATCTTTTACATAGCATACTGAGTTTGATTGAGTATACTTCAATGTAATCAAAGCAATCATCAAATCTCTGCGAGCTTCTGGAGTAATATTCTTATTCTGAGTAGGAATATTTTCAAACAAAGCATCGTCATTCAAATCTACTTCGTTTCTACCTTGTTCAAATGTTACTCCATAGACTTGCTTGGATTCTACGGGTTCTGGTTTATAGTTGACATCTATTTTCAAAACGTTATATGTACCCTTGCGCTTATCCTTTAAGATTTCCAAAGCTTCTTCGGTATAATCTGGTGCGATAACCCCATCAGACACTTCACGTTTAATCATCAAAGCAGTAGCTTTATCGCAAGTATCAGACAAAGCAATAAAATCTCCATAGCTTGACATACGGTCTGCGCCACGTGCTCTTGCATAAGCACACGCAATAGGCGAAAGTTCTACACCTAAATCATCTACAAAGTAAATCTTTGACAAAGTATCGCTCAAAGGAAGACCGACAGCTGCACCTGCAGGTGAAACGTGCTTGAATGAAGTAGCAGCAGGGAGGCCTGTAGCCAATTTGAGTTCTCTTACTAATTGCCATCCGTTCAAAGCGTCTAAGAAATTGATATATCCAGGACGACCATTCAATACTTCAATGGGTAGCTCTGCGCCATTGTTCATAAAGATTCTGGATGGTTTTTGATTAGGGTTACATCCGTACTTTAATGCTAATTCATTCATATCTGATATGTTTTAAGAATTTTAATTTCTATTGTTTTTGTCAAATCGACTCTTTGTTTATTTCTCTAAAAGGTCTGGGCGCAAGCGCTTGGTTCTTTCCAAAGACTGCGTCAATTCCCATTCTTTGATTTTTGCATCATGTCCACTCAACAGGACTTCGGGCACTTTCCACCCCTTGTAATCTGAAGGACGAGTATAAACAGGCGCAGCCAAAAGGTTGTCCTGAAAAGAGTCAGACAAAGCACTTTGTTCATCGCTGAGCACGCCTGGCACCAAACGAACGATAGCATCAGCCATTACCGCTGCTGCCAATTCTCCACCGGTCAAGACGAAATCCCCAATTGAGACTTCTTTGGTAATAAGATGTTCACGAATACGATAATCTATACCTTTGTAGTGGCCGCACAAGATAATAATATTTTTATCCATCGAAAGTTGATTGGCCATAGGTTGGTCGAATTGTTCACCATCGGGAGTGGTAAAAATAATTTCGTCGTAGTCACGTTCTGCTTTTAGTGCGGAAATACAAGCATCAATAGGTTGGCATTGCATCACCATACCGGCAAATCCGCCAAATGGATAATCATCCACACGTTTATGCTTATCTGTCGTATAGTCACGTAGATTGTGCACATGAATTTCTACTAATCCTTTCTTTTGTGCACGAGCCAAAATGGATGTATTTACAAATCCATCCAACATTTCAGGCAGCACCGTAATGATATCTATACGCATTTTGTATCAAGTTGTTTTAAAGTTGTATTCGGAGTAAATTTTACACTTAATACCCCCTTTTACTTAAAATCGATGCAAATATACAAAAAATATTTTGCATTTTTTATAACTTTGCCACCTGTATTTCACCTATAATTTGATTTAGTCGATTTTTTAATCACAATTACACTACGAACATTATCCACCTTTCACATAAAACAGAAATGAACGAAAGCGAAAGAATAGCTTATTTAAGGGCAGCATTGCATCATCACAACCACTTGTATTATATTGAAAACAAGCCAGAAATCTCGGATATTGAATTTGACCACTTGATGCACGAATTGCAACAGTTGGAAGAAAAACACCCGGAGTTGCACGACCCCAACTCTCCAACGGCTCGTGTAGGCAGTGATTTGAGCAACGAATTTCAAACCGTTCAGCACACTCGCCCAATGTTATCGCTGGGCAACACCTATAATCGCGATGAATTGGCGGAATTTTACAATCGTGTGACAGAGGGATTGGAAGGCCAACCCTTTCAAATAGCATGCGAGCTAAAATTTGACGGCGTTAGCATTTCCCTAATATATGAACAGGGCAAACTGGTACGCGCGGTGACACGTGGCGACGGCGTATCTGGCGATGATGTGACAGAAAATGTTCGCACCATCCGCAGCATCCCTTTAGCTTTACCCTCGTCGACAAACTACCCCGAATCCTTTGAAATTCGCGGCGAAATCTTGATGCCTTGGCAAGTCTTTGAAGAGTTAAACACAGAGAGGGGAGCCAAAGGCGAAGCACTTTTTGCAAATCCACGCAATGCAGCGGCAGGCACACTAAAAAATAAAAACTCAGTTGTTGTCGCCAATCGGAAATTGGACGCCTATTTATATTACCTCCTTGGAGAAAATATTCCAAAATCAAGCCATTTCGACAATATGAACACTGCCCGTTCATGGGGATTTAAGGTTTCTGACACCAATATGCTTGCAAATACATTGGAGGAGATGTATGCATTCATAGACCATTGGGATCAGGCACGCCGCGAACTCCCATTTGCGACAGATGGCATAGTTTTCAAGGTCAACAATATTCAGCAACAAGAAATCCTCGGTTTCACCGCAAAATCTCCACGTTGGGCTATCGCCTACAAGTTTCAAGCGGAACGTGCCTGCACACGCCTGAATGACGTCATCTTCCAATTGGGACGCACAGGGGCTGTCACTCCCGTCGCCATCATGGATCCCGTACAACTTTCGGGTACAATTGTTCAACGCGCCTCACTCCATAACGCAGATATTATTAACAATTTAGACCTGCATATTGGAGATTTTGTTTATGTAGAGAAAGCAGGCGAAATCATCCCACAAATTATTGGTGTAGAAACGTCTCGTCGAGACGTGAATTTGGGACCTAAAGTCGAATTTCTGAAAAATTGTCCCGAGTGTGGTTCCGAGTTGGTGCGCTATCCTGGCGAGGCTGCACACTATTGTCCCAACGATACGGGATGTTTGCCCCAGTTAAAGGGACGTATCGAACACTTTGTCAGCCGCGACGCCATGAATATCGACTCGGTAGGTCCCGAGACCATCGAGATGCTCTTCAATCAAGGCTTGCTACCCTATCAGGATGCAGCCGACCTCTATTCCCTCCGCCTGTCAGACCTGTGTGCTCCACGGTCTACACGCGAAAAGTCTTGTCGTAAGATAATAGACGGCATCCATGCGAGTCTTCAAACACCATTCGACCGTGTGCTCTATGCACTTGGTATTCGCTTCGTGGGAAAAGTTGTGGCAAAACAGGTAGCACGACATCTCAAAAACATCCAAAATATACGCCAAGCTACATTAGATGAATTACTTGCTGTTGATGGTGTTGGTAAGATTATTGCAGAGAGCATCATCGCCTACTTTAATAAACCAGAAAATCAGGATTTCGTAGAGCGTCTGACACTTGCCGGTCTTCAAATGGAATTACCGGAAGAAGAAAAGTTATCCGAAGTCCTTTCGGGCAAAAGTATAGTCATAAGTGGCTCATTTGAAAAACATTCACGCGAAGAATATAAAGTATTGATAGAAAAACATGGCGGCAAGAATGTAAGCAGTATTTCCAAGAAAACCACCTTCGTTCTGGCAGGCGAAGGCATGGGACCATCAAAGTTGCAAAAGGCGACATCATTGGGAATAGAGATTGTCAGTGAGAACGACTTTCTAAGGATGCTCTCTGACGAATCAGAATAAAAAAGATAAGCCCTTCACTTTGAGGTAAAAGAAATTAATCATAAATTTGCGAAGATTTTAATCTGAAACCCCTATTCTTTCAGACTATTCGCAATGCCGAAATGGCTCAGTTGGTAGAGCAATTCATTCGTAATGAATAGGTCGCGGGTTCGAGTCCCGCTTTCGGCTCATCAAGGGAGAGTACTTTCACAAGAGGTACTTTCCTTTTTTTATTTTACACGACTGATACTAAAAACAAACTTAGGCTTTGTTGAAATTTTGCGACGTCTTGTTTAAAAAAGGTCTAAGCTTTTTTTGAAAAAGGTAAAGGTTTGTTTTTTGTGGAAGAATGGGGCTACAGTAAAGAAAAAATGGAGGGTGATCAACCCTCCATCAATTATTTCATTATAAATAAATATTATCAGAATCTAGCGTAGACCTGAATATCAAATGTATTGTAGTGATTACCCAACTTTGCTGGACCGCGCTTGTCTGTAAATGCGTAGTTGGCTTGGAATATTAGGTTTTTACCCAATGTATAGTTGGCTGAAAAACCATAATTGGTTTGTAGACTTTCCCAGGTCATAGCATCACGATAGCAGTCCCAACGTGCATAAAGTTTCAAATTCTTCACCACAGGTACACCAACGGTAGCATACCAACCATCAGATTTTGTAGGAGCAGTAGGTTTACCCACCACTCCACCATACGAAGCCATATATTCAGCACGTACGGTATAGTCGCTTTCGTACTTCAGACCCACTCCCCAACGTTGGCGCTTGACTTGCTCGGCCAAATTGCTTTCGTTGGTATAACGACCATTCCAACCGAAACCACCGATACAAAGGTCCTTGACTGGCGAAATCCAAAGTCCACCGATCAAGTCTTTGAAATTATCCTTGTCAGCATGGTTGATACCCTGTCCATTAAAGAGGCCTACCTGATAGTGCAACCAGTGATGACCACGGTCGGACTTGAACAAATCCCCCTGTAATTGCACACCTACGTCACGACCATTGCTTTTGTGTTCGCCAATGCGGTCGTTGAGTGAAGCCAACTTTGTAGAGATCTGTGAATATGAGCCATGACCTACATTGAGTGGGCTATACGGATTTTCAAAACCAAATGGGCGCTTGAATTGACCTAATTTGATCTTTGCGAAATCGTACCTTTGCCATTCCACAAAAGCATCCAGCAAACGTGGACCACGATCTTCACCAGGCGAGCCATTGACCTCCAATTGGAAACGATAGTAGAAGTCGTCAAAACAATAGCCATTAGCATAAAGACGCAGATAGCGCATGTCGAAGGAATTGTTGTAGGATTTAGATGCAGATCGCTTGTCGTCGATTGAGTATTTCCCTACGATAAAACCTCCGAATTTGAGCGAGGGATTCGCTTTTTGCATGAAGTTTTTGAACTTGCCATTTTTTTCGGCTGTTTCTGTCACAACTTTGACAGAATCCATTTCAGCGGTTGGCATTGTTTCTACTTCTGTAGCAGAAGCTAGACCACAAGAAACAGTTAATAAAGATAAAATAACAAAACGTTTTGGTGCCATTGTCATAAAAATATATAATTTCGGGTGCAAAAATAGGAAAAACTACTGACATTATACAACTTTCTCATACTTTTGCAGCGATTTTAATTGATACGTGTACCGAATTTTCGGTTAAAAAGACTATAATAGATATGCAAGGGAAAATCACAAAAACTCTATTTCTTACCACACTATTTGCTAGCAATGTGTTTGCATCGGATGACACTTGCATTGCGAACGATCATTCACGAGCAAATCAGAAGGTCGAATATATCAAGTTTGGGAACTTTGATAGTTGGCTAATCAGGAATATTAAGGAGAGTGGTATCATTGGCGGCAACACCAAAACACTATACGCGATTGCTCCAAATGGTACGTGGAACAACAATAATGCCTATCGCAATCAGGGCGGCTCTCCGTGGGCCACATCAAATGTATTGGCCAAAGTATCTGGTATCACCAAGACAAATACCTCGGTGTTTCGGGAATTGCGCCAAGGCCATGGGTATTGTGCCAAGTTGACCACACGTGTAGAAGAGTGCAAGGTATTAGGCCTAGTCAATATCAAGGTGTTGGCAGCAGGGTCTATTTACTTAGGTCAAACACAGGAACCCATCACTGGCACCAAAAATCCTATGAGCAAATTGGATGCTGGCATCAAATTCACCCAGAAGCCCAAGTCGGTAATGTTTGATTACAAAGTACACCTGTCGGGCGAATCCAATCGTATCAAACAGACTGGTTTCAGCAAGGTGACGACCATTGCCGGCAAAGATTACCCCGACTGTATGCTTTATTTACAGAAAAGGTGGGAGGATGCTAATGGCAATATTCATGCCCTGCGTATAGGTACAATGGTACACCGCTTTACTCAAAATAGTGGATGGATAAACAACTCGCAATTTACTATACACTATGGTGATATCACCAAACAACCATTTTATAAATCCTATATGGATCTGCTCACTGGCGACAGGACCAAGTATGCCAAGAACAGCAAAGGCAAAATGGTGAAAGTCATCGAGGAGGGTTGGGGAAAAGCAGAAGATACCCCTACGCACCTGATTCTACAATTTGACTCCAGTCATGGTGGGGCATATATCGGCAGTCCAGGCAATACGCTGTGGATAGACAATGTCAGAATGGTGTATTAAAAAGTCGAATAGTTTATATCGCTATCAATAATATCGTCAACACCCCCTAGTACATATCCTATTCAAATACCAAAAGGGCTTATTTGTCACCACACATCCAATCATTATTGGCTGGCGTGATACACGATTAAACAAAAAGCGAGGGTATATAAAATCACGGCGATCAAATATACCCTCGTATCTTTTTTTGACAGGAAAGGGAAAAAACTGTTACTTGCTGTGCAAATCGTTTAAAGTCTTATTTTTTGAAGTTTGTTTTTTGCCTTTGTCATTAGAGTTATCTTGTCTTTTTTCCTTTGGCAGGCCCGATAATTCCTCCAACGTTTTGTTTTCACCTATCACTTCACCTTCTTTTTCTCTTGCCGGCTGTTTATTCCCTTTACTTCTACCCTGTTGCGCTTTTGCTTTATCAACCTGCTCGTTTGTCAATATATTGGCTGGGTTGAAGTGTCGTTTTCTCTTGATATTTTGCTTCCGCATTGCCTTTATTTCAAAATCATAATCATCGATGTCCTCTGCTTTAATGATTACCATCATTTTTTCTGTAACAAAGTTTTCACGCAAGATCTTTATATCATTATCTTTTAATCTGATGCAACCCTCACTGGCACGACCGGGAACACTTTCTTCATTATTTGTAGAACCATGTATACCTATGGAATTGTTGCCCTCGACCTGATGCCCGGCGAGACGCAATCTGATGAAGTAATCTCCATAACTTTTTATTGAACCACGTCCATCTCCAAAATCATGGCACCAAGATGATGCATTTTTTATCTCAGAGACATAAAAGGGCTTTGACATGCTAACACAATGCGGAGTACGCATATCACCTTGTTGTGATTTGTCGCCTTTTTTCAATGCGAATGCACAGTCAAACCTCGCTAACAGGACGGTGTCACCATTTTGAGGTTCGTAGACATATAAATAGTAGTCTTTTTTTGAAAGTAAGATAAAACAATTTTTCTTGCTTTTCATCAAATCAGTAAAACAGAGAGATTCATCTGCTTGTGTCCTGATAGTACGTTTACCAAAGTCTTCCACCGCATATTCATATACCTCTTTGCCACTATAAGGTAATTGTTCTGCCTGTCCAGAGATCACCTTTTCATCACTATCTAGTGTATCATCTTCATCCCCATCCATATTTTCAACCACATCCGTGCAAAGATCTGCTGTATGAAGTTCATTTTGCTCATTGGTAGAAGTTTTGTCAGATGCCGAATTACCTTGTCCACAATAGTAGACGAAGCAGCCCAAAGTAATCAAAAAGAATAGAGCAATAAAAAAGCGCTTTGGAGAATGTTCCTTTCTTTTCAATTTAGTAGTTTGGGGAGCAGAAACAAAATTGGGTTGAGTGGTTGAATTATCAGAAGTATTGCCACCGATTGGACAACCACAGTATTGACAAAGACTTGCACTGTCGGATATTAACACTCCACACTTTGGACATGGTTTAGACATGGTAAAATATATTTTAATATCAAGGTTAATCTAAAAAACTATATCTTTATTACATAAAAAATATATACGAGAATATCACTGCTGCTATCATCCCAGAAATATCAGCCAAGAGACCACAGGAGACGGCATATCTATACTTTTTAATACCAACAGAACCAAAATAAACAGCTAAAATATAAAATGTAGTATCCGTACATCCTTGTAACACGCTTGACAGATGGCCGATAAAGCTATCTACTCCATAGGTATCAAAAGCCTGTAACATCATACCACGTGCACCAGGTCCACTAAGGGGTTTCATTATCGCCACAGGTAATGCACCTACCCAATCACTATTAAATCCCAATGCTTCAACACCTGTTTCAAGCCCTTGCATCATTAGCATCAAGGCCCCGGATTCTCTGAATATACCGACGGCTGCCAATATCGCTACACAATAGGGAATGATGCTGACGGCAACATGAAATCCACCTTTTGCTCCTTCAATAAAAGAGGAGTAAACATTCATTTTCTTCTTTAAGCCTGAGATGATAAATATTGCTATCACGCCCAGTATAATACATGCGGTCATGACACGACAGAAACCTTGGACTTCGGTCGTCGATAGTCCATAAATGGCTGTAAAAAGTCCTGCGATAAACAACCCAATCACAAGGATTGTCAATAGTATTGCTTTATTGAATAAGTTTATTCGCTGCTTCAAGCTTACAGCAAGCAATCCTATAATAGAGGAACATGTTGTTGCCAAAAGCATTGGAATAAAGACATCTGTAGGATCTACTGCTCCATATTTTGAACGATAAGCCATAATAGATACTGGGATTATCGTTAACCCTGACGTATTAAGCACTAAAAACATAATCATCGAATTGCTTGCAGTATCTTTATTGGGATTGATAGACTGCAATTCTTGCATAGCTTTTAGACCTAACGGCGTAGCTGCATTATCCAGCCCAAGCATATTGGCTGAATAATTCATAAAAATAGATCCAAGCGCTGGATGATTCTTGGGTATATCAGGGAAAAGTTTTGTTAAAACAGGACTCAGAAATTTAGCTAATCTATTTACTAAACCACTATCCTCAGCAACTTTCATCATCCCCATCCAAAAAGTCAATGTACCAGTAAGCCCAAGAGTCATTTCAAATGCCTCGGTAGACATTTTAAATGTAGAATCCATCATCATTGGTAAAGTATTAGTGTCACCTAAAAAGATGAGTTTCACTACACCAAATAATATACCAATAAGAAAAAGCCCTATCCAAATATAATTTAAAGCCATACCTCGCTCCTACTAATTAATAGAGAAATGTGTATATCAAATGTATAATTAAATTTAAAGTGGTGAGTTAGCAATTTTCTCGTTGCTTAGTGTCTTCGAAAACTCCAAATGACGTTTTCGGCGTATGTTTTGCTTTCTCATCGCCTTACGTTCGAAGGCTAAATCATCTTGTTCTTCTGATTTGATGTACACTTTCATACCTACTGTCACATAGTTTTCTCTCAAATCTTTAATATCTTTATCCTTAAGCCGTATACATCCCTCACTGGCTCTACCTGGAACAGTATTTTCATTATTGGTTGAACCATGAATACCAATGGAGCGATTATTCACTACTCTGTGTCCATTCAGTTGTAATCTGATAAAATAATCACCATAACTTTTGATTGAGCCTCGTCCGTCTCCAAAATCATGGCGCCAAGCACTTGAGTTTTTTACCTCAGAGACATGAAATGGCTTTGACATGCTTACGCAATGAGGAGTTTTCATATCACCTTGTTTTGTCTTGTCTCCTTTTCGCAAAGCAAATGTACAATCATAACGGGCACGCAAAATTGTATCTTGACCTACCACCTCATAGACATATAGATAATAATCCTTTTTTGAAAGCAAAAGAAAACATCTTTTTCGGTCTTGCACTTGTTTTGGGAAACTGATCGTTGAATCGGATTCTATTCTTATCGTACGTTTACCATAGTACAATTTTACTCTTTCTTGAATACTATCATGCGAATATGGCAGGGTGGATTCATCAAACGTCGACTGTGCTCCTACTTCAGTAGACAAAAAACACGCCATGCAGACAGTGATAAGTCGAAATATAAATTTAGTCATGCTAATTATTAAAAATCAATGTCCCGCTAATCATTTTTAACGGGACCTATAAGATTATTTTATTATTAGTATTCCAGATAGGAAAATTCCTTTGACACATAGAACAAATAGCCCTTGTATTCTACTTGATACCAATCATCTGTTTCGCCTTTATAATCCAAACGAGCACCTTTGTTCGGAGATCTGGTTGCTCCATTTTCCCATGTCAAATATCCAGCATTTAGTGACGGCGCGAAACGTAAGCGAACACCATGACCATCAATCACTACTTTTATAGCCTTGTATTTTCCTGTATTATTTGAGCCTCCAGCACTGGCTGCTCTATGGGCTGCTGCATTTTTAGCATGCTTTTTGACGACAATCTTTTGATTTGCCGCAGATTCCTCGTATTCCCCATCACCGCAGGGTACTTCTGTTTCGACAGCACCAGCAACTTTTTCTTTTTCCTGCAATTTTGATTCCACCTTTGCCAACAATTCTTCCTCGGATACGCCTTTTGAGAATAAGAATAGTGTTGCTCCTATCGAACCACCAATCAACAAAACAGCCATAATAGCAATGACAATATACAAACCTGTTTTGCCATCTGATCTTTGACCATAATTCTGATTACTCATAAATTTATTGTGTTTTATAATAGTATTTCTATTCATGGCAAAAGTAGTAATTATTTTATACTAAAGCAATTTTTACGAAACAAAACTTGTATAAACAAAAAAATAAGGTAGGCGTCAACCTACCCTATTTATCTAAGACTATTTTTAAAAACTATTTTTATTTCACACCTATTTCAAACCACGATTACGCAAGAGTGCGTCTGCATTAGGCTTTTGACCGCGGAAGTTGATGTACATTTGCATTTCGTCGTCGATGCTACCTGGTTGGAGGATGTAGCGACGGAACTTCTCTGCGATGCTCTTGTTGAAGATATCGCCTGATTCTTCAAAGGCATTGTAAGCGTCGGCATCGAGCACTTCTGCCCAAAGGTAGCTGTAATACCCAGCAGTGTAACCGCCACCCATGGTGTGCGAGAAGTAAGTGGTACGATAGCGTGGAGGAATTGCAGAGAGCAAACCGCGCTTCTTCAAAGTCCTTTTTTCAAACTTGCCGACGTTGAAGTTCTTTGCAAACTTACTTTGTACATGATAGTCCATATCGAGCAGGGCTGCAGCAAGGAATTCAGTTGTTGCAAAGCCTTGACCATACTTGCCACACGCTTCGAGTTTGTCAATCAGTTCCTGAGGCATCAATTCGCCTGTCTTATAGTGACGAGCATATTCCTTGAGCAAAGCGGGTTCGAACACCCAGTGCTCCATCACTTGCGAGGGCAATTCGACGAAGTCACGTGCTACGCTTGATACTCCTGAATAGTGTACATCGCGGAAGAGGTTGTGCAACGCGTGACCAAATTCGTGAAATAGCGTCTGAGCTTCGTCCACCGTGAGCAACGAAGGGGTATCCGCCGAGGCGGGTGTGAAGTTGCATACTACGGTCACCACGGGAGCCACCTTTTTGCCGTTCTCGTAGCTTTGGCCACGGTATTGACCACACCATGCACCGCCACGTTTGCTCGCACGTGGGTGATAGTCCAGATAGAGCACACCCAAATGAGTGCCATCTACATCCTTGCATTCAAAGGCTTCTGCATCGGGGTGAGGAGTTGGGATATTTTCCAACTTGGTGAAGGTAATACCATAGAGTTTGTTGGCCAATAGAAACATACCATCACGCACGTTGCCTAGGGCCAAATAGGGGCGAATCAATTCTTCGTCATAACCAAATTTAGCCTTCTTCGCACGCTCTGCATAGTAGCGCCAATCCCATCCTTCAGCCTTAAATTTCCGGCCATCTTTCTTCACCTCGGTCTGGATGTCATCATATTCATTTTTTGTCGCCTCGAGTGCGGGTTTCCACACCTGGTCGAGCAGGTCGTACACAGCCTCGCTGGTCTTTGCCATACGTGTCTCGAGCACCAACGAAGCATAGTCCTCATAACCCATCAATTTAGCCTTTTCGAGGCGAGCCTTTACCAACCTTTCAACGACCTCATTATTATCGTATTCTCCACCATTTGTTCCCCTGTTGATATAAGCGTTGAAAATCTCTTCGCGCAACTCGCGCACATCTGAATATTGCAAGAAGGGCATGATGCTTGGTGTATGCAGGGTAAACATCCACTTGCCTGCCTGACCGCGCTCAGCAGCTACCTTGGCAGCATTTTGAACATCAGCATAGGCTCATTCTCGTCAGCCACGGCAGGGGCTGCTGCAAGGGCGAGCGCTGCCGATAGGGTTAAAATCGTTCTTTTGTTCATCATTATAGACATTTTCATGGCGAAATTACTAAAAAATAGCCTTATCACACGCATCTGCCCCCCCCTTATTTCACAAGATCTATCATAATATACAGGCCAAGGGGGTATTTATAGGCCTGAAAAAAGGTCACCTTTTTAAAATTTCGCGACGCCTCGTCAAAAAAAGGTCTAAGATAATTTTAACGAGGTCTTGGTTTTGTAAAATCATCAACTTTTAATTTTGTGAGCTATCAATCTTTCATTAACTTTGCAAGGATGAATATAAATTTGTCAGAAATACACAAATTAAAAAAAACACCAAATGTAAGTGATGTCACATCAATCAGCCACAACACACACACGCCGGGAACACCTGGAGGCCTTCGGACGCCTGTTGGATGTACTGGACGAACTGCGCGAGAAATGCCCCTGGGACAGAAAACAGACCAACGAGTCGCTCCGCCCCAACACTATCGAGGAAACCTATGAACTGTGCGATGCCCTGATGAAGGACAATGCCAGCGAGATCTGCAAGGAACTGGGCGATGTGCTGCTTCATGTGGCATTCTACGCAAAGATTGGTGCAGAGAAGGGCGACTTTGATATAGCAGATGTTTGCAACAGATTGTGCGACAAATTGATATTCCGTCACCCACACGTTTTCCCTCCTGCCGATGCCGAAGTATCGAATGTGAAGACCGAAAAGCAAGTGTCCGACCAATGGGAACAATTGAAGCAAAAGGAGAAGGATGGCAATAAGACAGTGCTGGCAGGTGTACCCAGTGCCCTACCCTCGCTGGTCAAGGCTTACCGCATACAGGACAAGGCACGCCATGTAGGCTTCGATTGGGAAGAACGCGAACAAGTGTGGAGCAAGGTGAAGGAAGAAATCACCGAGTTCGAACACGAAGTGGGCAATATGGACCAAGCAAAGGCAGAAGAGGAATTTGGCGATGTAATGTTCAGCCTGATCAATGCCTCTCGTCTGTATCACATTAACCCCGACAATGCACTAGAAAAGACTAATCAGAAGTTTATCAAACGTTTCACTTACCTTGAAACAAGGGCAAAGGAAATGAATAAACCACTCACAGCAATGACATTGGCAGAGATGGACGAGATTTGGAATGAAGCAAAGAAGTTGTAGGACTTTCTATGAACGGATGCTTTGACAGGGTCTCTTTAACTTTTAGCCCCTAACCTTTATATTGCCCTTTGCCCCTCCCCACAAAAAAAACTATTCACAATGTCCACCATCAAAGATTTTATCTCGCCTGACATATTTACCGCCGACCATGCTTTCGCCCTCTATCGACTGCCTGGTCGTACAGAGATCGTCGGTATCAAGCAACAGGGCGCTCCAACGCGTTTGCACCCCAACGACTTGACCGAAGAACTGAGCGGATATCTGATCTACCCCTTCCAGGTAGGCAGCGAAACCCCTATCCTCTTGATTCGACCCCAAGAGATCGTGACCTTTGATTTGCCCGATGTACTCGAAACTGTAAAGGAGTATGCCTATACTTCGGACGAGCAAGAACAGAGAGAGGTATACAGGGATCTGTTCGAACTGGTTCACCGACAAATCCGCGCCAAGGGTAGTACGCTCAAGAAGGTCGTGCTGTCGCGTCAATTGCATATCAATATCGACGAGATCACTCCCAGCGATTATTTGGACATTTACCTCACAGCGTGCACACGATATCCTCAAAGTTTCATTGCCTTATGGTACACACCAGAGTCAGGGTTATGGTTGGTGGCTACGCCCGAGTGCCTGCTGGAAAAGGTCACAAGCACCCTGTGGCGCACGATGGCACTGGCCGGCACGATGACATGGGATGCAGGGGCGCCGATGGCCGGCAAAGCCTATTGGAGCCCCAAGGACAAGCGCGAGCAAAACATTGTGGCAGAATATCTGCATGACACATTGCAACCCTATGCCGAATACATCGAGCGCTCGCACACCTACCCCGTCAGAGCTGGCGAATTGGCACACCTTCGCACCGACTTCACCTTTTCGATTCGGATGAATACGAAGCTTGGCGAACTGATCAACGAGATTCACCCAACGCCTGCCGTATGCGGTCTACCCAAAGACGATGCGCTCATTTGTATCAACAGAGTCGAAGGCCCTACGCGTAGCTATTACTCAGGCTTCAGCGGTCCTTTGAACCTCGACTACGACACCCGTTTCTACGTCTCACTGCGTTGCATGCAGGCCAAGGGTCATAGTGCTATACTCTATGCTGGCGGAGGTCTGCTACGCGATAGCGACGAGGATATTGAATGGACGGAAACCGAACGAAAACTCCGCACCATTTTGAGCCTCTTTGAAGAAGAGAAGCAAGAAGAAGGGGATATTCATGAAGAGGAGAGTTGAAGAAAGCACCTCTAAAAAAACTATTAACCGCAAGTAAAATGTATTCAAATAAAAGGGAAGTACACGCGTTAGTATCATTGATGAGTCAGTATGGCGTCAACGAGGTCGTCAGTTGTCCTGGCTCAAGAAATGCCGTAATCATCAACGACATGTACGAAAGCGGATTTCATCTGCACCCCGTGACAGACGAACGCAGTGCTGGTTTCGTAGCACTCGGCTTGGCATTGGCCACATGTCGTCCTGTAGCAGTGTGTGTCACATCTGGTTCGGCCTTGCTGAATGTGCTTCCTGCTGTGAGCGAGGCCTACTATCGCAACATCGCGTTACTTATCATTTCTGCCGATCGTCCCGCACGATATATCGACACCTGGGATGGTCAAACGATACCGCAGCTGAATGCGCTCCAGCCCTACGCCACTACGATTTCGGTGGAGGAATCCGAGAATGACAAAACTTATAAATGGAACGAACTGAAGATTAATCAAGCACTGTCCAACCTCTGTGGTAATCGCCCAGGACCCGTGCACTTGAATATAGCAATCGAAGAGCCACTGTTTGACTTCACTACTGCATCTATCGTTCCCGCTCAAAAGGTCAGTACACATCGTCCACAGTGCTATTCGCCAATCCCAGCAGAGGTGATATCACAGATTGAAACGGCTTCGTTGCCTGTGCTTTTTGTTGGACAATACGAACGCGACGCCAGCACCCCCTATCAAGCGCTTGAAGGAAATGACGCCTTGCTCGTACTACCCGAGTTGCTTTCATCATCATCCGACTGGCACCGTACCACCTTACTCGAGCAGGTGGTTGGTTGTAGTGATTTTCATCCTGACTTAATAATACACATCGGCGGCAATTTGGTCAACAAGCATTTGAAAAATTACTTCCGTCAATGCCGTGATCTACGTGTCATCCGTATCGAGGAAAAGGATTTTTTTCCTAATACGCTCCACCATCTCGACTCCGTGATTTATGCCGATGTGGATAGCGTCTTGAAACAATTGTCCACCTTGACACGACCCAACGATAATGTGAAGCACTGGAAGAGCAGATTGTCTCTTCGTACGCTTCAAAAAGTCCACCCCATGCTCCCCTTCTCAGACCTCTATGTGATGCAACAAGTGGCCGAGCGTATTCAATCGGGATGGGTATTGCAATTGGCCAACAGTACGACGGTGCGCAATGCGACCTTGATAAGCGATTTCGCTGGTCTTCCCATCTACGCCAATCGCGGCACTAACGGTATTGAGGGCAGCCTCTCCACTGCAGTGGGGTATGCCCTCGGCACAAACGACAAGGTGCTGGCTATGACAGGCGATTTGAGTTTCTTCTACGACGCCAATGCACTTTACAATACCGAATTGCCAGCCAATCTCTCCTTGATTGTTTTCAACAACGGCGGCGGCCAAATCTTCCGTCGTTTGCCTGGCCTTCACGATTCACAAGCCTTGGACAAGTTCATCTCCGCCTCACACCCTTTCTCAGCCAAGGGTATTGCCGAAACCTATAATGTGAAATATTTCACTTGTGCCAACGAAGACTACTTGGCCAACTGTTTAAATGAATTTCTTTCATGCAACGGCTCATATCCAGCATTACTTGAAGTTTTCACCTCTACGGAAAACAACGAACAGGCGCGAAAGGCCGTGGAAAAACACATCAAAAGTAATTACGAGAATAATATCTAATAAATAATATAAATATGGAAGCAAGAAATTGGACTACTATTAAGCAATACGAAGATATCCTGTTTGACTTCTACAACGGTATCGCTCGTATCACCATCAATAGACCTCGTTATAGAAACGCATTCACGCCGCTGACGGTATCTGAAATCAGCGATGCGCTCTATCATTGCCGTGAAAATGGCGACATCTATGTCGTCGTATTGACTGGTGCTGGAGACAAAGCATTTTGCTCGGGCGGTGACATGAACGTCAAGGGCCGTGGTGGATACGTAGGCAACGACGGTGTGCCACGATTGAACGTGTTAGAGGTGCAGAAGCAAATTCGTTCGCTCCCCAAACCCGTCATCGCTATGGTCAATGGTTTTGCCATTGGTGGTGGTCATGTGCTCCACTTGATGTGCGACTTGACCATCGC
>JAEIGA010003118.1_pt1 | contig 26092 bp, 55 predicted proteins | sample 9270691 | NCBI WGS metagenome assembly JAEIGA01 (sample SAMN17057246, study PRJNA624740) | gut metagenome | biome: biome; isolation source: fecal sample | host: Bos grunniens | place: China: Xizang | collected 2019 | reverse complement strand
GATAAAGTTGGTGCTTATACAATGGCAGATATAGCACATATTACAAGTTTAATAGTAACAGGTTTACATGATAATCCACTAAACTATGACTATGATTTTGTAACAATGACTACACACAAAATGTTAAATTGTTGCAGAGGTGGTTGTATTATCTATAAAAGAGATTACGAAAAACAGATTACACGTGGAGTTATACCGTTTTGCCAAGGTGGACCTTTGGGCAACATGATGTATTCTAAAACTGTAGGTTTTGATAATATATTAAAAAATATGGATAAATTTAAAAAATACACTGAAGACATCGTTGAAAGTGCCGATTTAATGGCTAAAACTTTTCAAAAAAACGGTATACCTATAGTTTCTGGTGGAACTCAAAACCATTTAATGTTGTTAGATTTAAGTAGTTTTTATTGTAGTGGTAAAAAAATGGCTGAAACATTAGAAGAATGTGGTATAATTTGTAATTGTAATGCTATTCCCAACGATAAACGCAGTTTTTTAGAAACTTCTGGTATACGTATAGGTACACCCAACATTATAGCTAGAGGTGTAACAGTAGAGGAGTGTGGCAAATTAGCACAACTTATGTCTAATTTAATAAAATTGTATAAAGTTGGTGGTTGTGAATTAGGTAATATTTTTGAAATAAAAGAAGAATTAAAAGAATATGTTAAATATTTGACTCAAAAAAATGACCTTAAACTTATATACCCTAATATGTATAACAGATTATTTCAATCGGAGGTATAAATGGGCGTAGATACAGAATTTTATTCAATTATTGGTATAAAAAAAGAATTTGGAGACATAGAAATATATAAATCTAAAGCTGACCCAGAATATTTACAACAAATAAAATCTTATACACCAGAATATTGTATATTTCAAGATTATTTACCAGACGATTATATTGTTATAAGAGATGGAATGTGTGGTGAATATAGTATGTTTGGTAAAGTGTTAACACATAAAGATTATTTAGACGAAATTCCACACCAAGAATTTACTCCTAATGAATTACAAATTTTAATAGATGATGTTTATAAGGGATTTAAAGCAAGTGGTGTAGAGGTAGATAAGTCAGAAATAAAATTAATAAATTTTGTACATTTTAGTTAATAAAGAGACTTCTCTTTTATATTATTTTGATACGTTGACAAAATATGAGAATAGTGGTATAGTATTATTGTAGTATAAAAGAGGTAAAAAAATGAGAACTTTATTTTTATTAAGAGGTACACCTGCGAGTGGTAAATCAACTTGGGTAAAAGAAAACAATTTATCACAGTATACACTTTCGGCAGACCAAGTTAGATTACAGATTCAATCACCAGTTTTAAATTTAGATGGTGATTTTATCATTACACAAAAAAATGATGGTGTAGTTTGGAATACACTTTTTTCTTTATTAGAAAAAAGAATGGAACGTGGTGAATTTGTGGTTGTAGATGCAACACATTATCGAACCGAGTTAATTCAAAGATATAAAGATTTGATAAAGAAATATAGATATAGAGCATATATAATTGATTTTACCAATGTACCACTAAATACGTGTTTAGAAAGAAATAGACAGCGTGATAAATTCAAACGTGTACCAGATGGTGTAATTGAAAAAATGTATGCTGTATTTGAAGCTGAAAAAGACGGTGTATTCAAAGAAATTAGTAACAAATATAAGGTTTTACCATATGATAAAGCCCTAGATATTTTACAAGAAGATTTATTATATGATTTAAACGATAAATTTTCAAAAGTAGTTGTATTTGGTGATGTACACGGATGTTATGAACCATTAAAACAATACTTTGACGAAAACCCTATTCAAGATGATGTAGAATATATTTTTACTGGCGATTACATTGACAGAGGCATTCAAAACAAAGAAGTTTTAAATTTTATTTACGACAATCTTAAACGTCCTAATTTCATGTTCTTAGAGGGTAATCATGAATTACATTTACGTAAATGGTGTAGTGAGAATTATAAAGAAGTAAGTTTGACGGATGAAGAAAAGAAAATTATTAAAAAAGTGATGGGTAAAAATGCACTTAAAAATATTTATGACAACAATATTCGTAGCACTGAATTTAAAAATAACACTATACCACAAATCCAAGACATGGATAAAGGTGTTTTAAGACAGGTTTGTAGAAAGTTTGCACAGTTCACATACTTTAAACTAGGCAATAAAAAATATTTTGTATCACACGGTGGTTTACCATGTGTACCAAATTTGTTTATTTCTGCTGAAGAAATGATTAGAGGTGTGGGTAAATATGAAGAGTTAGACAACATCTATGAGTCTTGGCAAAAAAACACCGACGAAGATACATTTCAAATTCATGCACATAGAAATATATTTGATTTGCCTATTGTAAATGAATGTAGATGTATAAATCTTTGCGATGCTCCAGAATTGGGTAAAAATTTAAGAGTTGTAGAAATTGATAAATCTGGAAACTTTAAACCAATTTATATTAAGAATGAAGTATACAATAAAGAGTGTAAAAAGGTTGAAGAAAAAGTAAACAAAATTCAAACAAAAACAGATAATAAATTTTTACAAAACTTAAATGAGTCAAAATGGGTTCAAAAGAAAGCATTAAGTGATGGTATTGTGTCTTATAATTTCACTAGAGATGCTTTTTATAAACAACATTGGGATGAAATTACTTGTAAAGCACGTGGATTATTTGTAGATAAAGATAGTGAACAAGTAGTGTGTAGAAGTTATGATAAATTTATGAATTGGGGTCAAGGTGAAGAGTATAGCTCTAATGCCTTAAAACACAATCTTAAATTCCCAGTTAAAGCATATAGAAAAGAAAATGGATTTTTGGCTTTAATAACATATCTTCACAAAACTAGCGAACTAATGTTTTGCTCCAAATCTACTAATAGTGGTGAATATGTGGAATATATTAAAGACACATTCTATAATACTTTAGACAAAAATCAACAAGATTTTATAACAGAACATTGTAAAGAAAACAACTGTACAATGATTTTTGAATGTATTAGACCAGTAGAAGACCCACACATTATTAGATATTGCGAAAATAAACTTATACTATTAGACATTGTTTCAAACTCATTTGAACCTCAATTTGTAGATTATAATGATATGAAAGAGATGTGCATTAAACACAACATTCCTTGTAAATATTTAGAATGGACATTTACAGATTTTGACGAACTTCATAAATTTAAAAAAGAAGTGGTTGACGAGTGGGGGTATACTCATGAGGGCTATGTTCTTGAAGATGCAAATGGCTTTAAAGTAAAATTAAAATCTAGATATTATACCTTTTGGAAAAAATGGAGAGGTGTAAAAGAGTCAATGCAAAAGGGCAACAATATCAAAAGAGTGTTTACGGATAAAAATGACGTACTTGTTTACAAAATATTATCTTCATACACACAGGATGAACTAAAGCAAAAGTCTATTATTGATATATCAGACGATTTTTATAGAGAATATATTAATATCGTTGACAAACATGATGCAGTGTAGTATAATGTAGAAGTAAACAGTTAAAGAGGTGAATATGAAAGAAATTAGAACATTAAAATGTAACGATTATGGTGAATACAGAGTTTTTGAAAATGATGAAGTAAAACTCGTAAGGTCACAGGATTACAATTATGATTTTTCTAAGGTTGATGGCAAGTTTGTACGTTGGGGTAAAACGTTTGAGGACGACCCAGAGATGTGTCCATGGGGCATGGAAATTGCGGATATAGAATTGGTCGCTGGTGGTCAATGTAGTGGTTGTAAACAAAAATATTGTTATAAGCGTAACTATGAAGATACTCCTATAAGAAATATGGGTTTAGAAAATTTTAAAAAAATATTTAGTAAATTACCTAAAACAGTTAATACTATAGCTTTTGGGATTACTGATATATCAAAAACTCAAGATTTTTTTGAAATTATGCAATATACTAGGGATAATGGTGTAATACCAACGTATACCACTTCTGGTACAGATATGACCCCAGAATACGCACAAAAAACTGCTAAATTATGTGGTGCAGTAGCGGTGTCAGTACACAATAAGGAAGTTGCATATAATGCAGTTAAAATGTTGGGTGAAGCAGGTCAAAAACAAATCAATTTTCACGTTGTAGTGTTTGACGGTGTATGCGACAGAGTTTTATCTATATTAGATGATATAAAAACAGATGAAAGATTAAAATATATTAACGCAGTTGTACTCTTGCGTTATAAGCCAAAAAATACAACATCAGAGACTTACAAACAAATGAAAAAAGAAGATTATATAAAAATATTCAAATATGCTGAAGAATTAGGTGTATCTTTAGGTATGGACTCTTGTAATGCTCCAATGTATTTAGATATGATAAAAGACGATGTAGACTACAAACGAAAAGCCATGTATGTAGATTGCTGTGAAAGTTCTTGTTTTAGTTGGTATATAAACTGCGATGGCAGAGCGTATAGTTGTTCTTTCTGCGAAAATGAATGCAATAATGATATAGATTGGCAAGAAGGCATAGATATGTATGAAGTTAATGATTTTGTACAAGATGTATGGAACCACCCTAAAACCGTAAAATTTAGAGAAGCTTTACTTAAAAATGGTCGTAAATGTCCTATGTATAATTTAGATTAACTTGTTTTACTTTTACCAATTTCTATAATAGTATTGGAATTTAGGTAAATATTGTTATTAAATAAAATTTAATATAAAAATTTTAAGCTCTGCTCTACCTAAATTCCATAATAGCAGAGCTTTCCATTTATATTAAGGAAGGTAGTTTGAATTATGGAAGAAAGAGTTTATAATCCTAAATTTTACTTAGATGAAGAATTAAAAAATAAATCTGGTATATATCAGATTAGAAATTTATTAAATAATAAAATTTATATAGGGAGTACTGAAAATTTATTTATTAGAAAAAATAATCATTTTTATACTCTTAAAAACTTAATCCATAGAAATAATAAATTACAAAACTCATACAATAAATATGGCGAACAAAACTTTGTGTTTGAAGTGATAGAATTTATAGAAAATAAAGATAAACTTTTGGAAATTGAACAGTTTTGGCTAGATAAATTTAATGTTGTAAGTGAGGGGTATAATATTCAACCCATAGCTGGGAAAATACATATTACAGAAGAAGTGCGTAAAAAAATGAGTGGAAAAATACCTTGGAATAAAGGTAAAATAGGAGTATATACGCAAGAAACATTACAAAAAATGAAAGATAATGCACGTAGTAAAACTGGTGAGCAAAATCCATTCTATAATAAGCACCATACACAAGAAACTAAACAGAAAATAAGCGAAGCTAATAGTGTAAAAGTCATAAGACTTAGGGATTTACAAATTTTTGAAGGTGTAAAAAAATGTGCTAAAGAAAATAATATGTGTAGAAGACAAATAACACAACATTGTTTAAATCGTCTTAAAACTAAACCACAAGAATTTATGTACTACACAGATTATCTCAAACTTACACCAGAGCAAATACAAGAAAAATTAAACCCTTGACAATAAAAGTTAAAAATGTTATATTATTATTGTAACATTTTTAAAATAATAAGAGGGTTTAATATATGGCAAAAATTAGACAAGGTTTTGTAAGTAACAGTTCAAGTTCATCATTTATAATCAGCAATAAAGACAACATAGAAAAAGCAAAGTCTATATTACAAGGTACAGGTTATGATTATTATGAATTAAACGATGAACTTTACACTTCTCAAATATCAGATTGTTCAGACTTATATGAGGTTATAAGTGAACTTAGCGATGCAAGCTATGATTATTGTGAACAAGGTTATAATTCTAGTTGGATTGATATAGAGGGTGAATTGGGGTGTGAAGAGGTGTATTTACCTAAAAAAGAATATCTAAAAACAATTAAAATAGATGACGACAAAGCTACAAGTTTATTGTTGTTGGCTAAAGATTTTATCATTAAAAATGATATTAAAAACGTTTACAATATAGAAGACGATTTAGATTACGACACCATAGTAAACTTTGTACATAAGGTGTGTGCAATTGTAGGTTATAAAGGAGATATAGAATGAAATTAAGATTAAATTTTGTTTCAAACTCAAGTTCAAGCTCATTTGTAGTAAGAAATGTAGACGACAGTTTAATTGAATGTCCAAAGTGTAGAAAACTTTTTGAATCTATGTTTAAAATTTACAAGGCTCGTGAATATGTGGTAGACGAGTGGGGGTATGATTCTTGGCAAGAATACGTAGACGAATACGATGAAAAAACACATTTTGCATTATTAGATGCAGTTAGAAACGACGAAACAATTTTTACCGCAGATGTAGAGTATGGTGGTGAAGAAATGTTTTATAGAATCTGTGATAATATGGGATTAAATTACGAGGTGGACTAATGAATTTAAAAGAACTAAAAGAAAAAATACAAGAATTAGAAAAACAAGGTGTAATAGACGATAATACAGAACTTGTTGCACTTGGTGAATATGCGTATGGCACAAGTATTGATAATGTTTATGCTTATGAGTTAGCACATTTAGATGAAGACATTGTGGTATCAGAACCCAAAACAGCCTTAGCGTTTTATGTAGACTCATATTTGCATGAACACGAGGATTTAGGTTGGTGTGATATGTGGATAGATACTAATGATTTTAAAGAGTTTAAGGAGAATTATGATGGCTAAAATTAGATATGGATTCGTTTCAAACTCTTCTAGTTCAAGTTTTATTATTAGAGATTCTGATAATGAGGTTAATTTAGATGAATTAAAAGATAAAATAGCACAATATATTTATGAAGATTATCAAAATAATATAGTAAACAATGATTGGTATATAAAATACTTTAAAAATAATCCAAAATGGGAGCAACATTATAAAGACAACTATGGTAATATAGAAAACATTAAACAAATGTTTGAAGTAAAAAAATATAAAGATTGTGAATGTAAATTCTTTTTACAGGACCATATGGACGTTAACCTAAAAGATACCGATGTTGTTATATCTGATAATGATGATAATTATTTTAGTGAAAATGTTAAAGAATTTATAGAAGATAATTTTGACGTGTGCGATAGTTGCTGGCACATGGGTTAATAAAAAAGGAGATATAAAAATGGCAAAAATACGTAATGGTTTTGTATCAAACAGTTCAAGTTCAAGTTTTATATGTGACTTTTGTGGATATAATGAAAGTGGTTTCGACTTATGTTTGAGTGATGTGAATATGTCACAATGCGAAAAAGGACACACTTTTTGTAATGACCATGTAAGCTTAGATACTTACTTTAACAAATTTGGACCAAATTCTACCAGAAATTTAATCGAGTATTGTAAAGATAAGGTAGACCAATATACAAAAAAAATTAACACAGGGCAAATTAAAACAGAGCAAGAAAAATATAGATATGAACAATCAATAGAATATTATACTAAACTATTAAATTTCTTTGAAAAACATTCAAATGAAGAATGTGTCTTAGATTTTACTGAAGAATTTAGTGAACTTGTCGATGAAGATTTAGAAGATTTTATTCGTGATTTTTATAGTGACTTAGGTATACCATCAGAGTTTTGCCCAGTATGTCAACGTAAAGTTAAAATGCAAGAAGATGAAGATTACTTGACATATAAGAATTTATATGATAAATTTAAAGGTGTAGACCCAGAAGGTAGAAAATATATTTAATTAGGAGAAATCAAAATGACTACAAAAAAAACAACTAAAACAAAAAAAGTAGGAGAACCAGTTAGACAACCAGATGCAGAAGTATCTTTAAAAAAAGGTTTAATTAAAGTATCAATGACAATGACAGATGGTGTTTTAAAAATGGAAAACACAGCAGACCAAGTAGTAAAATCTGTAGGAGATGTTAAAGACTTTATTAACTTATTGGTTGAGGCGGTTTCACTCATTAATAAAATGGCACCGAAACATACATGTTGTAGTGAAACTGACAACGAAGAAGTTTGTGTTGGACCTTGCTATTGCTCACAAAATTAACATTTTTAGAGGGGTTAAACACCCCTCTAAATTTCCAAAGGTATAAGATATGTATTTTGAATTAGTAAATAATATTTTGAATATAGATATAAGCAAAAACACAGATAAAAACGTTTCGTTTAATGAGTTAGAAAGATTTTATAATAGATTTGAAAGTTCTATCAATGAAGTTAATGTTAATAGTGGCAAAGAAATTGTTAAATATTTAGATATATGGGAGCTACAGAATGTCATTAATAATTAGTATATTAAAAATAGTAGTTGTATCTTATTTAATTATTAATGTTATATATTGTGTTTTTTTAGCATGTTTAATTATAAATCTTATGAATAATACTGGTTGTACAATTAAAGATGCAATATTAGCTGTAAAATTATGGTTACAGGAGCATTCAAGTAAATGAATTATAATACATTTGAATTTATTTTAAAAGATTTTAGAAATAAGCTAAACAATCAACAAGAAGACTATATAACTAACTTGTATGAACTATCAATTGATTGTATAATGTTATATTTACAAGTTAGGTTTAAGAATTTATTTTATTGCCCGAATACAAGAGTTTTAATAGAAGATTTCTTAACTAATAAAACAAATAATGTGGAATATATTTATAAAACTTATTATAATGAATTAATTGAGGTTAAAAATTATGATATCTAAAATAATTTTATATTTAATATTTGGTTATATTGGTTTGTTTGTGATAGTATTTTGTTTGAAACAATTTTACAATTGGCTTCAAGTAATGCAAGAAGAAATGCAAAATACACCACAAGTTAAACCACAACAATACACCAAACCTAAAAAAAGAAAAAATATGAAATTTAATAAAAGCTTAGGTGTATGGGAGATAGAATAAATGTTAAAATGTGAATATTATGATAAAGCATATAAACAGAAACATTGTGCATTTGATTGTGTATGTGTAGAAGAAAATTGTATTTTTGTGGCAAAAAAATATATAGAGCAATTAGAAGAAGGCAAGGTTTACGAAATAGAAGAATTAAAAGAAGAAATATCTTGCTTAAAAGATGATATAGATAATAAAGATGCAGAAATTTCTAATTTAGAAGATGATGTATGTAATTTAGAATCTAAAATTTTAGATTTAGAAGAAGAAAGAAAATATCTTCTTGATTTAATAAAAAGTGGATGCGATATTTATATTAATATGGAGAGATAGCTTGACATAGTACACCATTTATATTATACTAGAAAAGTAGACAAAAAAGAGGTAATATATGAAGAAAAAATTTAAACTTAAAAAAATGAATGAGCTTGCAATTTTACCAGAATATAAAACATCTGGTTCAAGCGGTATGGATTTATCTAGCGTTGAAGAAATCACAATTAACCCTTTTGAACGCAAACTTGTACCCACTGGTTTAGCAATTCAATTAGAACAAGGGTATGAGGTACAAATTAGACCTAGAAGTGGTACTTCAATTAAACATGGGTTAACACTAATTAACTGCGTAGGCACAATTGACTCAGACTACACTGGTCAAATTTTTATACCAATGGTGAATATTTCAAATGAACCATACACTATACAGGTTGGCGAACGTGTAGCACAAATGGTTGTGACACAATACACTCAAGCTGAATTTGAAGTGGTAGATGAACTAGAAGACACACAACGTGGTGATGGTGGATTTGGTAGTACAGGTAAATAGAGGTTAATATGATAACATTAAAAGAATTTAAAAATATATTTAAACATATTGAATTACTTAAAAGCAAAAACAAGCAACTTACAGAAATAATAATTTGTAAAGATTCTAGTGGTTGGGTAGACCATGGTGAAAATTTAATAGATGATATTTTTATGTTGCTACATCATTCTTTTAACATTCCAGTTGAATATAATTTGTTTGGATGGTGGAAATATGATGCTCGTGATGGACATAAATATATTTTTGAAGAATCTAAAAAAATTAAATATAATTTAAACTCTTTAGACAATTTATATTTATATGCTCGTGGTGAGCGTGATAAAGTAGTTGAACCTTATACCGAAGATGAAATTAAAGAGTATAAAAAACGCAAGTCAACACAAGACATAGTAGAACATATGCTTAGTGGTACAGACGATTTTATTAAACAAATCTGGGGGTAAATTGTGGAAGATATAATTAAAAATCCAATTAATTATTCTGGTTCAAAATCTCGTATATTAGATTTGATTAAACCAAATTTACCCCAAGATTGTACCACTATAATTGAACCTTTTGGTGGTACATTTGAGGTGGCATTAAATACCAAGTTTGATAAAAGAATATATAATGATAAAAACCAATATCTTTATTCTCTTATTGAAATGCTTAAAAGAAGAGATGTAAGTGATATATTACAATATCTAGAAACAGCCATAAACCAATGGGGTTTATCTAAGAACGATAAAGCTAATTTTTATAAATTTAGAGATGATTTTAATAAAAATTGGGCTATATACTTAAAATTAGATGTGTCTGTGTCAAATTATAAAGATATAGCTTTAGTCAGATTATTAGCACTTATATATCATAGTTTTAACTATTTTATCACTTTTGATAAAGATGGAAATTATATTAACACAAGTGGTTTCAACAGGTCATGGTTTAATCCATATCTCCGCCAAAAATTGATTAAATATCAGCGTGCTTTAAAAGATATGGTAACAGAGATGTATAACATGGACTTTTCTGAATTTTATTTTGACATTTTAGCTAGAGAAAAAAGAATTAGAGATAAAGATTGTGAAAATCCATTGAAGGGTACATTCTGGTTTATAGACCCACCTTACGTCAATAGTGATGATACGTATAGCCGTACAAGCGGTTTAAAATGGACAACAAAAAATGAAGAAGATTTGTATTCTATGTGCGACAGCATTGATAAACATGGTGGTAAATTTATGTTAACCAACACTATTGAATGTAATGGCAAAAAGAATGAACCACTTATCGAATTTAGCAAAAAATATAATACAATAAATACAGATTGTGATTTTTATGGTTGTTCATATCAAAGAAAAAATAGCAAAACAAAAGAGATTATGGTCAAGAATTATTAAAAGAAAGGAATGAACTTAATGAAACCTAGATGTTTATACATATATCCAGACAAAAAAGTTAACATATTGTTTAATTTTTTATTAAAATGCGTTTCTAAAATTATAGAACCAAAGAATTGTATTAAAGAAATATACGAAGTAGACTCTTTAGAGTTTTTAGAAAAGTTTGAAAATTATAATGATTACGATTTAAAACAATGTTTATTAAACAATATTAACATATATAAAGTACATGCAGAAGAAAAACATCATATAAAAAACGAACTTATAATAAAGATGTTTGAAATATTTGGTTATAATGTTTCATTGGATTTCAAATAATTAGGTAAGTTGATATCCTTTTATTTACATAAGGAGATTTAGATAATGTTTGTAAATTTTATAAATAAAAAAACACAAGAAGAATACATTATAGATATTGAAGATATTTGTTGTGTAAAAACAATACAAGAAACTACATGTATATATTTCAAACAAGGTGCTATCGTAGAGTTGATAGATTACGACAAAACTATATATTCGCACTTTCAAAAGGCATTAAAAAATTCTTGACTCAATCTTTTATATATGTTATAATATAAATTATATAGTTTAAATAAGGAAAATCAAAATGGAAAAACAAAAAGCTATACAAAAATTTTTAGAGTTTAAAACAATGACTGGTATATCACGTGATAAAGCCATAGAAGTATACGGTCATTTTAAAATTAATCCTACAGCTATCAAGTATACCACATTTGTAAACGGTGATGTTGTATGTGTAGAGCGTGAAGAGTTTTGGGATAATATAAATACTTCAATCATTAAAGAGTTGTATAAAAAAGGTAAAGTTGAGTGTGAAGAAATGGTTGACGAGGACGAGCCTACATCAACAGACTACACCAAACTTAGAAAAGAAACGTTAAAATATAAAAATAAATTGAACTTTGAACGCAAAGCTTTTAATAAAAAGTTAACAGAAATTAATGGTTTAGAAGAGTTAAACAAAGAGTTAATAAATGCAATTAAAGAGTTACCAAAAAAACAACCATCTCATTTTTATTTACCAGAAAGTGAAATTGGTGTAGGTGTAATCTGTATTTCTGACACACATTTTAATGAATTAATTGATACACCAAATAACAAATATGATTTTGAGATTGCTAGTAGAAGACTTAAAAAATTAGCTGTACATGCTACAAAACATTTTATAAACAATTCTGTAAACCGTGTCGTAGTAATGTTTTTAGGCGACTTGTTGAATAGCGACCGTCGTCAGTCTGAGTATATGAATATGGTTACAAATAGGTCAAAAGCGATGGTTTTAGCTTTTTATATCCTTAAACAGTTTATACAAGAGCTGAATGAATATTTTGATATTACAATCGCAAGTGTAAGTGGTAATGAAAGTCGTGTAGTTGGTGAAGAGTATGACACAAGTGAAGAAATGGCGACATATAACTATGACTACACACTTCATCAATTCTTAAAAGTTTATTTTGAAGATAATAAAACAATTCAATTTATAGACGGTAACTTTGGTGAAAAAGTTATTAATATAAATGGACAAAATGTTATTATGACACATGGAGTTGCACTTAAAAACGATTTAGAAAAATCTGTTACACAAACTTTTGGCAGATATGGTTCAAATGGTGTACCAATTGATTATTTATTCTGTGGACACCTACATTCTGCTAGAGTTGGCGACACTTGTGCAAGATGTGGTTCACTATGTGGTGGAAATAGTTATAGTGAAGGTGCTTTAAACCTTAACAGTAGAGCATCTCAACTTATAGGTATATTCTATAATGATAAAACAAGAAACATAATGAATGTAGATTTGCATAATGCAGACAATTTTAAAGGTTATGAAATTGTTGATAAATTAGAATCATATAATGCTAAATCTACCAGTAAGAAAAACAAATTCTTAATACACAATATACAAGGGTAAATTATGTTAACTAAAAATCAAATTAAAAATTTAATTGTAAAATTATCAAATAAGCAAAAATATGAAACAATGCCTTATAAAAAGAGCCGTATACAGGGGGTTATAGACACCCTCTTATACGTGCTAGGTGAAAAGAAATTAGAATATAAAAATGTTATAAGGGTTATTGTAGAAGAATGAGTAAAGATAGAGTTATCATTAACTATTTAAGAAGTGTATTAAATACACTTGTACATGAAACATCAATTAACTATAATAATAATGAAGACATTAAATTTATGCATGGATTTATAAAAAAAGCAATAAATTTTATAGATAAATTTGATAAGAAAGCGAGTTAAAATGAGATTTATAATTGAAACATTATTTAGAATAGAAGCATACGACAATCTAATTAAAGAAACATCAAAATTAAAATTTTTAAATGCAAAGGTTAAATTAGTAAATAAAACTTTGAATTATGTTCAAGGTGTATATGGGGTGTAAATGGCTAGTTTATTTGGATTTACAGGTGGAATAAATTTATTGGGGCACGGTATAAGGCTACATATAGAAGCTAACACCCTTTATAAAATGTTTGATTATTGTATCGAGTATGACGAAGCTTTAAATGGTATAAGAATACAATTACAACTCTTAGGAATACAAGTCTTTTTGGGTATAGGTTCTAACGTTCAAGATTTTTGGTTTTTTGATTCATCGACCTATTATCTTAGACAGAATCAAGCTCAAGAAGATAATTTTAATATAAATAACTTTACAGATGAAGAATTAGAACAAGGAGAAGATTATGGAAGTAATGAAGATAAACTTATTTAAAAAGAACGGTACAATTTTTCGTGGTCCATCACCAATAAAACATAAAAATTATGTACCAATTTCTTCTTATGCTGATATCAAATTAGGATGTCAACCTATAAGAGATGAGTTTAAAAAACAAACAAAAAAGATGGGTTAATTCCCATCTTTTTTTTCTATCATGTTCACTGGGGCAACATCTATTATATTCTGATTTTTAGACTCTAATAATTGTCGCTGTTCTTTCTCATAACTTAAAGCCATAGCCAATATACTTTTAGTATTTACTTCAAGTGTACCAGTATGGTTGACTGTTTGTGTATCAGCAAAGTCTTCTTTATTTAATTTCTCTAACATCTTCATTGATAAAGCTACGTTTTTAGATGAGCCAGCGTGTTTGTCTATGTTTTTAATATATTGAAGTTCTTTACAAGCTCTGGCTCTGTCGTATACTCTTGCAAATTTAATATAAAGTATAGCCTCTTCATTTAATCTTTCGTTAGGTATTATTTTAAGTTCATCTAAAAATTTATTTTCACGTTCTTGTATTCTTTGTTCAATAAATAAGTTTTTTTTCTGGGTCATAAAGTTATTGTATTCAACATATAACCTATCTGCGATTTTATCTTCTGGGTCTATATCAAACATCATTCTAAATTCAGCATCAGCCTCTAACTTTCTTGACTCCCATAAAACTTCATAATCCCAAGGGCATATATCATCTAAGGGCTCAAGCTGTTCTTCATATTGGTCTATTAATGTACGACCGTAGTTAACCCAAATTCTAACCGTATCAGCTTTGTTCAAACCTAATGCAGATGCTATATATTTATCTTGTACAGCAACTTGCATAATTTGAAATAAATTTTTAATTTTTTTGTTGTTCAATTTTAATTTTGGTCCAGAAACACCCATTGTTTTCACCTTTCTTTTAAACTATATGTCTATTATAGCTTGTTAAGGCTTGCAATATATCTATAATAGATATTGACAGAAAAGTTAATGTATGTTATAGTGATTAAGTGAGGTTAAAAATGAATAAAACAAAAGCAATAATAATAGACATAGATAATACTATAGCGTTAGAAAAGAAAGTAAAACCACTTCCTACAAACAATGATAGAGAAGCTTGGGATAAATATCATGCTGAAATGAATTTTTATGACAATAGTTTACACGTTCCTATTAAAGAAATTATAGACTTAATATCATATTTCTTAAATTTCAACTATGATGAAGTGGAAGTCTTATTTTTGACAGCAAGAGAAGATACAGAATGTGGTTTAATAAAAGAGAATACAGAAAAGTTTATTAAAACTTCATTCCCATTGTTGCAACAACAAGATTTTAAACTATTAATGCGACCAGAGAATGACTTTAGACCATCAAATCAAGTTAAAGAACAAATTTTAAAAGAAGAAATACTACCATTATATAATGTAATCATGGCATTTGATGATGATGAGAATAATATAAAAATGTTTATTAATAATGGTATTACAGCTTTACAAGTACACAGTAAAGATTATTACAATTTTATAAAAGAAGATAGAGGTTGTTAATGGCAGTTTTAAGAAGAATTAAACCAGACGATTTATGTTATGTTACAGCAACATGTAAAAGATGTGAAAACGCTTTTATGCTACCAGACAGTATAAGTAATGGTAGATTTAATGATTACCCACCAACTGATTTTTATTGTCCAGAATGTGAGGCTAAAGGTTTTAAAAACAAACGTAGAACTGGTAAACCTACACCAGACGAGTTTCTTGAAGAAGAAGGCATTAAAGATAAAACAATTATCAAAGTATTTAAAAAGATGTGTAAAGATAATCCATACAACAAAACTTTTAATAGAATGCTAAAAGATGCTAAAGAAATTGCAAGTTATTACAAAGATGAACAAGGAGAGTAAAATGAATTATAAACTTCCATTATTTACAGTTGACGATGATGGCGATTTAGCTTTTAAACATTTTTATTACACCAATAATATACCACAATTAAACTCTACTGTTGTATATATGCAAGAGAGTGAAGACGGTGGTTATAAAAGACGTATATATTACAAGGTTGTAGATATTTTATATCCTACTGTGAAACAAGACGAAAAAGATTTAAAAGAATTTAGTTCACCTGTTTTGCATTGTCAAGTTTTGGTTGATGAACCAGTTAATGATTGGATTTAGTTAAGGTGCTTGACAAATAATTTATAACATGCTATAATAGAATTACAAATTGAACATTGAAAAAAATAATAAAAACAAATTGACAGAATAACTCTTTATCGAGAGCAATGTCTAGGTGGTAGAGGGGTGGAATACCCTTTCGTAAGAAAAGATTTGTCAAAGTCAATTACCACTGAGGTACACTAAGCATTAAGCGTATGTGCAAGTAAGGGTACACTTGAAGCTTGAGAAATTAGCAAGATGGTGTAAACTGGTTAACCCCTATGTACTTGTCGCTCGGCTGAAGTCCAGTTAGAATAACCATGCATCAATTACTACGAAGTTGAGATACGGTCAGAGTTGAATAGCTTGTCTATTCTATAACGTCAAGGTATATATAATTATTATTATTGACGAATAAGAAATAATGTATATGTCTGTTATAAAACATATAAACGTCAAGGTTTGTGAGGTGTTTTTAGGTGAATAAACTATTCCTAAGTTTGTTTTTATTATAATATATTTAACGTCTATAGACGATTTGAATGCATCCATGTTTTCACCTCTTTCTTTTTACATGGGTGCATTCTCTTTTATAAAGATTACATGTCGATTTCTGAATTTTATTTTGACATTTTTTAAAAAGCCGATTTTATTTTTGAAAAGTTTTTGTAAGTTTTATACAAAAACTATAACTTTTTTGTTATTTTTTGCATAAAATATTATAGCTTATGTATTATAAAATATATTATAATATATATTAAATGGGTTAAGATATATTATTTTATATTTTATTTTTTAAATTATAGAAGTTAACTTCCAAAAGTTCATAAAATTACTTAATTGTGGAATTGTGATTCCAAAATCGAATGCCAACTCATGAGAAAAATTTTTCCTCCTACCGCCAGAAATTTTTCCTTCGATTTCTGGCAAAAATGAACAAAAAAAATGTAGATTTGGACACAAAAAATTGAGATTGTGGAAACACTTGCTCGAATGCGTGGTAAAGTTGAGTCAATTTTGCAGTCAAATTTGAGGTCAATTTCGATTTTAATTCATAACAAAATTGACCTAACCAAATAGTTAAGTTTTGTAAAAAATATTTGACTTTTATCATATTTTCATTCTATAATGATTTTAAAATAAATCAAGTTTAGCAGAAAGAGGTAAAAAATGAGTAAAGTTAAAAGATTAATAACAAAAGAACAAAGAGAATTAATAAATATGTGGAATAGTGTTACACCACAACAAAGACAGTATGCAGTTGAAATCTGCATATTAAAACATAACTCTAAAGAATTAGCAGAAAGTGTACTCAACACTAAATTAAATGATTTAGATTTTCAAAGATATAAAAATCACATTAGAAAAAAATACAATGTAACAAAATTTTAACAAAACTATTGACAAGCATGTAGTATTTTGATATTATGTAAAAGTAATCAAAAGAAAGAGGTAAACATGAACAAATTAGAACAAGGAAAAATAATTTCAGACCGTTTATCAAAAGGTGAAAATGTTTCTGAAAAAGAAATTGAAAAATTGGTAAATAGTATGAATGAACAAGATTTGTTACAATTATTTAATTATGCAATTAAGAAAGAGGTGTAAAAATGATTTTAGAAATTAATGGTAAAACGGTTATTGGTGAACACTTTGCGTATGAGGGTTGCCACAAAATTTACATTTGTGAAAATCAAGAAGATATAGAAAAGGCAAAAGAAATTGGATATATTATATTAGATATATCAGAAATAGAAGATGTATATAATAAATCATGTGAACTAAGATTTATTAGAAATTGGGCATTGACAGAGCTTTATGTTCCACAATTTGAAAACGCAGAATTTAATTGGGTAGAGAATTAGAAAAAAACACTTGACACAAGATTTTATTTTTAGTACAATAGAAATGTAGAAAAGTTAAAGAAAGAGGTAAAAATGAGTTATGAAATTGTTAGAAGTATTGCACTTAAACAAGATGAAAACGGTGCTTGGTATGCAAACGTAACATCAGCATGTAACAATGTAAGACCACACAGCTACTATAAATGGCAATATAAACCAATGAAAGGTTTTAAATCTAAAGAAGATTTGCAAAAATATATATTACTTGATTTTTATTATGGCAACTTTCATGGTGGAAAATCTACAAAGTATGGTAAATTTATGACATATTTAGGTGGAAGTTGGGGTTGTATAAATGAAAAATCAAGAGCATGTAAAACTTACCATTTTTACGACAAATTAAGCGACAAGCTAAGAAATGACTACTTGAAAAACGACAGTACAACTGGTTGTTGGGAATTTGACACTCCATTATATGAAAGATATTGTACGAGAATTGATAAACTAAGAAAAAGACAGAATAGAGAACTTAGAAATGCTTTGCATAAAGAGTTTTTAGAGTTTAAACCTACTTGTAAACCAACAATAATAAGACTTTGGCGTAACAATGAACCAACAAGCTATTTTATTTATCAACGTAAAGGTCAAAGAAATAGTGTTAGTTTCGCAGATTACACAAATGCTACAAGATATACCGAAGAAAATAAAATTGCTACGGTCAAAAGAATTGTAGAAAGTCATGGTTATAAAGCAGAATTAATAGAGGTGTAATATGTTACAATTAGAAGATAAAAAAATAATTAAAGATATTTTAATTGATAAAATTAAAGATGTCAGCAGAGCGATAAAACACGCAAAAAAAGACGGTGGTTTTTACAGAGGTATATTAAATGAATACGAATACGAGAAAAACCAACTGGTGAATGCTTTAAGAAATTTAGAAAGTGAGGTATTATGAAAAAAAGAACAGTATTTATGGTTATCCTAGTTACAACTTTGATTTGGATTTTGTTTGTAGCTACAATGTTGTCATGTTTTGGTGCAGAAGTTAAAAACAATTCATCATCAAAAGAACTACAAATAAGAAAACAAAAATTTGAACAATGTATCAAAAACGGTACACCACGCAGTAAATGCCGATATTTATATTATTAATGTAAACTTTTATTAAAAAAATGCTTGACAAACATGGTTTAAGTGTGGTAATATAAAATTGTTGAAAGATAGGAGTTGAGCCAACCAACTATAAAAAGGGTAAAGATAATCTGTCAGACAACAAAGTATAGAGCATTAAGGTATAAAAGAAAGAGGTAAAAATGAGTATAGTCTTAACACAAAGCAAAGTTGATGAATTATTTAAACAGACAATAGAAGAAGTTAAAGATATTTTGCCTTTGGACACTAGTAAGATTTTTAAAAAAGTGTCTATAATTAAAACTAAAACTTCTTTAGGTAGATGTACTGTTATTTGTGGTGGATTATTCAAGATAAGTTTAAGTCAATACTTATTAGAGTGTGATGAAAAACTTATAAAAGAAGTTATTATACACGAACTAATACACACTATAAAAGGCTGTTTTAATCATGGATATAACTTCAAGTGTTATATGTACAGAGTCAATTCAAAAACAAATTATAATATTACAACTAGAAATAAAGACCCACAATTCGGTCAGAAAGTTCAGTATAAATACAAATTGACTTGCTTAGACTGTGGTAGAGTATTTTATAGAAATAGATTAAGTAAATGGTTTGCCTTTGGTGCGTATAAACATGTTTGTGGTGGCAAATTAAAGGTAGAACAACTTTATTAGGTGATAAAATGCAATACAAAGATTTTGTGAAAGATATAAATGCTATGTATTTGTTTAAAGTATTTGACAAAGAAACTTTTATAAAGGTTTATAAAATATCAGACTTTGAATATAATTGTATTGAACAATTATTTGAACTAGACAAAGAAGAAAACATCAAAAGAATAAAAGAATACGTTTTAACATTTGACTGTGGCGAAGAAATATGTAAACTTTTATTAAAATAATGCTTGACAAGCATGGTTGAAGTATGATAATATAAAATAGTTAAGAGAAAAGCAATAAAAAGAAAGAGGTAAATTATGGTTGCAACATTAAAAATTTATGAAATTACTACTCAAGAAGTAGGAAATAGAAGTAAAAAAATACTCCTAGAAGTGGCTAATGTTTGGAATAGTGAACTTATAGAAGAAATTAGCGATAATATGTATAAACATTGGCATTTATCAAGCGACTGTGGTGCAGAATTTGAACTTCAAGGACATGAGGTTTTAGAATTTGCAGAAGAAATTAAAAAATATGACAAAGATTTTAAAGATAATGAAATAGACATAGATGAATGGTATAGATGTATTTTGAGTTATTAGAAAGAGGTGTAAAATGCAGTATAGTAAGTTTGATTATAGACGTATCTTTAAATGGGGTGATTTCTTAGAAGAAATGGAAGAAAAATATCCTATTAACCACCAATTAGCCAAAGATGAAAAAGAAACATTAGAAAAAATGATTTCAAAAGGTAATGATTTACAAGAACAATTAAATGAAAAGTATGAGTATGGTGATTTCACTTGGTATATAAACAATATGAAAAAATATATACATATTCAAGATGAATTAATTGACGATATTATCTTATATAGAGAAAACTTGAAAAAATGGTATAAAGAGGTAGATAATGTTAAAAAGAAATGATTTAATTAGAAACGACATTAAGGTTCTCTCAAAGAGGTTGTTAGAATTAGAACAAGTACAAGAGTTTATAAATTCTAAACAAAAAAAGAAACTTATAAACGATAAAATAAGAGATTTACAAAAAGAAATTAGTAAACTTCAAAGGGTGTAGGCTACTAGACAAAAAAATTGACAATAAAAAAATGATGTAGTATAATAAGCATGTAGAAAAGTTAAAGAAAGAGGTACACAAATGAAATCAGATTATCAAATGTATGTAGAAAAATTAGCAAAAGGTGAGGTAATTGCTTTAGCAGTAGAAAGTAGTAATTTAAGTGCTTGGTCTTATAATCCTAGCACACAAGTATTAACAATACTTTTCAATAAAAAAACCATTTATAAATATAAAAATGTAGATAATAAAACAGTATTCCAATTATTGCGTACACACTTTAGAGGTGAAAGTGTAGGTAAAAAATTCCACGAGTTGATTTATGGTAGATACGAATATACAAAAATAAATCAAAATGATATGGTTTTGGTTGGTGAATAATGGCATACATCAACCTACCCAACACATTTTCACACAAAAGAGTTAAAGTTAAGGGTGAAATTGAAAAAGGTGTAGGCGGTTTGATATTGACCGATTTGTATAATACAGATGAGCAAAAATTATTTACTCTTAATACAAGTGGAGTCAAAAATTATGTGGTTGATGTCTATAATACATATCTATTCATAATAGGTAGCAACGTAAACGGTGCTATAATGAACCCTAAGAGGGTAGATTATTTATCTAAGATAATAAAATTTGAATATTTATTTAGAACATCAAGTAAGCAATTAAAAAAAATAGACATCAATTCACATATATTTACCTTAACATCAAAAGAGAGGTGGCTGAATGGCTCTGTATTGAAAGAAAATGTTGAAGATGTATATTTTATACTAAACAATATTAAAACTCATTTAAACGGCTCTGAGAACTCTTACGTTAAACAAATGCTTTTGTTACAAGATAACGAAAATGGATTTGGTCTTTCACGATTTGCTTTAGCACAAAATATATTAATAGAAAATCACCTATTAATACAGAAAGACAGTACATTTAGTGGTTATATAATAAAATATTGTCATTCTGATTTTGACGGTAATTTTATGTAAATGTAAAGAAATGTAAAATACACTAAATAAAGTATTGAAATAAAAAATATTATTTGATAACATGATAATGTTGAAAGAAAGAGGTAAAAAATGTTGAAAACAGGACTTTATACTTATGAGAATTGTAATGGTTGGATAGACGTTATAGAGGGTAAAGACGGCAAATTTTATTGCCAAAGATTTGTGATGAATGCAAGTGGAACAGACCGCATAAACATAGGTAAAGAGCAGGTTTTGACAGAACTACCACAAAATTGGTTTAAGTTTTTGTAGAAAGTGAGGTAAAAATGAAATTTTATTTTAACGATTTGTCAGAAAGTGATATAGATATTATTGTAAATTTATGTAAAGAAAACTCTATTTTCTTTAATATTAAAAGTGAAAATGTAGGTGGTATGTTCACAAATCTTAAAAAATACACTATTATTATAGATACAGATTATGAACACAAGTTATTTTTAGATTTTTTATATAAAAAAGAGTTAGAAAAAATGCGTAATTTGCAACAAAAAATAAATGATTTAGAAATGTGTTTGTTAGATGAGCAACAACATCTTACAAATGCAACATTCAATAGTTCTGATTTTAAAGTAGTTATAGACGGAAAAGAATTTATACCATGTAATGGAATGACATTTAAAATAGAGCCACAAAAGAAAGATATATGGAATATATTAAGAGATAAATTTAATAAAGAAAGAGGTATGTAATGATTTTTACTATTGAACAGAGAAAACTTATAAACGAAACCGTACAGGCAATATGCGACCTTTGCCCAGATATTGAATGGATTACAGAAGATGAATGTTTGAAGTACAAAAATTCTATTTATGCAAGTATGATAATTGGTTTAGGTAGTGGTGAATGTCTTAAACACTTAAAAGACGACAACATGTATAACGAAATTGAATTAGCACATTATTACGGTAAACAATGTAGATATTTTATTATAGTTGATAAAATAGACCACATAATAAGACTAAGGGTTTATAAATCTAATGGAAACGGTTTAAGTGGTGCAAGTTTAGTTGTTAAGAAAGAGGTGTAAAATGACTAATGAACAGTTATTAAATAGTTATTTATTAAATATTGTAAAATTTTCTATTGATATTATGCAAGAAATAGACTGTTTTGATTTAAACGAAAAAAACGTTGCTGAAATAGGCGAAATTGTAACAAAATTGAAAAAATTTAAAAATAATTATATAGAATTACCGTTTTAAGAGGGGGGTAAACATGAAGTTTTATATTTATAATCTATTCAAAGGTAAAAATGTAGTTAAACAACTTGTAACGTGGAACGAAATTAAACTTTTTGCAGAAGAACTATTTAATGAAAAGGCTAAAGAATATAATAGGCTTGCGTTTGAAAGCAAAGATAGTAAAACAAAAGAAAAATATTTAAAAATAGAATGGGCTTATGAAACTGCTACTAATACCGAATATAGACTAATAAATGCGTTAAAATCGCTAGGTTACGAAGTAGTACAGAGAGAAATAAAACTTGATTTATTACCAAAACTAAGTGCTACTGAAAATTATTTTAAATTTAACAATGTGCCTAAAAAATTAGAATGCGGTAATAAGAGTTACGAAAACCACAACAAATATATAATAAATTTAAAAGGTAAAGATAAAATGTTAAGAGATAATTGTAGTCCATATTGCATTAAAAAAGATAAAAAAGAACATACTTTAAATTTATTAAAATAAACACTTGACAACAAAAACAAATCATGGTATTATAATCATGTTGAAAGATAGGAGTTGAGCCTACCAACTATAAAAAGGGTAAAGATAAACTATCTAAAACAAAAGAGTAGAAAGTTATTTAAAGAAAGAGGTAGAAAATGGCATTAAATGATTACGGTACGCACACTATTGACGGCTTGATTAAAGCGTTACAAGAATACAAAAAAGTATTGGGTGGCGACACAAAGGTTTACTTGTCAGATTTTGAATACAATGGAAAACAAACACAATTTGAAATTACGCAAGTACAGGGTGAAAAAGAGTTGTTTATATTTTATGAAATGCATGAGGGTGAATGGTAATGTGTACAGTAGAAAGAGAATGTATTAAATGTGGGGCAACATATCAAATTGACATAACTGATACATACGATATATGTCATGACTGTTATTTACAAGCAGATAAAGAATATAAAGAATATGTAAAGAATTTTTACAAAAGTCATGACAAAGGGTGCAGTCCAGTATGTTTTGAAGAATTTTGTGATAATGATTTTCTAATAATATAGTGGCTTTGGTTAGACTTTCACACTTTAAACGAAATTGCGTACAGTAGATATTTTATAAGTTTTCACTATTTCAAAGAAAACTTTACTTGACAAATAAACCCATGCCGTAGTACAATTAAAAATGTAAAGGATAAGATAAAAGAAAGAGGTAAAAATGAAAGAGTTAAGAGCTTATGTAGTAGATGTTGATGTAGTAGAAAATTACACAGAGTTTATAACTGATGATATTTTTATAGAACTAGCAGAAAAACGAGGAAGTGTTTACACTTTAAAAGGCTTTGAACTTGCTTTTAATTATCAAGAACTTAATACTTCAACTGATATGGTTAAATTTATAGAAGTAGAGGTGTAGTATGACTATGAATAAATCAGAACAAGAAATTTATAACAGAGCATTAGAAACAGGCAAAAGATATGAGCAAATGTACTCAAATATTTACAACAAATTACAAGATTTGAAATCATATTTAAGAGTTAGAAAATTGATGTTGGAATGCAACGAAAATTTAACTGATGAAGAAGAAGTAGTAGTAGAGGTTTGTGAAGAAATATTAAAGTATTTAGACAAGTAAACAAGGTGCGACATGAACTTAAAACAATTTGAAAAAATCATAACTAATGAATTTTTACAAGATAAAGATGTCAAAGGTGTATATTGTGTAAAGGTTGCAAAATCTATAATAGAAAACAATTTACATAAGCAAGAACTTGAAAATATAATATATACTTGGTCTTTTTGTAGGGGTGTAATTGTAATTAATTATTGTGAAAAATAAATGCTTGACAATAAAATTTATTTTTGGTATAATAAGCATGTAGAAAAGTTAAAGAAAGAGGTAAAAATATGTTTACATTTATGACAAAAGAAATTGAAGAAAAAATAGGTTTTTTAGAAAAGAGAATAGATTTTTTAGAAAGAGAACTTATTAATCTAGATGTAGTAGTGTATTGTATGCCTTTATATAAAGAATTTAAAAATAAATTTTATGGAAAATATAATAGTATGCAGACATTAGATATTGACAATTATATAATAAAAACAAGATATTTTAACAACTGTTTTCATTTTGCAATATTCGATAAGACCGACAAAGAAAATAAAAAAACATGTTTAATAATATATTCAGATTATATAGAAGTTACAATCAATTCCATAAATCTTAACACAAGCGAAATAAGTAATTTTGTAAAAGAATTTTTAAAAATGGAAACAAACCACAACGCTCAAAATTTTGAAAAAGAATTAAAAGAACTCTTAAATTAAGTATTACAACATAGTATTAAATATAAAAGAAAGAGGTGTAATGTGTCATACGAATTAAGTTTAAAAGATTTTGAAAGTTGGTTAAGTAATAAAATCGAACAAGCAGAAAATCACAGATTTAGTTATACTCCAAATAATTATGAACAAATTTATAAACATAATAATTTAGAATGTTTGCTCGAAATTAAAGGTAAAGTTAATTATTATAATGAATATTATAATTCAGATGATGAAACAAAACTAAATTTTATTTTTGAATGTGTCAAACAGCTTTACCTAGATGAAAGCGAAAGACTTAAAACTATGTCAGAGGTAAATTTAAAATTGCGTTATGGTATAATAGACACTTACCACTTTGTAGTTGATTATCTATTTTACATTAATTCTGTACAAAGATATTTGTATCGAAAAGGTAAATATAGCGAGGTAAAAGAAGAATTATTAATTTCGTAGGTGTAAATTTTAGTAATAGTAAAATAATAGTCGATTATTAAAAAAAACACTTGACAATATAAACCATACCGTAGTATAATTAAAAGTGTAAAGGACAGAGAGGGCATGCCCTCGTAAAAAGAAAGAGGTAAAAAAATGGCAAATTATGAATTTACAGTTATTAGTAATTATTTTAAAGTTAAAAACCCACAAGAGGTTGTAGAAGTATTATCAAAATTAGGTTATGAAGAAAGTTGCAACATAAGTAATAACGCAGTATGTTTAGCTAGTTATGAAAATTGTTGGAGTGATGAGCATAGAGTAGTGATAGACAAAGCTACAAAAAAAAAGGTAGCAGTTATAAATGCTTATGATTTAGATGATTTTGAACTTGATGACGCATGGATTTCAGAAATGGAATTGACAGAATATAAATTAGATGATTTAAAAG
>JAEIGA010003117.1_pt1 | contig 26098 bp, 25 predicted proteins | sample 9270691 | NCBI WGS metagenome assembly JAEIGA01 (sample SAMN17057246, study PRJNA624740) | gut metagenome | biome: biome; isolation source: fecal sample | host: Bos grunniens | place: China: Xizang | collected 2019 | reverse complement strand
GCCACGGACGTTTTCCATGGACAAGCCAGTCATGGCGACCTCATTGCTATCCGCAAAGGTGACAATTTCCTGTTCAAATATCTGGACGAATCCGAGGATGTGGAATATGTCCTCGAACTCCCAACAACACTCATCAAGACCCGTCCCGAGGATGTTAAAACAACAGTAAAACGAATTAGGAATTTCAATGCCCTTCTTGGTTGTTCTTTATTTGCTTTTTTTATTGCTGTGTTATTGTGGGGTAATAAGGCTTTCTGGCTATTGTTGGTTCTGCCGTTGTGGTATATAATATCATTGTTTACGAAGCGAAAGAAATGATTCCACTTGCATTGCTCCAGAAAGACATGTGTTTCTGGGTGGACAGCATAGATAAATCAATTTGTGTCTTAAAAGAAAAAGTAGTATCTTTGCAGTAGAAACGGCAAAAGCAGAGTAATATGAAAATGTCAATAGAACTACAAGGCAAACTGTCACAATGCGACAAGCTTCAGCAACAGTTATGGACCTATAGACCATTGGCGGAAGATACGCTGAAGTCGCTTCGCGAATATTATCGTGTGGGGTTGACTTATACAAGCAATGCTTTGGAGGGTAATAGTTTGACAGAGTCGGAAACCAAGGTTATAATAGAAGATGGTCTTACCATTGATGGTAAACCATTACGTGATGTGTATGAAGCGGTAGGACATGCTCGGGCATATGACTATCTTTACGAACTGAGTTATCAGACTCCACTCACTGAAGAGATAATTTGTCGTTTGCATCAACTCTTCTATCAGCAAATAGATCCATTGAGGGCAGGAAAATATCGGCAAGTGCCAGTATTTATTAGCGGTAGTCAATATGCAGTGGCTCCTGTGGCAGAAATCAGCAAACGGATGTCGCAACTTTTGCAGTGGTATAACAATAACGAGGGGAAACTTCATCCCGTAATACTGTCTGCTGAACTGCACAGACGTTTTGTTTTCATCCATCCCTTCGTGGATGGTAATGGTCGCATGGCACGCCTGTTGATGAACCTCTCGCTTATGAGAAACGAATTTAACATTGCCATCATTCCCACCATCACACGCTCAGAATATATTGCAACTTTAGAGAAAGCGCATACCAACGAACAGGTGTTTTGGGATTTCATCGTAGACCGTGTCATTATGACGCAAATGGACATATTGCGCTTGTTCCGAGATTCTCAACCTGCGACTGAAGCCGTACCTTTTGAAGAACTGCTTTTACAGACCATTGTTCAGCATCCGGGGCTGAATGCACCCACATTATCCGAACGCTTGGGTAGGAGTCTGCGAACAACGCAACGTTATCTTAAACTTTTGTCAGAGAAGAAACGGATTGCATTCCAAGGTGTTGCCAAGAAAGGTGGCTATGTGGCGGTGTAAATTGTGTTTTGGCGGTGTAAATGTACTCTGGTGGCGGTGTAAAACGCCTTTGCCTTACTTAACCGTGTGACTCATAAGGTCAAATCCCCCAACCTGTCAACTATAAAGACAAATGGGCAGAGAAGGTGATATGTGATATTTTTGCTGCATTGGTGGAAAGATAAATCAAAGATGCTACAGACAAAAAGTGTGTAAATACACAAAAAATGTCTCAGGCTCCGTACTTGATTTGTGATTTAAGCATTTTTATGTCTTAATCCGTGTTTTGCCAAATTACATATCTTCTATAGATAGTCCTCTATAAATAATCTCGTATCCTTTAAATGAACCTGCGGCTTTAAGGAACAGTTCAGACTTGGCCTTTAGAACGTTTTCATCAAAGTTCTTTGCTTGTCGCTTAACCTCAATAAATTCAATCTTGCCCTCCAATTCGTCCTCGGCAATAATATCAATCTCGTTTTCGCCTTTTCGGTCATGCCAATATCCAAGGCGAGTGTATGCTCCCGATTCTTTCAGTACTTCATAAAAGTAGCTTTCAAGAGACTTCCCGCTGACTGTTGCAAAATCGCGTTCTGCAATCAATTTCAATTTGTCATTGCCGCCAGCCTCGATGATGTGCGTATATTTGTAGATGAAACGGAACCAGAATTTCAAGAACTGGTCGTTGATGGCATAATGTACATTCTTGTTGCTTGACTTCTCATAGACAGGTTGCATCTTGCTTATCAATCCATACTCTTCACTTAGATTTTTCAAGTATCCCGATAACTCTTTTACGTTGAGAGCATTTTCTATTTCTGAACGTGTGTTTTTCCCTTGGGCTATAAGTGTCAGTATTGAGAAATAGATACCATAGTCTTTTCCAAACTCCTCTACAAGCATATTCTTGCCTTCTGGCAGAAAATAGGAGTCACGTTCAAAGAACATGTCCATCATTTTCTTTTCGGTAAACTTTTTCCTGTCGATAAACAACTCGACATACTTAGCCACACCGCCAGTCAGAGTATAAAGAGCCAGCAAATCAGACTTCTTATAACCAGGGCAATATTCAGACATAATTTTTTTTAGGACTGATGGCTTAAAGGGCCGAATATGCATTGTTTCTGTTTGCCTGCCAAAAAGCGGTTGCTTATTATCCTTGAATATTTTATTCATCAAGGTGTTCACAGAGCCTGCCACAATCAGGTTGATGTGAGCCTTGTTTTTATAGCTATCCCAAATGTTTTGCATATCGGAATAGATTGATGGATTTACCCTGTAGAAATCCTGGAACTCATCAATAAAGAGGTTAATGTGCTGCGTCTGAGCCAATTCCATGATGAACTTGAATACGGCAGCAAAGGACATTCCCTTGCTGTCAAGCATTGGTATGCCCAGTTTTGTGCGAATCTCGTCAACGAATATTTCGCATAAATCGGCCTCAGCTTTACGAGCAACAAAAAAGTAGAGCATTGTCTTGTTCTCATAAAACCTCTTAACCATTTCCGTTTTACCAATACGGCGTCTTCCCGTAATGATGGTAAATTGGGCTACCTCATGAGAGAGTTCTTCTATCTCTCTAAGCTTTTCAAATTCCTGTTCCCTATCAAAAAATCTCATACCTACAAGTTTTATCGTAATGCCCATTACCGTAACGGCGGTTACGATGAAGCAAAGGTACAAATAAAATTATCATTTATGCAATAAATCCATAGTTTTTATGGTTCTTGTAGCAAAATAAGTGTAGGATGTGCCGATATGACACATCCTCATTGTTTTTGGTTTGCCCCAAATCGGTCATCCCTACTTTTTTCCGAGTAAGGCCTTGATGATAGCATTTCCAATTTTCCTTTCCAGACCAGCCTTGCTTGTAGGTATGCCTGTTTCGCGTGCAAACTTCTGCTTCATTTGGGTTATTCCCAATGCTCTCTTCAATGAGAACGATACTCCTGGGGTTTTCATGGAAATATGATTAATTTTAGGGATAGTATTCTATAAGTTTTATCGTAATGCCCATTACCGTAAAGGCGGTTGCGATGACGCAAAGGTACAGATAAAGTTTTCATTCGTGCAATAAATCCATAGTTTTTATGGCTTTTGCTGCAAATAAGTGTCTCCGACAACCAAAATGTCAGATATGAAACGAACTTTGATTGTTGTACGGAACCAACTGACCGCTATGACATTACCATTGGAACTATATTCTATAGTGAATGGTAATGCTCCGTTTTCGCCATGAGTTTAATCGCTGCTATTGGTAGTATAGATACACTGACCTGTTGTAGTTTATCGGATGCTTACCCATTTGCGATACTTTTATGAATAACGGGTACAAAGGTAATCTATCTCTGTGAAACTATACGTTTGAGAACAAGGAAAAATTAGAATTTCAAACACACGGTTTTACTGGTGACCCCCTTATTATTCGCCTGCGCCCATCAAGCTACGCAGTCAACGTTAGTCGTTCCCCCGTTCCCTTGCTAATTCTCGCTAATTCGCATCCACTCCGAGTATATGGGTATTTTTGTTGTGAATAATTAAAATACAATACACTATGGGTACATTTAACAACAACTCAACCTGGGGCAAAGTCCTCAACATCATCATCACAGTGCTGACGGCTATTGCTACCACCTTTGGGGTGACTTCGTGCATGTAGGACCCACCCCATCCAGTCCTCGCGTCGCAATGGGGATTGCTCCCCTCACGAGGCACAGAAGCACATTAGTGCTTCTTCTGAAGACCTCGCTCGCCCTGTGAGGGAGGGGGAACGGAAAACGGAAAACTAAGTTTCGCTTTCCACAGACAAAAAGCAGTCACCAGCATGTCCGAAGTAAATCTTCGTCGCCGTTCCTCCACTTCGGCTTGCAGGGAGACTGAATACAAAGTAGAACAATCATTAACAATCACGGAGGAACGGGAAAAAGAAAAACTATGAGTATACCTTACTCTCTAATCCTTCGCCAGGTGCGTCCTGGCAAGCCCAAGGAGGGCAACAAGACCTACCCAGTAGCTCAAGTTCGCCAAGTAATGAACCTCAGCGACATGGCAAAGCACATGTCCTCGCACTCCAGCAAGTATGACAAGGGAGATGTTATGGCGGTGGCAACACAGCTTACTTCATGCATCAGAGAGCAGCTTCTGCTTGGCAACAAGGTGCAGTTGGGCGACCTCGGTGCCTTCAGCGTCTCGCTCAAGTCTAAGTCGGCCAACAATGCCGAGGAGTTCAGCACCTCGCTCATCAAGAAGGTGAAGGTTCGCTGGGAACCGTCCATCGAGTTTGAAGACCTGCTGAACGAAGTGACTTTCGAATACGTGGGTACTCGCAAGGCACAGGCCGATGCTCGCAAGGCAGAGAAGGAGTTGCTTAACAACATGGCCACCATCCAGCCTGGCCAGGAACCCGATGACGACGGCACCGACGATGGTGGCGATGATGAAGGCGGCGTAGACCTCGGCGCGTAAACGTTGAGCGATTAGCGTTTAACGAGGCTGCTACAAAAAAAAACGGTGAACGGATTAGGTTCCGTTCACCGTTTTTCGTTTGCAAACGCTTCACGATGCGATGGACGATGCTTCACGAGGCGATGGCTGACGTGTATAGGGGGTGTTTTTGAAGGGTAGGGAAGGGTGTGAGCGAGGTTTAGGGTTGGGAGTTTTAAAGTTTAAATCGTTAACTAACTTTGTCTGCCTTGAAAAGCGAGAATAAGATGCCTGTGTCTTGCTTTAGTGTAATTGCGTACTTTTGCTATGTTAGCACAAATGACTATAATACAATTAGATGATTTGGAATATACAACAAAATAGAGTTTTACGAAATTGCAGGGTGTTTTCTGCAAATAATCGGGTGTCTCTATTGTAAATGTTAAAAAATAGATGTATTTTTGTAAATGTATTAACACATATTTAAAGTGAACATGCCAATGACGGAACAGAAGTGCATAAACATACCTCAGAAGTTGTTGCAACGGGTCAAGGCTGACAAGCATTTGCTCGAGCTTCTTGCTCTGTCCTTAATCATCAAGTCCACCTATGGCGACAGCCGCATGCCCTGCCGCAGTGCAAAGAGCATTGCTGCTCTGCTGCACTGCGGCAGGGCAAAGGCAGAGAAACTGTTCAGCGCTGCCAAGCACAGCGTGTGGTTCAGCTACAATGCCGCTACGGGTGCCTTGCTGGCAAAGAACTTTAAAAAGAAATACACCAAGCGCGGGGTGAACAGAAAGGGTAGGGAATACTTCTCGTTGTATGCCGTGAAGCTTGACCGTAGGGAATATACACTGCGTGGACTGGTAAAGGAGTTGAGAAAACTCCTCGTGCTGAGCCTCGTCAATGGATACGAGTGGAAAAATAAGTTTAATTTCAATGGAGTTGCCTTAAAGGGCCATACTAACTTGTCTATTCCGATGGTAGCATTGACAGAGGACAGAATTGCCAGATACGTAGGCGTTAAGGACCGCAATACGGTGTACCGGCTGGTAAAGGAACTGGAGGCTGAGGGCAGGCTCAGAGTAGTGCATTCGCAGATGAAGTTCCTCTCGGCTTGTTCCAGCGACGAGGCTATGACTGGCGTCAGGGTGCCTCCGCACAACGTGGTGCTCCAAGACCGCAAGACGGGCTTCCTCTACACCATAGAGGCCAACAGGTACAGCATCCAGATGACGGCAGACAAGCGCCGTTTCACGAACATCATCTTCGACCACGCAAAGCGTTTGAACAAGGGCGAGTATAACCGCAGACAGGACGATTTTAATCCCATGTATGACTAAAAAAGCGTCAGAAAAAGCCGTATGTCCAAATGTTGCACTATGTTTAATTCCAATGGATGGGTTATAGGGTATACACTATACTACACTTGGTAGAAAGAAGAAGGATGGAAGAAGAAAGAACTATAAAAATGAGTGTAAATGACATAGTTTTAGTGATAAAACACAATTTTGTCGCATTTTCGTGTTCTAAAATATTTTTTCGCCCGACCTGTACACCCCAAAATAAAATTTTTGCCGCCCTCGCGATGAGGTATGTCAAACAAAACACACACACATAAAACAATGAGCGCCACCAACACAGCAGATAGCACTAATACCACCAGCATGACCGATACCACCAATGCCACTGGCACCACCACCACCGCCACCGCCACAGATGCCAATATTCTCACAGTTGGCAATAATATGAATGCCACCACAACAACAAAACCCAAAAGCAAGTCCCAGCACCGGTTGAAGAGCCGCAAGAAGAACCAGTTCGGTCGCCTTGCCATGCAGTATTATCCCGGTCGCGGATACAAAGCCGCCGTCAGAGCCTTTAGAAAGGAGATAGAACTGACACGTGGACTGATGTCAGCCCTCGCCGATACAGGCTACACCAGCACCCAACGTCTCCTCTCTCCCCGCCAAGTCAGCATCATCGAAGACTACCTCGGCGAACCATGATGAACGGAAAACGGGAAACGGGAAGTTGGACGTTTAAGGTTTATATGGTTTCAGGTTTCTAGTACATTAACTTGTCCCTAATTTTATAGGATACTAATGATAAGATGGTTACTATTATTGTTTTAATTGCCTGTAACAGTGGTCAATCAATAATTTTGTTGCTTCAACATCACCTCTTGCATCGTGATATGCGATGCTATCATCACCAATTCCAAGACTCCGTATGATTTTACCAAGTTTATAAGAAGGTAAATATGGAAAAACTATTTTTGACAACTTTATAGAGTCAATAAAAACGGTATGTTCTTCCTTAAAGTTGTAGATATTCGCATCATGTTTCAAATTGTTGTCAAATATGATGCTGTCGAATTTGATGTTGTGGGCCAACAAAGGCAGGTTTCCTATAAAATCAAGAAATAGCACGAGACCTTTGTCTCTGTCGAGTTTTGTGTTTTCTAATTTTTCATATTCTTCTACCATAGGATTTTTATAGTTCCCTAATTTTTGGGGAATATCCTTTCCAGGATTCAGTTTTAGAAACACGTTGAATGTCTTTATCACTTCTCCATTTTTGAGGTGAAGAGCCGCAATTTGTATTATATCGTCATTCATGACATCAAGTCCAGTAGTCTCTGTGTCAAAAACGACAAGTCCATCTTCGTATGCCTTTACAAAGTCTTGCATATACCTTTTGTCCCTCTTCTTTTTGCTAATTAAAGAAAAGGATACATGTATTGCGACTGCTACAAGTAATAACATGCCTACTAATAATATAATCATAACCAAATTTATTAGTATTTACGTGAGGTTGATGAATTATAACTGCTTATAAATTTGATGATTAGCAAAAACATTGTGACTTTATAGTGCTCAAACACCAAGTATTACAAATAATAATCGCTATAATCACTGACGACAAAGTTACTGAATTATTCTTTATGGCAAATGAATTTGGCAAGTATTTTGATAGAATGTCCTGACGTTTCCAATTCCGCTACAACCTTGTAATGAATCTGTGTTGGTTCTGCTGTTATTTCCTGAAATGTTGTAACAATTGTGCGTTCTGCATTAGTTGCCATAACTTTGCATCGCAAAACCACAGTTAACATAGCATTATCACCTATCTAATTATTAAAGCATGACACAGACAATTCTTGAAGGCGTAGGAAAGAAGGTAAGGCTTGCTTACCAAAAGGGGGAAGTATCCGAAACGTCTGTTATATCCTTATATAATAGGAATAAGAAGGAGGCCGATTCTTTTTCCATGTTCGGATACAAGGACGATGAGATAAGGAAAATGATGAACGAGACTCATAATCCGCTTTTAAGGCTAAGGCTGCAGCAGTGTATAGAATCAAGAAAGGAGAAGGCCAGGATGTCATCGCAGCAGAATACGCTTAGTCTGGAAAAGCTTGATGCTTTCCTCGCTGATGCTTGTGGCATGGGGCTTAGAAAGGTTATAAAGAGACTGAAGCGCCTGTCAAAGACGACAAAAGATCCGGAGACGACCTTGATATTGATGCTCTTGCAAACAGAGTTTGCCAATCTCTCGGCAAAGAGGCACAAGAAGGATGTGAAGGCAAGGATATATGCCAGAAAGACTCTGCTCATATACCAGATGGCGGAATATCTGGAATACCTTGGCTGGAAATATGGCATAAATGACGAAGCGGGTAAAAATGCCAACTACCTCGTTTACGTTTATTTGCCCAACGGAGTGCAGTTGACATGGCACTGTAATGAATATATGGTTTACGAATGCTATCCGTACATAAACGAAGAATGGGACGGGCAGGTGTGCATGACGATGGAAAAGATACTAAACTACATCAGCAGCAAATACTTCATGCACTCTTGTGCAGCATAAATGGATATAACAGGTCGAACATTTTTAAGGAACAGTCTATATTTATGAACAGCTATATTGGATTGCGTGATAGGATAAAGGGTTATCTGGCTGCAGGAGACCCCACAGAAACGATAACCATGATTGAGGACGAACTGGAGGAAATCTTTGACTGTATAGTTGAGGAAATCGGGGACGACTACCTCATGTGCGGAAACGGGGTGATTTCTGGGTTTACAACAAGGGGCTACATTATCACCGCGGATAGTGGGCAGAGAATATTGGCTTCATTTGCAGCGTTCAAGGGTGATAGGGTTTCAAAGGGAGACCGTGTACAATACAATGCCACATACCTGTATGAAGACAGGAACATATGCCTGGACTTCATGAAATGCATGACACTGGAAGACTTGAAGTATCATATGTTTTCATGCATAGAGAACCACGACATGGTAAGAGCCTCATCATTTGCATGGGCTATATATGACGGAGCCAGTGAAACCAACAAAACCGCCATGAAACTGTGCATACACACACTGAGGAATTACATGAAGAGGTTGAAATTAAATTAGAGTGCAATACTCGTCTAACTGGTTAGGTATTAGCGTATTAATGTATTTGTTGTGATATTTGCTAGTTTTATCTAATTTTCTACAACATGAATGTATATATTATTGACCCAACTTTTATACGTATAGAATTTTGGAAACCTTTAATCTCTGTTCTTAAGGTAAAAAAAGTCTATTCATTTTTTTCCAAATCTCAAATGCCATCCGAATTGTATTCCGAAATTAAAGATATGTTGAGGGGAGAATACAGAAAACAAAATAAGCAAAAATTTGCGGAATCATGTTCATTTTGGTTAAGAGGACATTTGAAAAAGTATACTCAATTGTTAACAGATGACTACCCTGAATATAAAGGACTGATGAATTCTGAATACGATGATATTCCAGAATATATTAGAAAACATTATTCCTCAAATGATGCCCTTTCAAATATAGATAATTTGGAAGAATCAAACTGTTTGGTTTTGGCGAAAGTCTTTTCAAAGGCTACAGAATATGGAGTTATATCTGCACCTCATTTTTATATGAAAGAACTATATATAAAGGATCTACCAATTTACATATGTCATCACTGTCTTAGTATGCTTTCAACAGATTTGGGGAGTTCCATTTTTCAAAATCAATGTGCATTCATTCTGTTTGATGAATTTTTTCAGTTTGGATATAAGTATGAATATGAAAATAGAAAATGGTGCTACGTTGATTGCAATGGGAAGAGTTTGGCTGAAACCTTAATGAACCGATTAGGTGTTGATACAGATGGAGAAGATAATATTTTGACACTTTACGGAAATAGGGTCTACAATCATTATATAGCCCAGGTTTTTGAAATACTTGACGAGTTGTACGAAGACGAGGGAGGCTTTAAAAAGAGAAAAGAATTTTACTATAGGGATTATCAATATGATGATTATGAAACATATGAACGTTATCGCGGTTCGTATGCTCAAGATGTTGCTGGTTACTCTGATCAAGATATAGATAGTGTATTTGAAGGTGATCCTAGTTATTATTGGAATATTGATTAAAAACAACTATTTGGCCTTAGATGTTTAACTTAGTAAGATTATACCAAACATCAACCATTAAATAAATCTTAATATGGAACGTTTAGTTTTAAAATACAGGAATGGCGAAGAGTGCCCAGTTCCTGTTGGAGCAGACCTAGTTGTCAAGGTTGACCGAATATCAAGAAAAGGAGAATTGGTGTCTGTTGAAATTCCTGAAGGAGTTTTGGAACTTGGAGCAAACCTCTTTGACGGTTGTACTAGTTTGACCAGCATCTCACTGCCTTCCTCTTTAAAGGTAATAGGCGACGCAGCATTTAAGGGATGTCGCTCGCTTAAGGAAATAAGTATTCCCGCTTCGGTAAAGTATATTTACCAAAATACATTCGAGGGTTGCAGTTCCCTGCCTGTTTACGAAAATGTACGCTATGCAGGCAAGTGGGCAGTTGGAGTTACGGACAAAAACAAGTATACATATACTTTGTCCGAAGATACTGTGGGCTTGGCAAGCACATTTTGTCAGTGTGCGTATCTGGCTGATATTGTACTTCCGTCAGGACTTCAATATATATGCGATGCTTCGTTCAAGGAATGTACTAATCTCACCGAGATACTTATCCCCGAATCCGTGTCATGCATAGGAAATATGGCCTTTGAGAAATGTGCTTATTTAAGTAATGTGACAATTCCTCATTCTATAACCTCTATTGGTGATAGTGCTTTTGCAGGATGCTCAAATTTATTAGAGGTAGAAATACCTGTCTCTGTAACAAGTGTAGGCTCAAGTGCATTTTATGGATGTGATAAATTGAAATCAGTTGTTTTTCCGCACTCCATAGATGAAATCAAATCAAAAACATTCTATTATTGTGAAAGTCTTGTTGATTTCACTATTCCTTGTTCTGTGAAAAAAATTGGTTCATATGCTTTTTATAGTTGCAAGTCGATAAACAAGATTATAATTCCCGATTCGGTGACAGAGATAGGGGATTGGGCATTTGCACACTGTAGTTCTATTGGTAAAATAATTATTCCAAATTCTGTTAAGGATATAGGTTCTGACGCATTTAGGAATTGTTGTTCTTTGACGGAAGTAGAAATTCCAGATTCAATTAATAGATTGCCTAGTGATGTCTTTATGGAATGCAGGTCTTTAAAGGAAATAGATATTCCGGATTCTGTTACATATATTGGAAGCGCAGCATTTTATGGATGCACCTCACTTACGACAGTTAAGTTACCTTCTTTTCTTCAGGGAATGGGCAAAACAATGTATGGCTCCTCCTATAATCCTTTTAGAAATTGCCCCAATCTCACAACTCTGACACTTAATCCTAAGGCTCCATTACGACTGCTAAAGGAAGACTATGAGTTTTGAAAACAAACAAATAATAACAAATGACTTTTCAGTTACCTGCCAACATTTTGTTTTGGCAGGTAACTGAAAGTAACTTACTACATCGACACAATCCTCCTCAGTCTCTCTGACTGCATCCAGGGTATCATCTCGTCGTTCATGTAGTATACCATTGACGAATCGAGATTTATCTTATATAAACCTTCTGCGGTACGATGGACCATATAGTCATCGTTGTTGGATAGTTTGCATTGCAATGACTGCAACTGTTTGTTTATCTTTGATATCTTGGGGTTTCTGATGGTTGGGTCGAGTATGTTGGGAATGCTGTCAGCGTCGCCACCAAACATCTGGTATATCAAACTGTATTTCTTCATCAGTTTGGACATTTTCTCCTCGTGTTTTAGCAACTGACGTGCATTTTGGGGTTGGTTGAGATTTAGTCCACCTGTCAGCGATTCCAGCAAAATCAGCAGATACAATGCCTTGCCCGAACGCGAAACCTTCAGTTCCTCTTGTATCTTGGGGAAGGTGATCTTTCGTTTGTTGGGATTCAGGAGCACTATACTCATGGTGTCTTCCTGCATCAGGTACAGGTCTATAATTTGCTTGTAGACACCGCTATAGATGAAGCGGTCGCCGGTGTTGTATATATTGCGCACGATGGAGTACTCGGCATTCATCATCGAGGTAAACAGATATATGAATTGCTTGATTTCGTGCAATATGTCGGTGTCTACTTCAAATCTCAGGAAGTTGGCATAGATATTGTTGTCAGAAACAGTTTCGCCAACCTTGAGCAAGAGTGATGGCGGTGCATCGTAAAGGGAGTTTATATGCAGTTTCTTGCAGAGCTGGTTTTTGCAAAACTCCGCGGTTGTCATCATGGAAACCTTGTTCTGCACCTGCTGAAGTTCCTTTTGGCTGAAGTTGGGAGTCAGAAACGACATCACCGAACAGAACAGGTCCTGCGGTGTGTTTCTGTAGGTCTTGGCTATTTGCGGTATATATGCAAAGTTGAAACCGGCGAGTCGCAGTGCATTTTCTATTTGCTGGTAGTTTTCGGAAATGACCTTGTTTATCTGCTCGTCATACTCCGACTCGATGAAAATGATTTGTGACGTCTCCAACTGAATACCTTGCTGAGGTACAGCAACGTGCAGCATCTCTGCCTCGTTTTTCCCATCCAGACAATAAAGCAGGGATATCATCAGCAGGCTCTCTTCCCTATTGCACATGCCATCGGCCAGGGTAATTCTCTTGAATAATTCAATCAATTCCTGTTTCTCAGTCTCTTCTAATACTGCCAAATTGTTTACTGCATCAGAGAACGTCATGAACCTGGCATCGCAAAGACAATCCTGGCTCAGTCTGTATGTACTCTTGACTGATTTGAAAAGGTCCATTTCGCGGCTGTCAATGATAGTGTCTGCCTTGATCAAATCGCTAATTATGCGTGATATTGAAATCTTCTCAAGTTTGTTCATTGTCCTTTGTGTGCTGTTCTGTGCCTACAAATTTACATAATTAAAAGCAAAAAGAGGCAACGTTGCTGTAATTTTCCGTTTGTGCAAGGATAAATTGTTGCAATGTTGCAAGCAGCTGGCATGGTCAGTACAGAGAAACATTACAACATTTTATGTGTATTTATGAACAACAGCTCATTTTTGGTTACAATGTTGTAGCTATTCTTTATAAGTCTGCTTCTTGCCGTACCTTTGCATCGGAAATGAGAAGAGAACTGGAAGTGACCGATACAAAGTCCACACACATTTCGTATATAAATTTATTACTAACCATACAAACATTAAGAGTCATGAAAAAGTTATTTGCACTAGTCGCTGCTGTCATCGTTTCAACTGTATCTGCATTTGCACAGTATTATACAACATACGAGCCGGTAATTGTAACAAGTACCAGGAGTTCTGTTTCAGCAAACAGCGACATCTTTTCAAATCTAAACACATACAGCTACAGCACCAATACCAATGTTGTTTACCAGGAGGGCTATACGCGCAGCAACGGAACCTATGTCAAGGGACACTACAAGACAAAGCGAAACGATACCAACTGGGATAATTTCTCCACAAGCGGAAATATAAACATATACACAGGAACATCGGGTTCTGTGGCAAGAGATTACACCATTGATGCCTACAATTATGGTAGTGGGAGGACTATTCATACAGGATCAAGAGGCGGACAATACTACATCAACAGCAATGGCAATAAAACATATGTGCCAAAGAGAAGCACCACTTATACTTGGTAATAGGTTAATTCTTAAAATTATAAAGTAGATATACAACATGAAAGTCATGATTAAAAATGCTGCGTTCATCATTGCAAGTGTATTAATGATTGTGTCCTGTTCCGAATGGCGCAAAGCAGGTTCCACCCCCGCAAAAGAATCAACCATCGACTCTGCGCTACAGTTCACAGTAGACACCATACTGAAAAACAAGATGGCAGAAATAAATGCTACATCCGGACAGGCTATTGTAATGGAAGTTGCCACAGGTGAAATCAAGGCTATGGTCGGGAGTGGAAAAAGTCAGGAGTCAAGGCTGGTACGAGCAGCGACATTATTGGCAATGCTGGAGAGTGGAAAAGTTGGTTTGAGTGATACAGCAGATGCCAGTTATGGCATTTATCAAATGAAGGATACTGTGCTAAAGGACCATAACTGGCATAGAGGTGGATATGGCACACTTACTGCCAAGCAGAGTCTGGCGCATTCATCGCACATCGCCCTGTACAAGAATGTTCGAAAGGCCTTTGACAGTGTGGATGCATGCCTGAATGCAATTGATTCCATGGGTTATGGTCTGCCGGAAGCGATGGATGGACTAGACAGCCTTAAGGCATACCGTAGATTCGTCTCCCATGATAGCTCTTGGGAAGATTTGGCCTTCTACTGTACTGGTGACAAACAACGCATCTCTCCCATACAGGTCTTGACCTTCATAAATGCAATAGCCAACGATGGTAAGATGGTGAGACCTACGCTTTTCAAGAGTGAACCCGAGACAATCATTCCTATGATAGCCAGCAAGTCCAGCATAGACAGTATGCAGGTGGCTTTGAGATATGTGATAACAGACGGTTTGGGCAGACGCGCATCGTCCGAGCAGGTTGAGGTCGCTGGCGTACAAGGTTCTGCAACAATTTCTGGCATACGCGAACAAGTGGAAGATGCAGATAGTACAGAATATGCTGTAGAGTTCTGCGGCTATTTCCCCGCAGAAGCACCAAAATACTCTATAATTGTCAGCATGAACAAGAAAGGCTTGCCCTGTAGCGGTGGCGGCATGGCAGGTCCTGTATTCAGAGAAATCGTGGATTACATGCATCAGAGATATTAAGTGGGAGGAGTAGTTGTTCCATTGTATCAAGACCTTATTATATTGAACCAATTTTATACTTTTGTACATTAATGTGGTAATTTCATACATTGCATGTTTATGTTCTTACATAAAATGATATTTGTTCATAACTTTGTAACACAATCGTAAAAAATATGGATAAGAAAGTAAGATTATTGGGTTATTATCATTTCCCTAATCAGACGATGAAGCCAGAATATAGAACCTAAATTTAAAAGTGTATGACTAAAATAGAAGAAGCATTATGCAATGGAATCACATTTTCTGTTCCGAGAATGGTTCCAACAGCTGTTCAAGAAGGTGAATTAGACAATGCATTATATTATGTAATTGCCTATTTGACGCCACAGTTAGATAAATTATTATTAAAATTTTATGAAGCGCCATCATATACACCTTTAAAATGGAATAATGAAGAAATAGAATGTATTACATTTGAGATGGAAAAACTTGTGGATGATGAAAGTACTATTGCTGGCTACAATTATGGCCATTCTCAAGATGGTGAAGGCTTTGTATATCCTGTTGAAGAGTGGATAAAAGGTAATCGGGAGCGTATATACAATGGACTAATGCTATATTCAGGATTAAAGTGTCTCATTATAAGTACAATTAATGAAATTATGAATCACCAGTAAAAAATACTATCATGAATAAAGTAGAAGCAATAATTAATTATAATAATTACAAGCAGGCTGCTGACAAGATTATCCAGTTGTTGGATAAAATCCATGATTCACAACTTTCCGACAAGCGTTGGGTTTGGGAACTTATGCAAAATGCAAAAGACGTTCCAAACCAGTTTGGACAAGTGTCTGTGTTGATAGAGTTATGGAAAGATAAGTTGGTATTTAGTCACAATGGTGACCATTTTACCGTCGAGAATATCACAGGTTTGATCCAGCAGGTAAGTTCCAAGGATTCTGCCAATGAAGGAGAACACAAACAAACTGGAAAATTTGGAACAGGCTTTATTACCACTCATCTTTTATCTAACATTATTGATGTAAAGGGAGTCGTTAAAAATCCTAATACAGATGAATTCCATAATTTCGCACTTACCCTTGACCGTTCTGCAAGAAAGTCGGAAGATATGATAGAAAGCATTGCCAACAACTTGGAATGGGTTAAGGGTTTAGATAATGGTAACTATCATGATTTTCCTATCGCAAAAGATTATGACAGTAGAACAGAAAACGATTTTCATACATCATTTACATATCATCTCAATGAGGATTCTTTAAAATCGGCAACAATTGGTCTGTCGGACCTCATTAACACCTTGCCTATCACAATGGTTTCTCTCCGCGAATTGAAGTCAGTTCGTGTTGTCAACCATGTTGATGGAACAGAACAGTTGTATGTTTGTGATAGCGAGACGGTATGTAAATCAAGTAATGCTAAGATTATTCGCTCTACCATAAATATCAATGGTGAAAAGAAGTATTATCTTACATACAAAACATTTGAGGGAGAAGACCCTACTGTTGCTCTTTCCATAGAAACTCTGTGGGATGGAGATACTTACTCTCTCATAAAAAGAGACAAAGCCCAACCTGTGCTATTTAGAGATTTTCCTTTGATCGGTTCAGAGGAATTCTATTTCCCCTATATGCTCAATGGTTTTAATTTTGAACCAACAGAGACAAGAAGTGGTATTCTTCTTAATAGTAATGAACAGAAGCCACAGAAGAATCGTAAAATCATAGAGAATGCCGTAGACGCAGTTATTGAATTTAATAAATGGCTGATTGCAAACGGTGCCAAGAATACTTATCTTTTGGCATCATCAAAAGAACCCAGGTCTAAAGAGTCATGGGATGAGACTTATGCCAAACCTTGGATAAAAAAACTACAAGAAGACTGGCGTAGTAAACTTCTTGAACAGGATATACTTGAAACGCAAACAGGCTATGTTTCTCTTAAAGAAATCCGTATTCCTGACTATGGTACCAAGGAAGCAAATAAGCAATTCTATTACTTCTTGGATGGTTTTATAACCGAAGGAAGGCTTCCACTTGCTGAGCAGCAAGATGAATGGAGTGAAGTAATTGCGTCAAATTATGCAACATGGAATTGTACATTAAAATATTCTAAGCAAGATTTCTTTGAGGAACTTCAGAGGATAGGATGCATGAACAATCTTTGTTCTCGTCTGAATAAATCCGAAGAAGAGTGTTACGAGTGGCTAAACAAACTTTACAAATTTATTGTTAGTCAAAATGAGATTTCTATTCTTGAACAGTATCCTGTCATCCCTAACCAGTTTGGTGACTTTTGTCAGTTAAACAAGATTAGCACAGATTCTGCACAGCGCATACCAGATAGACTTAAAGAAATCTGCATAGGGTTACTCAACAAGAATCTTAAGGATGAACTTATGGCAGAAGCCATCGATGATTCTGTATTCGCGACAAAGAAGGAGTATAAACTGGAGAACTTGATTGGTGACATAAACCGTATCATTGGAAACAAAGCTTCTAATGACAACTTTACTTCGTCCACAGAATGGAATGCAATCAGCTCTGCTATCTATTCTTTGCTTTCGCTCAAGACCAATGGTTCAGAGGAAGAAAATAGAAAGCGTGATGATATCTATCGATTCATTTCCCATTTTGTGGCCAATATTGCGCCTCAAACTATCATCAATGGCCTTCCTGTAGAATTATGGAAGGAAGCAGAACGCTTTGTTGTCAAGTTTACTCCAAGTCTTATTGTTGCAAATTCAACCAATATATCTTCTTTGGGTAGCAACCTGCTAAAATATCCAGCCATTCATAATGCAGCAGAATGTATAGAGTGGCTAAATGATTATGGGATGCTGGCAAAATCCTTCTCAATGTCAATTCCGACTGGCAAGAAGATTTATCCAAACCAAAAGGGTGATTTAGAGTGTCTGACAACACTGCATTACGACAATTCCATACCAGAGGAATTGAAAGATCTAAATATAACAGCAAATGCAGAGGATTGGAGAAACAAACTTTTTGATGGTAGAATAAACGGTTATGAGCAACACCAACCTTTGTCAACAAAGGATATCTATGAGAGTATCAAGAAGAAGTTTGAGTCATCATACACCAGTTTAGAGCATAAGCAACAAATATCCCATGAAGCTATTGTGCTTATCCCAGACGCAAAACAGGAACTGAATAGTGATAACATGGCCTTTTATAAGTTAGCAAAGGCTACAAACTCGTCACTAAAAAATACAATTGTCATAAGGAATGCTGAAGGTTTCTATTGGGAAAAGTTCATTGCTTGTGTTTTGAATGACATTTGTAAGACAATAAATGATAGCGGCACTCTGAGTACTCTTGCCCAAAAGTTAGGAATGGAGTCTGAGGAAGCGATAACTTATGTAGATTCTGTCATAGAATATGCCAAGACTCGTTTTGCAGGCAACTATTATAAATATGCAGAAACAGATTATGCCCTTTGGCTAAATCAAAGCGACTTCTTCTGTAAGCTTTGTGATATTAATAAAGACGAAAACATAGATGATGGGATTAAGGACCTGTGTCTTAACAATATTATCAACATCAACTACCGCGACAAATTGTTGCGTAAGGGCATGAAGTGCGAATACTATATTCCTAGTTCAATAACATCAAAAGACATTCTTACACATATTAACGAGGTTATATCATTTTATGTCGAACAAGAACGGAAGAGCCTTCAAGATAAAAGTTTTGCAGAGATAGTTTTCGCCCTAGACTCTTTAATCAAGAAGAATGAGGAATATAGATTATGCCTTTCATACTTTGACCATCATCACGATAGACTAATCGTTGGATCTATAGGAGATGAGAGAACGTTGTCTATCATAGGTTCTCTTGTTTCTTCTCCTGAAAAGATGGCATTACTTTCAGATTTAACTGATGAACAACTTAAACATTTTATTGAAAATAGTGCAGAAATTCAAGAACTCTCCGAAATGAACCAAAAGCTTTCTGATGAAAATGCAGAGTTACGAAAGAAAAACGAAGAGATGAAGAGACAATTAGGCATTGATGACAAGAAGGCAGTTGAGGAAGAGAATGAAATATTAAGAAGCCAACTTGCTGCAATGGGTATGACTTCTAATCTGAATTCTAAAGAATGTAATGCAGAGGATTTCAATGTTGACAATCTAAGTGATATTATAGTTCCTACAGAAATAGAAACTATCACAGAGTTGGGTGAACCATATACGATTACAGTAGCAGAACCTCAATATGCAGGTCTTTCAGCTGAAGAAATGAGAGATTGCCTCCTCCAAGCAAAAACAGATGTTAAACTATATCTTGAAGATAGAGGTTATCGATTTACGAAGGGAATATGTGAAGACGCCTGGTGTAATATTTATGGTGTGTATGATCCACATGACAAGGAAGTTCCTATTGTTGTACATAGTTATAAATCAAGAAGGCGCGCATTTTCACTTAACACCTCAGATTGGGAGCAACTTTCTAAAGATGGTTCAATGCTTTGGGTTGTTACCAGTGATGGTCCCCAGTGTGTGCCATTTTATGCTTTGCCTAAGGACGCTAATACTATTGCAATAACATTTAGTCCGGATAATATGCAGTACAAGAGTCGTTGTATAGCTCTTGCCGAGACATTGAAGTATTTCAAAGGACTGCATTTTAACTTTGGAACGTCAATTGGATATAATAAAAACCCAGAGCCATTCAATAAACCCAATGAGGAACTTAAATTGGCAATGAGGCAAATACATGACCTCCCAGCAAACGATATGTTAGCGCCAGAAAAGGGTGCTGGACTAGAATCATTGTTATAATGTATATAGACAGAAAGAATCATTGGCAATTCCTCGAGGATGAAATAAAAGCAGAAACCGAGGAATTTAACAAGAAATTCATGACCACAGCCATCTCCTTGCTTCAAAATAGCGGGGAGATGTATGTGGCTCAGTTCGTCACCTTTAAGGATGGCGAAATGATAATGAAATTTCCAAATACCAGAACTTTGCCAAGAAAGGGGGAGTTCCTGGTCAGTATGGTTTTACCAGCTAATTTACAGAGTTATCGAAATTGGGGCGAGCTGACTTACCGAGACTTGTACAAACAACGATACAACTCAACCGAGTGCGTTTGTATTTGGCATTCTGCCACCAATGACAAGAACTTTTCATTGGTGGGTTTTAGCAAGATTAGTCTCGAATTTGCGGAATATATCAAAGATACTCCTGGACTAATCCTGGCATTTGGACCACAAAGGCCTCCAATTGATTATGTCATGAACTTGCAGAGGGTGATAGAAGATAAACTTAGTTCAGGTATTTCTAACATTCTTGATGCAAACTATTCACAAAAGAATTGGGAACCAATATTGGTTAGGCAAGAGAATGTTTCTGATTTTGTGTACAATCAGTTAAACTTGTCAGATACAGTGATTTTACAAGGTCCCCCTGGCACAGGTAAAACATATATGATTGCAGAATTATGTGCAAGACTTTGTACTGAAGGGAAGTCTGTTCTTGTTACAGCCCTCACCAATAGGGCATTGATGGAAATTGCCGAAAAGCCTGCTCTAAAGTCTTTGCTGGAAGACAAGAGGATACTAAAGACAAATATTACTACAGACGAGCACAAGGATATGCCTAAAATGCAGTGTATAAAGCACATTGCTCCGATGCCTTCAGCCCTTGTGCTATCTACTTATTTCATAACAAGTGGTTTTGCTGCAGATCTGTCAATTGAGCAGCCATTTGACTATGTTATTATGGATGAGGCAAGTCAGGCTTTGTTAGCAATGTTTGCGGCTTGTAAGAAAATGGGAAAGAAAAACTTATGGGTCGGAGACATTCATCAATTATCGCCAATAGTCTCTCTGAATGGCGACAGAGTAAAGTTTTGTAATTATCAAAAAATGATAGATGGACTTAGTCTGTTGGCGGACAACAGTTCTTCTCCTATTTATCAGCTAACAAAGACTTACCGTTTTGGTCAAAGAGCAGCAAATTATACAGGAACTTTCTATAATGGCTCTTTGATAGCTAATGAGTCAAGGAATTTCAGTGATTTACCTTCTCTCCAAAACATTCTTTCAAATGAAGGAGGTCCTACACTTGTTTTGACTGATATGCCATCAGGTGACTATACTCCACAATTTGCGACTATGTTGGCAGCATATTTGGTAGGAAGTATTCTCAATGATAACAAGAAAAAAGAAATAGCAGTGTTGACATGTATGAGAAATACTACACGAGCTCTACAAAAAGCCGTTGTTCAAAATGTCGGTTCACATTCAAATGTTCTCATTGACACCGTTGCACGTATTCAAGGTCTTACAACTGATGTTACAGTCTTTTTTGTTCCAAATACATCCTATATCAGGACGCTTGAACCTCATTTATTTAATGTGGCAACAAGCCGAGCAAAAGAACATACTATAATTGTTGCAGACAAAAATTTTCTAGAATATCCTACGATCAAGCCAATGGTTCGTAAATATTTGGAAAAATTAAAAGCAGAAAGAAGCATTTATGTCCCATCTCAGAAAGAAGAAAGGGCAAGAATAGGTCAAACTTTTCTGCTGAATTAGTTCATTGTATATACAGTTCGTGTAATACTACAGATTGGGGGGGGCTGACAGTATGTAAGCTAAAAGTCAAGTTAATAGAATGAAAATTCAAATGATTTTCACTTGAATATTCTTTTGTTTCATTATAAATTATTAAATTTGCGTCAAACGCTAATTAATTATATATGGGTAATCCAAAGAATATCAATCGTATCAAAGCTGCTTTAGCTGATGCCGGTCAAACAAACAAATGGCTTGCTGAGCAATTAGGCAAAGATTCTGTGACTATTAGTAAATGGTGTACTAATACGACCCAGCCCGACTTACAAACGCTTGACAGAATATCAGACTTACTAGAAATAGATATACGAGAGTTATTGGTTAGCAAGAACAAAAACAAGTAATGGATTTAGATAAAATTAAAATTTCCATAATAGGTTTGGGATATGTAGGTTGTCCTTTATTCAGACTCTTTTCAAAACATTTTGAATGTGTTGGTTTAGATATGAATCCTGACACGATTCAAAGAATAAAAGATAAAGAGTTTGACCAGGGAAATCCTGCTTTTATGGATAATGTCTATTTAACAACCAACTATGCGGATATAGCAGATTGTAATGTACATATCATTACTGTACCTACTCCTATAGACCATGATAAAAATCCCGATATTAGTATGTTAAAGTCTGCATGTTCCCATCTTGCGCCATACATACAGGAAGGAAGTATAGTTATATTTGAATCAACAGTTGCTCCAGGAACTACTGATGAAGTATGTATTCCAATTTTAGAAGAAAAATCAGGAAAGAAGGTAAACATAGATTTTGGAGTTGGTTACTCTCCCGAAAGAGTAAATGTTGGTGATGAGAATCATTCTACTTCAAATACAAATAAGATAATTTCTGCTTCATCAGAACAAACTCTAGATGTGATATTTAGACTGTATTCATCAGTTATAGATGCACCTTTAGTTAAAGCATCATCAATAAAAGTTGCAGAAGCTGCAAAAATGTACGAGAACGTTCAACGTGACGTATTAATTGCGTTATCAAATGAATATTCCAAATATTGTCATGCTGAAGGTATAGATATACATGAGGTCACCTCATGTGCTTCAACAAAGTGGAACTTTGCTAAAGCATATCCTGGTTTAGTCGGAGGTCATTGCATAGGAGTTGATCCGTATTATGTTATAGATAGGGCAAAATCTAAAAACGTGCAGTTATCATTAATCAATTCTGCGAGAGATATAAACGAAAATACAGTCGTACATGTTGCTAAACGTTTTGTTAATTGCGTTAAGAAGGAAATAGGAGAAACACAAACAAGAACCTTGCTTGTGTTAGGATTTTCTTATAAAAAAAACATAGGTGATATTAGAAATACAAAAATTGAAAAATTCCTTCAGTTAGTATCTAAAGAATTTGCAGATGTAGATTGTATTGATCCTTTAGTGGATAATAACCTGATTGAACACGAATACAACATGTTGATTCTTACCTCATATCAGCAACTAAAACCACATTATGATGTCTGCATCAAAATGTTAAATCACTCCTGTTTTGATACATTTGAACACAATATTGGACATTTCTACTCACTACAACAATTCTTGTAATATGATAAATATTCCCAAAATACATGAGGTTTCAATAGACTTATCGACAATTTGTCAATTGCGATGTGTTGAGTGTTCTACTTCCAAAGGGATCACTCACAATGGCATTGTTGGTAGAGGTCAACTAAAATTTAAAGACTTCGTTTTGTTTATAGAGAATAACCCTCAAATCAAACGAATGGAAATGTCAAATTGGGGGGAAATATTCCTTAATCCAGACATAGCAGATATTATCAAATACGCACATGAACATGGCGTAAAGTTGTATTGTGGTAATGGGACAAATTTTAACAAAGTAGATGAACAAGTTTTAGAATATCTCGTTAAATTTGAGGTTGAGTTCTTGAACCTCTCAATTGATGGCGCTTCACAAGAGACATACGAGAAATATCGAGTAAATGGAAACTTTGACCAAGTAATTAAAAACATTGAAAGACTTAACTATTATAAGAATCTCTATAATAGTCAATATCCAATGCTTTCATGGCAATTTATCATCTTCGGTCACAATGAGCATGAACTGCCCAAAGTCAAAGAACTTTGTAAGAAATATAACATGGCTTTTAACCCGAAGCTTAATTACTCAGATTTCTCACCCGTGATTGACAAAGAATTTGTGAGACGTGAAAGCGGACTTGGAGTTGCTGACAGAAAAGAATATAAAGAATTATATAACAAAGAATACAAAGCTCCATGTTATCATTGTTTTGATAGTCCACAGATAAATTGGAACGGAGACATTCTTGGTTGCAGTGTCAATAAATGGAAGACTTTTGGTAATGTTTTTGAAACTTCTATATCTGAATGGGAATCAAGTAATATATATAAAGAATTAGTGGAAGTCTTGTTTGAAGGACGACAATGTCAAGAACATCTACCTTGTTTCTATTGTCCTAATTACAAAATGATAAAGGAAAATCCACTTACAAGAGAAGGATTAGAAAAGTACACTGCTTATGTCCCACCAGCATTAAGAAAATGATTATATGATAGTACAAGTTGATAATAAATCCGTTAGAAAGAACACTGATCATTCATGTGACAAGATATACCTCAAACACTATTTTGAGGAAAACGGTTCTTTCCCTATATTCAAACAGGTCTTGATTGAGACCAGAACAGACTGCAATAATCATTGTCCATTTTGCCCTCACTCGTTTAATAAAAAGGAATTAGGGATTATGGAATGGGAAACTTATTGCAGAATAATCGACGATTTATACTCTATTGGTTATAACGGCAGAATAGCTCTCATGTTATCAAATGAACCTTTGCTTGAAGAACGCTTGGTAGAAATGATACGTTACGCCAAGAAAAAGTCGCAGCGTTTTTTTCTTGATATTACCACAAACGGAAAACTACTTACTATTGAGTTTGTAGATAAGCTATTTGCTGCAGGTCTTGACAATATCAACATAAATGATTATCGTGGTGATAGAGATAAGAATCCAAACAAATTAACAGGTAAGCTACAGGAAATTTACGATGCATACGATAACAACCCCAAAATCACCTTCCAATTTAGGCGGACAGACGAACAACTTCCGAACTATGGAGGTAATATTCCACAAAAAACATCAACTGAAGAACTGGGATTTTGTAATTTTCCTTTTAGGAAACTGGTAATTTCATATAAAGGAGATGTACTCCTATGTTGTAGTGATTTTATGTATGCAACTAATTACGGAAATATTCATAAGAAATCCATATTGGAGTGTTGGAACGATAAAGAGTTTGACAAGGTGAGAATTTCTCTCCTTGAAGACAAACGCATATCATTATGTAAATGTTGTAACGATTTTCAAGATTATAATGCATTCTAACCATGGTACTCAATAAAGAACAGTTCGATGCTTTTGCAATGGAAATTGCAACATTTGGTAATATCCCGATACTAAGTAAATATTGTGGTATTGGATGCGTATTCTGTAAAGTACATACCGACTCCTATTTAGGACAGTACCCAAAGATTCCTATGATTGATGAAGAAGATTTGATAAAGGGGTTCGACTACATCTCTCCTGATGTTAATTATGTACGTTTAGGTGCTGGTGTCTTAGTCGCTCCTCATACAGATCCCTTCCTGCACCCTAAAATATACGATTTCATCAAAATGGCATCAGAGCGTTTTCCAAACAAGAAAATCTCAACTGTCACTACAGGGGCATATATAGATACGGACAAACTAGATTACCTAAAGAGCATAAAAAATTATGGAATTGATTTGTCTTTGATCACTATGCAGGAACAACGTGAGGCTATAATACCTCGTTCAGAAAGAGAACGGACTATGAAGTTGTTGAAAGATGCTCCATTAAATAAGTGTACACTGATGTTTACTGGTAATTTGGAAGAAATGAAGAAAGATCTTGAATTACTTCATGAACTTGGTGTTCATAAGCGAGTGCGCCAAATCCTTGTGAGGCGAATGGAACACACAGATACATCGCAACAAAGGTTAAAAGAGCTGTCAACCGCTTGCATAAATGGATATGAAGAGTGTATTACATGGGTAAAGGCAAATTATCCTAATGTAATTTTCACAGTTCCTATATTGAAAGACGTTTTCCGAGGAGGAAATAACGAATATTTCATTGAAGCAGAGGAACGAATTGCTAAACAAAAGCTGTTCATAAACGATCTGCCGAAAGGATGTTTCATAAATCTTATATCTCCTCTATCTGGTTACGAGTATTTTAAGAAGGCTTATAAGGGATTTCCTAATGTAAAAGTGAATCTCATTCTAAATCATTTATATGGCGGTTCGGTTTCAGTAGCAGGTCTGCTTAACCATGCAGATATAAAAGAACAGTTTCACCCTGAAGGGTATGACTTTTAATTTTGAACTGATTGATTTTCAGTGTTAGTTTTTACGAAAATCGCTAAATCCTACATATAAGGCTACATGATGGTCGTAAATAAGCCAACTAACTACGAATGCAAAGATATATAAATCTTGCCAAAGTAAAGCACTGAAATCAAAGT
>JAEIGA010003115.1_pt1 | contig 26114 bp, 21 predicted proteins | sample 9270691 | NCBI WGS metagenome assembly JAEIGA01 (sample SAMN17057246, study PRJNA624740) | gut metagenome | biome: biome; isolation source: fecal sample | host: Bos grunniens | place: China: Xizang | collected 2019 | reverse complement strand
TAGGCAAACACGCAACTTAAAGTTGCTGGCTCCTAATTCAAATCCTGCATTTATTTATCAAAAAAACAAGCCAACATTTTTCAATGTGGCTTGTTTTATTTGGCAGGGGTAGCAGGATTTGCTTCTCTCGAGCCTCCCGCAAAACAGTCCACTGGACTGTTTTTTTGCCATAGGCAAACACGCAACTTAAAGTTGCTGGCTCCTAATTCAAATCCTGCATTTATTTATCAAAAAAACAAGCCAACATTTTTCAATGTGGCTTGTTTTATTTGGCAGGGGTAGCAGGATTTGAACCTACGATAACGGAGTCAGAATCCGTTGCCTTACCGCTTGGCGATACCCCTAACCCTTTTTTATTATTTTAGCAAATTGAAAAGGTTTTTTCAACCGTTTTTTATTCTTTTAAATCGCTTTTGTTAATAACTCTGCCTTCTTCACTAAATTTATATTTTATTAATTCTCTCTCGTAAACTTCCCTTTCTTCTATAAGCGAAAATTGATTTTTTTGGATAAACTTTGTTAGTTCAAAACTATCCTTTATACTTTCAGGTATATAAATTCCTGCCGTAATAGGCTGGTCTTTATCGTGAAAGTCTGTTCCACTTAATTTAATTAAGTTATTTCTCTCACAAAACTCTCTTGCCAAGGCGTTGTTGTTGACGTGGTGAAGATGCCCGTTAAAATATTCTGCACCGTGCATAAACTTTGGATTGCCCGCCCTTACGCCCTCTCTAAAAGGGTGCGATTGATACATAAGCATACCGTTTTGGTTTGCAATCTTAAAAAGTTGTTCTTGGCTAAATTCATAAAGATTAGCGTTATCAAGCAAAAAGTCTTTTGAAAAGCCGTAAAGCACATATTCGGTTGAAAACTCGTTTAGTTTAACTTCTATACCGTAAAAGACTTTTAAGCCGTTTTTTTCGCCCAAAGCCATCGCTTTATCAATTAGTTCAAAGTAATATTTAGCATAATCTCTTTGGTTTGTAAAGCCGTGTTTTTTGAGTTCATATTCAGAGTAGTGATTGGTGATAACCACACCGCCATAGTTGGCTTCTTTATATCTTTTTATAAGCCCCTCTAACCCACAAGTTGCACACCAACTTCCTGCCGAGTGGCAATGAGTTTCTATCTTTATCATAAAAATTCTTCCAATTCCTTAAAATAATCTTGTTCTAAACCTTTATTAACCGCCAAATATAATGCCGAAGCATCAAACCTTGCATCGTGAAAAGCAGAGTTTGCGTTAAATAATTTTGTTGCGGTGTTATCTATATCTTTTTCCGAAATGCCCAAAAATAAGCATAATTCGTTTAGTTTTGGGTATTTATAGCCAACCCCACTTTTCCTTTGAAGTTTGCAAACGGGCGTAAACTTTTTCATAGAGCAAAACTCGTTTTTAACAAAGAAAATTTGGTTTAACCTTTCATATTCTTTTCTCATAAAAGAAAAGTCAAAGTTTGTGTTGTGGGCAACTATTAAATCGGCACTTTCAAAGTCTTTTTTTATTTCTAAAAAATGGTCGCAAAACTTTTTCCCGCACGATAATTCTTCTAAAATTTCCTTGGAAAAACCGTGCACCAAGTATGCACTATATTCAACGGCATCAACCGAAAAAAAGAAGTTTTTTGCCACCACCTTTTCTTTGCTTTGCAAAAGGTAAGATAACTGGCAAATTTGCCCCGGATATAAGCCTGTTGTTTCGGTGTCAAAATATATTATCATATCCTTTCCCTATCTTTAATATAAAAGGCAAAACGCTTATTCGTTTTGCCTTTATTAACTTTTAATCTTTTAACAAATCTTTATAAGCATCTTCATACTTTACAACTTTTTTAGAGTTATATACGAAGTCTCTTAAAATATCTTGTTTTAACTTTGTATATTCGTTGTTTATATACGATGTTGATAAAGAGTCTTGTAAAATATACAATAAGTGGTCGGTATCTTCAAAATCATACCAATTTTCAAGCATAGCATCGTACTCTGCTTGCCAATCTTTTTCACCATATTGACTGTTAAGATATTCTTCTAAAGTTTCATAATCAACGTTTGCAAAGTTTTCAGAATAGAACATAATGTGATAGCCATAGTCTGTTGCAACAACTTTAAAAGTCTTTTGGTCTTTGGTTATAAGACTTCTGCCTTCTTCAGCAAATTCAAGCATCCATTCTTCCTCTTCAGTTGCATCTGGCGTTGGCTTAATTGCATAACCCTTATAAGTGTTAAGAGCCGTATCGCCGTCGTCTTGAGAGAATGCGAACATCAATTCTTTAATCCTATTTTCATAATCAGGGTTTACGTTGTTTGCGGTGAACTCTTTACTATCGATAGGTTGGTCAATAGTAATGTCTCTTGTTTCCCCATAAACGTAAGAATAAACTAATTCCAAGAACTCTTCTAAACTAAATTGTTTAACGCTATCTACCCTATATTTTGCAGTGTAATCATCTTCATTAACGTCTTTTGCGTTGATATGCGTTGTTGTGCCATAGAATTTCAATGGGTCACTTTCACATAAGGTATAATCACCCGTAAAATACGTTCCGTCAAAATCGTAATGAGATTGAATCCAAGTTTTTCTTTGGTCTCTTGCAGTAATGTTTTCAGCAAACAACTTTGCTCTATCCGCACTGTAAGTTGCGTTTTCATAAGCGGACGTGCCGTAATCTTCTTTTAGTTTTTCAAGTTTTGCAGTGGTTGCTTCATCAGCCTTTAATAAAACGTGATAAACCATACCGTAGCCTGATTGACCTTTAAGAATTGGGCTACCAGCACTTATTCCCGACAAAGCACTTTCAAATTCACTTGTTAAAAATTCTTTTTGCAAGTTATAAGTTTCTTCATACTTTGCTTTAAGGTCATTATATTCGATTGTTTGTCTTTTTTGGGTTTCAAAAAATTCTTGGTAGTTGATAAGCAAAATGTCTTCTTGATAACTTATTAAAATTTCCTTAAAGTAATCGGTTGTTTCAATATCGTTGTTTTCATAACCACCCAAAAGGTCGTTTGATTTTAATTCGTTTAACGCCTTGATATAAGCATTGTACTTATCGTTATCAAAATCAACTGAATTTTTGTTTAACTTTCTATTGAATTTTTCAATCAATTGAACTTTCTTATTTGCGTCAATTTCAGTGTCAGGTTCAGCACCCGTTGGAACAACCCTAACCGTGTCAAGCAAGGTGTCGCCCTTCTTTTCTTCTTCATTGTCGGTTAAAAATTGGTTAATTAAATTTTCAAATTCAAGGTATGCATTATATCTTGCATCAATTTTATCTTCATCACTCAAATAAGTTTCCACATTCCACTTATCAGCATCAGCAACGTTTTTATATTTAGCCAACTCTTGCATAGCGTATTGAACCATAGCGGCATCGTTAATCAATTCATCAATAATATCCCCAAATAGTTCAGCGTTTGAGGTGCTTGAAGTTTGACCGCTGTATGCATAGGTTAGATATTTAACAACCATATCCTTTTTATAAATGGTCTTCTTTGGTGCAGACGAATCAATTTGAACGGTTGCAACAACTTGGTTCATATCCCTTTCAGTATTCGTGGTTATAAGTTTACAACCTAAAAGAGACGATAGGCACATAACAAGTGCCAACGCCAAAGTTGTGATTGCAACGAATATCTTTCTCATATATAGTCTCCCATTATAAGGTATTTATCATTATCTTGTAAATTATATAACATCTAATAAAATTTTGCAAGTATTTGTGTCTTTTTTTTCGCCATTGACCAAAAAAAATATGCTTTTTAGGTGGCACTGACTAAAAATGCACGCATTATCGAAAGCATCTCTGCGTTTGACTGACTTTTCCTAGCAAATTCTAACGTCGGCTCAACCGCCATTGAAATCTTAACAAGGTCGCAAAATTCATCTAACGCACTCTTGACATTTTGGTTTGCGAGTAGCGAAAAATCGCTTAAAACTAACTCGGTTTTTTCCCTGTTTACCACAACTTTTTTTACACCCAATTTCATAGCCAGCATCTTGACGATTGCGATATTTATTAAGTTATCCGTTTCTTCTGGTAAACGCCCGTATGCATCTTGAATTTCCGCCCTAAAATCACTTTCCCTTTCAAGCGAATTTATTTCGGCAATTTCCTTATAAGTGTCCATCTTGGCAACAGAACTGTCGATATAACTATCAGGTATAAATGCTGAAACCCTTACATCGAGTTCTGGAACGACTTGTTCTACACCCGAGAGTTCTTCTTTTAAGAGTTTTGAATATAATTCATACCCGATTTTTTCCATATGCCCGTGTTGTTCTGCACCCAAAATGTTGCCTGCACCACGGATTTCCAAATCTCGCATTGCAATCTTAATGCCACTGCCCATTTCGGTAAATTCAACGATAGCGTTAAGCCTTTCATATGCGTTTTCAGACAATATCTTTTCTCGCTTAAAGGTAAAATATGCGTAAGCGAGCCTGTCACTTCTGCCCACCCTGCCTTTAAGTTGATATAAGGTTGATAACCCAAGTCTATCAGCGTCAATAACGATAAGTGTGTTGGCTTTTGGTAGGTCAATTCCGTTTTCGATAATGGTGGTTGAAACCAAAACGTCACTTTCGCCACGGTAAAAGTTCATTATGTTTTGTTCCATTATCTTTTCTTCCATTTGACCGTGAACGACAACTATTCTTGCGTTTGGAAGAAGGGCTTTTATTCTATCCGCAAAGGTAAAAATACTTTCCACCCTATTGTATAGAATAAAGGCTTGACCACCCCTATTAATCTCCCTTCTTATTGCGTCTTTAATAAGCATATCGCTTTCTTCGGAAACGTAAGTTTGAACGGGCAATCTCTTTTTCGGTGGGGTGTTTATAGTGCTTATTGACCTTATCCCTGAAAGCGACATATGAAGCGTTCTTGGAATAGGTGTTGCCGTTAAGGTTATAGCGTCAACGTTGCTTTTTAACAGTTTGATTTTTTCTTTATGCTCAACGCCGAAACGCTGTTCTTCATCTAAAACCAAAAGCCCCAAATCCTTAAACCCAACGTCTTTACTTAAAAGCCTGTGCGTGCCTATGATAAAATCAATTTTTCCGTCTTTAAGGTCGGCAATGATTTTTTGTTGTTGTTTTGCCGTCTTAAACCTATTAAGCACTTCTATTTTAATGCCAAAGTCCTTAAACCTATCGATTGCCGTGTTATAGTGCTGTTCGGTTAAAATTGTGGTTGGGGCGAGCATAGCCACTTGTTTTCCATCGGCAACCGCCCTAAAAATCGCCCTGAACGCCACTTCGGTTTTGCCAAAACCAACGTCGCCACAGACAAGCCTGTCCATAACTTTTCCGCTTGTCATATCCTTTTTAATGTCTTGGTTTGCAGTTATTTGGTCTGGCGTATCTTCAAAAGGAAATGCGTTTTCAAACACGCCTTGTAATTCGTCGTCGTTTGTAAATTTATAGCCCTTTAACTCTTCCCTTTCTTGATATAATTTTTTAAGGTCAAAAGACATCTTTTTAATACTTTCTTTAACACGCTTTTTAACGTGTTCAAAGTCTTTCCCACCGATTTTTGATAGGCGTGGTTTTTTATCACCGCCTAAATACCTTGTGAGAATGTCCATTTGTTCAACAGGCACGTAAAGAAGGTCGCCACCAAAATATTCAACAGCAACGTAATCTTTCGTACCTTCGGTTGAAGAAATCTTTTTATTGCCTAAAACTCTGCCGATACCGTGAACTTCGTGCACACAATAGTCGCCCACTTCTGGTGCAGAGAAAAAGGCCGTTTTATTGGTTTTAATTCGCTTTGAAGTTGCAGTTCTTGCAAACAAATTGCCACTGCCTAACACAACCGCTTTTTCTTCGTGGAAAACAAAGCCACTTTCTAATTTTTGAAGCCTTATATCCACGCCGGTCAATTTGCCGTCGCTTTCAATAGATGAGGCTATCCCTTTTAAGGAAAGTTCATAGTTAAACTTTTCAGCACGCTTAACGTCCCCCGCACAAACGGTTATTGAATAACCTGATTTTAGCCAATTGTCTATATCGGTAAACACTTCCTTAAAGTCCAACTGATAATCGGCAACGCCTGAATTTTGTGGGTTTACAATCTTTAACGGATTGAAAAACGGAATTGCCGTGGATAACGTTTGCATAGCACAAAGCCTAAACTTTTTGCACCTTTCGGTTAAAGCATCAACATTTTCAAAGTTTTTATCCGAAAATGAGAAAACTTCCCCGCCTTCAACAAGCGAATTAAACCTTTCGGTAAACTCGGTATAGTTTAAATCGGCAATTTCTTTTACCCTTTTTGCCTCGTCAAAAATAACCACGGTTTGACTTGGCAAAAAATCGAAAACACTTGCACAGTTTTGTGATAAAACCCCAAGGGTGTTAAGCCCGTCAAGGTCGTTATTTTCTATCATTTCTATAAAATCGCCAACAATTTCAAGTCGCCTTTGCTTTTGATTTTTGTTAGCGTTTTGTATTTCGTTTCTTAAAATATGCTTAAAACTTTCAAGTTCTTGTTTATTAAAAACAAACTCTATGGCTTGCAAAATTTTAACCTTTTCTACATAACCTAAATTTTCTCTCGTATCAACGTCGTATTGCTTAATGGCTTCAACCGTGTCGCCAAAAAAGTCTATTCTAAAAGCGTTATTTTCATTGATAGGGAAAATGTCTAAAATATCACCCCTTAAGGCAAAAGTGCCGGCAGAAACGACCGTTTCCACCCTTTTATAACCCATTTTAACAATGTCTTTTATAAGGTCTTGCTGGATTGTTTCTTTGTCTTTTTCTATCTCTATTTTATAAACGCTTTTTGGCACGGCTTGCATAAGTGCTTCTGCCGTGGCAATCACAACGTCTGCCTCTTCTATTTGCGATAAGGCAGTTATTCTCGAATATAGATTGTCCTTTGAAAAGGCTTTGTTGACAAGCAAAACTTCGTCTTTTGCAGGAATGAACACTGCTTTTTTGCCCGAAATTTCGTTTATTACTTTAACGCTGTTATGTGCGGTTAAATTATCCTTAACTATATATAAAACCTTTTCTTCAACAACGGATAAAAGGTAGTTTTTAAAACTCTCGTTCACGCCAAAAACCGCCAAAGGTATACCTTGACGGAGTGCCGAGCAAAATTCATTGACTGAATTTTCCCTTTTTGAAAGTGCTAAAAGTTTATTAAGCATAATTTACCTAAACCAAAAAAGGCTTACGCCTTTTTGTTATAACTTTGCATTATTTGTTGTATGTTTTTGTTATGTGCAAAATCGTAAAGTGCCTTTGCCCCCAACTCTAATGCACCGTCTAAAATTTCACTGTCTTGCTTTGAAATGTTAGACAAAACGTAATTTATAAGTGGAATTTGACTGTCACCATCAGGCTTAAAGCCTATCCTTACACGTGGAAAACCCGTGAAAGCAAGGTTTTCAACAATGTTTCGCATTCCATTATGCGTTCCAGCAGAACCACTTTCCCTTATCCTTACGCTTCCTTTATTAAGGTCATAATCATCATACGCAACTATTATGTCCTTTTTATCAATTTTATAAAAGTTTATCAGTTCTCTAACACTTTCGCCACTTAAGTTCATAAAGGTTAATGGCTTTGCTAGGATAACCTTTTCCGAGCCTACCCTTGTTTCAGCGATAAGTGCCCTGCACTTGGTTTTATTAAATTCAACGTTTAGCATTTTTGCAGTTCTGTCAATGCACATAAACCCTAAATTATGGAAAGTATTAAAATACTTTTCTTCATAATTGCCAAGCCCAACTATAAGTTTCATTTTTTCTCCCATTAAAAAAGCCGTTTTCTCAAACGGCTTCTTCTTTTTAAGTAAAATTATTCGTAAATTGCCGAGAGCGAAGAATCCGAATATATCGAAGTGATTGCTTTAGCAATAATTTTTGATACTGATAAAACTTTTACCTTTGGATTACCCTTAACTTCTTCTGGTAAGTCAATCGTATCTAAAACGACAACTTCTTTGATTGGAGAAGCGGTCAATCTTTCCATAGCAGGTCCACTTAATACGCCGTGTGTACAGCAAGCATAAACTTCTTTTGCACCGTTTTTAACCAATGCTTCTGCACCTTGGCAAATTGTGCCTGCAGTGTCAATCATATCGTCAACCATTACGCAATATTTATCTTTAACGTCACCAATAACGTTCATAACTTCAATAGCGTTTGCTTTTGGACGGCGTTTATCAACGATTGCAAGTGATGCATCAACCCTTGATGCAAAGTTCCTTGCCCTGCCAACTGAACCAACGTCTGGTGAAACGACAACCCAATTTTCATCCATTTTCTTCTTGAAATATTTTGCTAAAATTGGTGCTCCGTAAAGGTGGTCAACAGGAATATCAAAAAAGCCTTGGATTTGTGCTGCGTGAAGGTCCATTGTCAAAACTCTGTCTGCACCAGCACTCGTTAAAATATCTGCAACGAGTTTAGCCGTGATTGGGTCTCTTGGACGTGCTTTTCTGTCTTGTCTTGCATAACCAAAATATGGCATAACTGCCGTTATTCTGCCTGCTGATGCCCTTTTACAAGCATCAATCATAATCAATAATTCCATTAAGTTATCGTTTACAGGAATTGAGGTTGATTGGATAATAAAAACGTCCCTTCCTCTAACCGTTTGTGGAAGAGTGATGCTAATTTCCCCGTCAGAGAACTTGCCAACTTCCGCAGTGCTTAACGATAGCCCTAATTCTTTAGCAACAGCCTCTGCTAACGGTCTGTTAGAGTTGCCTGCTAAAACTTCAATCTTGTTGCCGTGTGTAATCATATTTTTTCTCCTAATGTAACTTTGTGTACATATAGTACTTAATCTAATTTTAGTACAAATTATTTATTTAGTCAAGGCTTTTTTGCTTCTCTTTTCTTTAAAATAATTTTTTATTAAATTTCTGCACCTTTCTATTTCAATTCCACCAACAAATTCGGTCTTATGGTTAAGCCCACTGTCGCTTAAAACGGGATACTTGCTAACTGCACAGCCACTTTTTTCTTCGTAAGTACCAAAGTAAACCTTTTGTATCCTTGCGTTTACTATTGCACCAGCACACATTGAACAAGGCTCAACCGTGACGAACATTTCTGCCCCGTCAAGCCTCCAACTTTTAAGTTTTTTGCACGCTTTATTTATCGCCAAAATTTCAGCGTGGGCAGTTGCAAGTTGGGTCTTTTCCATTAAGTTGTGTGCCCTTGCAATCACTTTGTTATCTTTAACGATAATTGCACCAACAGGCACTTCATCTTTCTTTATTGCTTTTTCGGCTTCTTTAATAGCCAAGTTCATAAATTGCTTTTGCATTTGTTCTCCAAAAAGTGTTCAACGCTGACATTAATAACGTTTTTGTTTTGTTTATAAATGGGTTTTAATTTGCTCTTTTTTATGGGGTGGGTTAAATTATCACTCCCCACTTCTATGGTGATTGAAGGAATTTTTAGTTTGTCAATGCACCAATCTTTATATCCGCCTGCTGAATTTGGGGTTGAAACTATTTTATAACCGGTTATATCGGCTATCTTTTTTGCCAAACACAACTCCCTTTCCCGCCTTTTTTCGCCTTGGAAAAACTCGTAATATATCTCTTGACCTTTTGAGTGATAACTTATAGTAAAATCAGGCTTGATTTTTAAGGTAAAATCTCTTAACGCCTTGCTTTCATTTTCGGAAAAAGGAAAAGCACCTATATAGTTTTCACTTGCAGGGCTTTTAACGTTGGCTTTGCCCGTTCCCCACCTAGCGTCAAAATTAGTGTTTAAATCAACCTTTCTGCCGTTTGCTTTATATAAAGGGTTTTCCTTTAACGCCACCTTAACGCCATCAGGGTTTACGATTGGTATAAAATAAACCGTGCCTGCTTTTCCGTTTTTATTAAAGTCCTTTATTAATTTTAAGGTCAAATATGCCGTTATATATTCCCTTGCGTGTATTGACGCTTGAACTATTATTTTGGGGTATTGGCTTTTTTGTACGCAAAAGCACAATATAGGTTTTGAAAAATGGCTAAAACCTATAACAAGTTTTTTGCCACTAAAGTTTTTGTATGCCTTTTTGTTTAACTCTAAAATATTCATACTTTATTGTATGAACACTTATTTATGATAGCCACTCCCAGCGTTTATTGAAAACGCCCTGTATATTTGTTCGGATAGCATTAGTCTAAACAAGGTGTGTGGAAAGGTTAAGTCGGAAAAAGATATAAGCCCTTGGGCTTTTTGCTTAATCTTATCGTCAAGCCCGTAAGAGCCACCTATCACGAAAGTTATAACACCCTCGCCACCGTCTATTAGCCTTTTTATTTCTTTTGCGAACGATTGACTGCTGTATTTTTTGCCTTCTATGGCAAGGGCGAAGATTGCACCTTTTAAGTGGGGCAAAATTCTTTCGGCTTCTCGCTCTTTTATAGTGCATATTAAACTGTCATCAACCTTGGCAAAATTTTCCTCTGCCACTTCAACGATATTAAAGTCTGCGTATTTGGACATTCTTTTTTTATATTCGTTTATGCCGTCTAAAAAGTATATTTCCTTTACCTTCCCCACAGCAACGATATTAACTTTAACCATAATTTACACCATCAATGCACTGACTATCATTAACACGCATATAATTACGCCAAATAGCGAATATAAGGTATATTCCGATGCACAGCATTTTTCTTTATTGTAAAGTTTGTTTTTTCTAAACTCAACGATTATCAAAACGACTAACAAGACAAGGCAAATTATCCCTATAATAATCAATAAAAGGCTAAACAAATCTACGCTTATGCCTATAAAGTAAAATAGCAAAACAATAAAGTTGTTCAAAAAATGCGAAATAATGCAAGGGATAACGCTTTTTAAGCCTATGGCAACAAATGAAAATGCCACGCCATAAATAAATTGATAAACAAATTGGGATAAGTTGCAATGGTATAGTGCAAAGCAAAAACTTACCAAAACAACGCTTAAAAGCGTGTTCTTTTTGCCAAACGAGTTTAGCAATATGCCACGAAAAAATATTTCTTCAAAAATGGCAGGGGCAACTGCCAAAGTTAAAGTAAAATACAAAAATTGCCAAATATTTTCCACAACTATTGACGGCGAACTTGTTTCTATCCCCCAGCCGACAAGCGTTTGGTTGATTTTAAGGTTGACAAACCCCAAACCCAAAAACATTCCAACCGATAGCAATAAAACAAAAATAAGATGGCTTATTTTAAAATTGTTTAGCCCTAAATCAAACTGAATTTTTTTATGTAAACGGGTATAAATTATAACGCCACAAATTGATATGCTTGAAAGCAAAGAGCAAACTGCAAGGTATAAAAAACTGTTTTGGCTTGCAAAGGAAAGCAATATTGATTGCACCACAAACGCTATTATAACGTATGATGCCATCAACATTGAAAAACAAAGTCCGCCTTGCTTTGCATCTATATTTTGTTGTAAATCTTTACTTTCTTGACAAAACATTTTTTAAAAATTTCCCCGTATAACTTTGCTCGTTTAACGCAACTTGTTCTGGCGAGCCCGTTGCTATAACCAAACCACCATTATCCCCGCCTTCCGGCCCTAAATCAATAATATGGTCGGCAAGTTTAATAACGTCTAAATTGTGTTCTATAACGATTATGGTGTTTCCGCCTTGCTTTAGTTTTGTTAAAACTTGGCAAAGTTTATCCACGTCGTAATTATGAAGTCCTGTGGTTGGCTCGTCTAAAATATAAAGCGTTTTGCCCGTTGACCTTTTTGCAAGTTCGGTTGCAAGTTTAACCCTTTGTGCTTCGCCACCAGATAGCGTTGTTGAACTTTGACCTAACTTGATATAGCCTAAACCGACTTCTTTAAGCGTTTTGATTTTGTTATAAATTGAAGCAATCGGCTCAAAAAATTCACACGCTTCATCAACGGTCATATTCAAAACGTCGCTTATGTTTTTGCCTTTATATTTAACTTGTAAGGTTTCCCTATTATATCTGTTGCCACCGCACACTTCACAAGGCACGTACATATCAGGTAAGAAGTGCATTTCTATCTTTATAACACCGTCGCCTTCACAATTTTCGCACCTTCCGCCCGAAACGTTGAACGAAAAACGCCCTGCTTTATATCCCCTTTCTTTTGCGTCTGGGGTAGATGCGAACAACTCTCTTATAGCCGAGAAAACGCCCGTGTAAGTTGCAGGGTTGCTTCGTGGCGTTCTGCCAATTGGCGATTGGTCGATTGCAATAACTTTATCAAAATATTCAATGCCTTCAATTTTGTCAAACTTGCCCGCACGGACTTTTGCCTTGTTAAGTTTACCCGCAAGTTCAGGGTAAACTATTTCGTTTATAAGCGAACTTTTACCACTGCCCGAAACGCCCGTCACCGCCGTCAATAAGCCGACAGGGAAACAAACGTCTATGTTTTTAAGGTTGTTTTGCCTTGCACCTATAACGCTTAAGCATCTGCCGTCAGGCACAAGCCTTTTTGCTGGGATTTCAATTTTTCTTCTGCCAGACAAATAATCGCCCGTTATTGAGCGTGGCTCGTTAATAATATCGCTAACACTTCCACACGCCACAATTTCACCACCGTGAACACCGGCTTTTGGGCCAATATCAACGATATAATCGGCTGAACGCATTGTGTCTTCATCGTGTTCAACAACTATAAGCGTGTTGCCTAAATCACGAAGTTTTTTAAGCGTTAATATAAGTTTTTCGTTATCCCTTTGATGCAAGCCTATACTTGGCTCGTCAAGAATATATAAAACGCCCGTTAGCCCACTTCCTATTTGAGTTGCAAGCCTTATTCTTTGTGCTTCGCCACCAGATAGCGTTGACGCACCCCTTGATAGCGTTAGGTAGTTTAAGCCAACGTCAATCAAGAATTTTAGCCTTGTTTTGATTTCCTTTATAATTGGCTCTGAAATAAGCGTTTTTGTCGTGTCAAATTTTAATTTGTCTATAAAATCATATAGATTTGAAACGGACATATTGGTTAATTCGGAAATGTTTTTTCCGTTAATCTTAACCGCAAGGGCTTCCTTTTTAAGCCTGTTGCCATTACAAGTGTTGCAAGGACTTACCGTCATATACCTTTCAATTTCCATTTTGGTATAGTCGCTTGAAGTTTCCCTATATCTTCTTGAAAGGTTAGGGATTATTCCTTCCCAAGACGCTTGGTAAGAGCCTGTCATTGTCCTTGTTGAATATTCAATTTTAATTATTTCACCATTATTGCCGTAAAGTAGCATATCGTAAATGCTTTTTGGCAAGTCCTTAACAGGCGTGTCAAGGCTAAAATTATAATGCTTTGCAAGGGCTTCAAAATAAAGGTTTGCCATTTTGCCCGTGTCTAAATTCCAACCGGTAATGGTCATTGCACCTTCACGCAAAGATTTCGTTTTATCTTTTACCACTAAATCAGGGTCAATCTCGTTTCTAAACCCTAACCCCGAACATTCTGGGCAAGCCCCGTATGGACTGTTAAACGAGAACAGTCTAGGCTCAATTTCTTCAATGCTTATTCCACAGTCAGAGCAAGCGTATTTAGTTGAAAATAGCATATTGTCGCCATCGACAATTTGAACGGAAACAAGCCCTTCTGCAAGTTTGATTGCCGTTTCCAAACTGTCAAATAATCGCTTTTCAATGCCTTCTTTTACGACAAGTCTATCGATAACAACGCTGATTTCGTGCTTTTTGTTTTTATCAAGTTTGATTTCTTCATTAAGGTCATAAACTATGCCGTCAACCATAACACGAGCATAACCACTCTTTTTATAACTTTCAAAATTCTTTGTATATTCGCCCTTTTTACCACGAACAACGGGTGCGTTGATTAAGATTTTTGTGCCTTCTGAAAGAGCCATAACCTTGTCTAAAATTTGGTCAATGGTCTGGCGTGAGATTTCCTTTCCGCACTCTGTACAGTGTGGAACGCCCACCCTTGCGAACAACAACCTAAAATAATCGTATATTTCGGTCACCGTGCCAACGGTTGAACGTGGGTTGTGCGAAGTGGTTTTTTGGTCAATTGAAATTGCTGGCGAAAGCCCTTCGATAAGTTCAACGTCCGGCTTTTCCATTTGCCCTAAAAACATTCTTGCATAACTTGACAAACTTTCCACGTATCGCCTTTGCCCTTCTGCATAAATGGTGTCAAAGGCAAGCGTGCTTTTTCCACTGCCAGATAGACCTGTGAATACCACGAGTTTTTCTCTTGGAATTTCAAGGTCTATGTTTTTTAAGTTATTCTCTTTTGCACCTTTTATTTTTATATAATCCATATCTTACTTTCTCATTTTTAATTTAAGTTTTGCAATCGTGTCCCTAATCTCAATGCACTTTTCAAAATCAAGGTTTGCCGATGCAATTTTCATTAACGCCTTTAACTTTTCAATCTCTTCTGGGATATCTTGGGTTTTAACCTCTTTTGTCCTATCCACTTTTTTGGTTATTTCAAGCGTGTTGGTAATGTCTTTAACAATAGTTTTTGGCGTGATGTTATGTTCTTTGTTATAGTCAGATTGAACCTTTCTTCTTCTGTTGGTTTCATCAATCGCCCTTTTCATACTGCCCGTCATAGTATCGGCATACATTATAACTCTACCTTGGGCGTTTCTTGCCGCACGGCCTATCGTTTGAATAAGCGAAGTTTCACTTCTTAAAAAGCCTTCCTTATCAGCATCAAGGATTGCGACAAGTTGAACTTCTGGAAGGTCAAGCCCTTCTCTTAAAAGGTTGATACCGCAAAGCACGTCAAACTCACCACTTCTTAAGGCTGAAACTATTTCTATTCTTTCCATAGTGTCAATGTCGCTGTGCATATATCTAACTTTAACGCCGTTTTCTTTTAGATACTGCGTTAAACTTTCAGCCATTTTCTTTGTGAGTGTGGTGATTAAAACTCTGCCACCGTTTTTGCTGACCTTGTTTATTTCTATCAAAAGGTCGTCAATTTGGTTTTTTGTCGGTCTAACAAATATTTCAGGGTCAATTAACCCTGTTGGGCGGATAAGTTGCTCAACAACCTTGCCCGCTTGGTTTAACTCATATTTAGCAGGCGTTGCCGAAACGCAGATAAGTTGACCTACCCTACTATCAAATTCTTCAAAGGTTAAAGGTCTATTATCGAACGCCGATTTAAGCCTAAAGCCATATTCAACAAGGTTGGTTTTTCTTGCCTTATCGCCGTTATACATTGCACCTATTTGCGGAATTGTCATATGCGATTCATCGATAAACACGATAAAATCTTTTGGGAAGTAATCTAATAGCGTAAACGGTGGCTCGCCTATACTTCTTCCATCAAAATATCGGCTGTAATTTTCTATCCCCTTACAAAAACCGATTTCTTTTATCATTTCAATATCGTAATCGGTGCGTTGTTTTAAGCGTTGTGCCTCGATAAGTTTGCCTTGTTCGTTAAAAAACCTTACTTCGTCATCTCTATCACGCTCGATTGCCAAAACTGCCAAGTTAAGTTTTTCTTGGGCAACAGCATAGTGACTTGCTGGAAAAATTACGGCGTGCTTTAATTCCGAAACAACTTTGCCAGAAACAAATTCCACTTCTAAAATTCTGTCAACCGTGTCACCAAAAAATTCCACCCTAACTAATATTTCGGTGTTTGATGATGGGAAAATGTCGACAATGTCCCCACGCACCCTAAACGACGAACGTGAAAAGTCCACGTCCCTTCTCATATATTGAATTGCAACAAGCCTTCTCATCAACTCATCACGGCTGATTTGGTCGTTTGGGCGAATTGAAAGGGCAAGCCTATAATATTCTTCCGGTGCACCTAAACCGTAAATACACGAAACAGATGCAACCACTATGGTATCCGCCCTTTCGGATAGCGAACAGGTTGCAGAGTGACGCAATTTATCTATTTCATCATTTATTGCCAAATCTTTTTCTATATAAGTATCCGTGCTTGGAATATACGCTTCTGGTTGGTAATAATCGTAATAAGAAACGAAAAACTCTACCCTATTTTGTGGGAAAAACTCTCTAAACTCGTTGCAAAGTTGGGCGGCAAGCGTTTTATTATGTGCTATTACGAGTGCAGGGCGGTTTACGTTTTTTATAACGTTTGCCATTGTGAAAGTTTTACCACTTCCCGTCACGCCCAAAAGGACTTGCGTTCGCAAGCCGTCGTTTAACCCTTCGGTAAGTGCCTCAATGGCTTGTGGCTGGTCGCCCGTAGGTTGAAATTTAGATTGTAAAATAAAGTCTCTCTTTTCCATCTTAAAAAATCTTTTTTAGTATCACGCCCACCAAAAAACTTATGATTGCAAAGCATATGGTTAAGATTAAGCGTTTAACTAAATTTTGACGTTCTATTTTTTCCTTTCTAAAATAACTTTTGCCTTTTTCTAAAAGTGTTATACAATACACCTTTTCGCCACGCCTGTCCGAATAAACAAGGTCAAAGTACCCTTCGTTTGAAAGTTCAATCACCTTTTTTTCCAATTGTTCTTGGCTATACTCTTTTATACTTATGTTGTTTAGTAAATCGGTGGGACTTATTAAAATTGCTTGCCTTTCCTTGCACAACTTTATTAAAAATGCCAGAATTTTCTTTTTGCCTTTTTCTAACATTATAAGCCACCCGCAAGTTTGATTATTAAGGTAAGCACATTTGCCAAAACGCCACCGCAAAGCCCGCCTAAAAACGAATAGAAAAAGTCTTTCTTTTCCCTTTCAATTGTTTCAATTTGCTTTTGCAGGCGTTGTTCACTTTCAAGCCTTCCCCTTGTAAGCGGGGCAAGGCAAATCTCGGTATCATCTTGATACTTAACGCTTATATATTGGTGGTTTTTAAGCCTTTCAACGCCCTCTAAAAAGTCATACTCATCAAACGAATATTTGTCCATTGATAAAAGCAAATCTTTTATCAAAAACACTTTATAGCCACCGTTTTGGCATTCCAAATTTATTAAATTTAGCAAAGCAAACGTCCTTTCGTCTAACATAATTCACCTTGCTAAATATTTTGGCTTTATTTACTTATAACTATACATATAAATTATACCATAGCAACAGTTGTTTGTAAATGAATTTAGAATTTTTATTTTGCTTTACATAAAAAAATCGAGCCGTTATTTTTCAATAACGACTCGATATAATTTTAATTTATTTGTGATTGTGAACTTTTATAAATCCAATGCCTTTAGCAATTTCCATAACGAGTATTGGTAATAATGAAAGTGCCAAACCGATTAAATACATCCACCATTCAAGCACCATCATTCCAAACACGCCTACAACACCTGGAACAAAGAGTACAAATGCCGTTAAAGCCGTGCAAACCAAAAGCGAAATGTTCATTGTCTTGTTTGAGAAGAAACCAACCTTAAAGAGCGAATGCGATGAACGCATGTTAAGTGCTTGAACAAGTTGGCTCATAGCAAGAACCATAAACGCCATAGTGCTTCCTGCCGTGTGGTTTAATGCACCAGACGCATCTTTCATAACAATCGCACCAAACACATATCCAGTCAGCGTGGTAATGGTCAACAACAAGCCGTTAAGCCCTATCTTAACACCTAAACCGTGTGCAAATAAACTTTCGTTTTTAGACTTTGGTTTGTGATACATAATGTCGCTTTCAACTGCTTCCATACCTAATGCGACGGCAGGGAGTGAGTCGGTGACAAGGTTAATCCATAAAAGTTGGATAGGGATAAATGGGTTTCCTAATCCTGCAATATACCCTAAAATAACGGTTGAGATAAATACTACTAAAACTTCTGCAAGGTTGGTAGAAAGTAAGAACCCAACAACCTTTCTAATGTTTTCAAATATGCCCCTGCCCTCTTTAACTGCATCAACGATGGTTGCAAAGTTGTCGTCAGTTAAGGTCATATCAGCAGCACCTTTAGCAACGTCTGTTCCAGTTATGCCCATAGCACAACCGATGTCTGCTGCTTTCAACGCTGGTGCGTCGTTTACACCGTCACCCGTCATTGAAACAACTTGACCTTTTCTTTGCCAAGCCTTAACAATTCTAATCTTGTTTTCTGGCGACACACGTGCATAAACTGAAATGTTTTCAACTTCTCTATCCAATTCTTCATCGCTCATTTCATCGAGCTCTGCACCCGTTATTGACTTGTCGCCCTCTAAATAAATACCAAGTTCTTTTGCTATTGCCGTTGCCGTGACAATATGGTCACCGGTAATCATAACAGGCTTAATACCTGCTTGACGGCAGGTTGCAACTGCAACTTTACATTCAGGTCTTGGTGGGTCAATCATACCAACTAAACCAACAAAGGTAAGTCCATATTCTAAATCTTCAAAGGTAGGCTTACTTGGAACTTCACTCAATTCTTTATAAGCAACAGCCAAAACTCTTAAAGCGTTTGAACTCATTTCATCGCAAGCAACTTTTGCCTTTTCAACGTCACCCTTAACAGTACGTTTAGCGATAACGTCAAAAGCACCCTTGACGATTGCTATTGGTTTGCCGTTTATAACGTTTACCGTTGTCATAAGTTTTCTATCAGAGTCAAAAGGAAGTTCTCCTACTCTTGGGCTTTCACTGTTCAATTTGTCTTGAACGCCACCTGCTTTATGTGCAGCAAGAACGATTGCCGTTTCAGTTGGGTCACCAATATGTTTTTCAGTGCCGTCTTCAAAAACAACTTTACCGTCAGAACAAAGACTGCCATAGCAAAGCATTTTATAAGTTTCTCCGTCAGCACTTCCCTTAAAATCTATAATTTCGCCACCGTCAACGTAAGTTTTTACAAGCGTCATTCTGTTTTGTGTTAAAGTACCCGTTTTATCAGAGCAGATAACTGATGCACTGCCAAGCGTTTCAACGGCAGGAAGTCTTCTTATAATAGCGTTTCTTTTTACCATGCGTTGTACGCCGATAGATAAAACGATTGTGACAACTGCTGGTAAGCCTTCTGGGATTGCTGAAACTGCCAATGAAATAGCCGACATAAACGAGCCAATTATATTTTCAAATTCTAAACCGTCTCTTATAATTTGCACTGCAAACATAACAAAGCAAATGCCAAGAACTAATACGCCAAGCATACTGCCGAGTTTAGCAAGTTTTTCTTGTAAAGGAGTTTTTGTTTCGGTTTCGTTTGCAAGAATGCCTGCAATTTTACCCATTTCGGTATCCATACCCGTTGCAACAACTATTGCAAGTGCTGTGCCGTAAGTTATTGAGCAACCAGAGAAAACCATATTTGTTCTATCGCCGATTGGTGCTTTTTCCTTAACGACTGCATCTGCAAATTTTTCAGATGGGACAGATTCCCCTGTTAAAGCAGATTCTTCAGATTTAAGGTTTACGCTCTTGATAAGTCTTGCATCGGCAGGGACAAAATCGCCTGCTTCTAATTTTATAATGTCACCAGGTACAAGTTCAGACGACATAATAATCTTTTCAACGCCATCACGAATAACACGTGCGTGTGGTGCAGACATGTTTTTAAGTGCATCAAGGGCTTTTTCTGCCTTACTTTCTTGAACAACACCCATTATCGCATTGATTAAAACTATTGCGAGAATTAAGAATGGCTCTATCATCTCAACAATATCAAACCTTTGATGCTTGATACCGTCATAGATTGCAACGCCAAGTGATATTGCTGCAGCAATTAAAAGTATGATAATCATAACGTCTTTGAACTGCTCTAAAAATCTTGCAACAATACTTTTCTTCTTCTTTTCTTGAAGTTTGTTTAAACCAAACTTTGCTCTTTGGTCTTCGACTTGTTGTGAAGTTAAACCCGTTTCTTGATTTGATGAGAAGTTTTTTATAACGTTCTCAACACTATCAACGTGTGCTTTCAATTTATTTATCTCCTTAAAAAATATTTTACTAAAAATAAAACCCGAGGGCAATTTGCTAATTGCTCGGGTATTTTTTATAGTTGAACCGAGCCTGCAAATGATTGCAAGTCTGGTCAATTAAGAACAGCCAGAGATATATTCTCATGATGTTGACTGTTCCCCAAAATTTTGGGCGACTACTCCCTTAACGCAATTTATTATATCATTTGCTTGAATAAAAATCAACTTTTATATTACATATTTTTGTAAATTCTTAAAATTTAATGTCTAAACCCAAATATTTAATAATTTCAAGCGAAAAGTTAAACGCACTTTTTGGACCGTTTGCAGTGATTAAAGAATTTGAAACTTCAACCTCACTCTGCACGTAATTTTCGCCCATCAACTCGACAAACTGTGGTGCTGGATAGCAAGTTGCCTTATCCCCATTTAAAAGATTGTTTTGTGCAAGCACAACTGCTGGCGATGCACAAATTGATGCAACCAACTTGCCGTTAGCCCTTAACTCTTTTATAAACTCAACTGCCTTTTTGCAGTTTGCAATATTTACTGCACCCGGCATGCCTCCTGGAATAACGACTGCATCGTAATCGTAAAAATTGATTTCTTCTATGTTTTTATCCGCCTTAACAACTATGTTGTGCGAACCTGTTAAAAAGTCTTTTCCTACCGAAACTATTTGGCATTCTGCACCTGCCCTTCTTAATAAATCGACAGGCGTTAAGCCTTCCAATTCTTCTGTTCCATCAGCAAATAAAACTGCTATCTTTTTCATAATTCCACCCTATTTAATATTTTGATTTAACGGCTGATTTGGCGTCTTTTCCACCGATTTGTTGCCGTTTGTTTTAAGTTCATAAACCACCGTTTTTGAAAGCACGAAAAGTGCCAACACGTTAGGTAATACCATAAGATAATTGAAAAAGTCAGTTAATTCCCAAACCAAATCGTTCTTAAACACCGAACCCAAGAAAACAAACAAAATTGCAATCACCGTATATATTATTGCAGACTTTTTGCCGAATAGATAGGTAAAATTGATTTTACCAAACAAGTTCCAACTTAATATGGTTGAAAAGGCAAAAAAGAATAAGCACACCGCAACAAAAATTCCGCCAATGGTTAAACCTATATTAGTGCCGTTAAACACGGTTGCGATAGCGTTTTGAACCAAATTTGTTTTATCTATTCCGTTATTTAATGCGATTTCAAGTTTTTCTGGGGAAGAAAGCATACCGTTCCCTGCATAAAGCGTTGTTATTATAATCAACGCCGTCATTGTTAGCACCATAAAGGTGTCAAGGAAAACGGCTATCATTGCACTTATGCCTTGCTTATGTGCATTTTCAACGTTGGCTTGGGCGTGTGCGTGTGGCGTTGAACCCATACCTGCTTCGTTTGAAAACAAGCCACGTTTTGCACCTTGACTTAACGCAATTTTTAATGCTGAACCTATGCCACCACCTATGATTGCTTGTGGAACGAACGCATACTTGAAAATCATATATAAGGCTTGTGGTAGAACGGTAATATTACAACAAATTATCACAAGTCCGCCCAAAAGATAAACCACTGCCATTATTGGCACAACCTTTTCCGTGACCGAAGCAAGCCTGCTTACACCACCAATAAAAATTAGTGTGGCTAAAACCGCAAGCACTATTCCTATAATCCATTTGTCAATCCCAGACACTTCGTTTACCGTGCTTGCAATCGAGTTTGATTGAACTGTCGTTCCAACAAAGCCGAGTGCAAACACTGTTGCAATAGCAAAAAATCCTGCTAAAAACTTGCCAAACTTACCCTTAAAGGCTTGTTTAATATAATATACAGGGCCACCGCTAACGCTTCCGTCTTTGTTTATTAGCCTTGTCCTTTGTGCCAAAACGGCTTCTGAATAGTTTGTTGCCATACCGAAAAAAGCAATAACCCACATCCAAAAAATCGCACCTGGTCCGCCAGCAAGTATCGCACCACTTGCACCTATTATGTTGCCCGTTCCCACTTGTGCTGCAATGGCTGTTGTTAAGGCTTGAAAAGAACTCATACCGCCCTTTTGCTTTTTGCCGTTAAGTTTAAGATTGCCAAAAACTTGTTTCATGCCTTGCTTAAAACAACGCACTTGAACGAAACGAGTTTTTATCGTGTAGAATATACCAACCCCAACTAAAAGGACTATTAAAATATAGTCGGATAAATATGAGTTTATCGTTTTTAAGACATCAAGAAGTTTGTCTAAAAATTGTTGCATTTTTCACCTCAAAAAAAATGGAGTTATCTTGTGATAACTCCGAAAAACACTTTTATAATAAAAGTCGCTCCGTCCTTTTGCCTGAGAGATTAGGGGCGTCTAACCCTTTGCACCTTCGGCACCCTTTAAAAGAGATTCTCCGGAATTTCTCCCCTTTCAGTCTTTTCATTCTAAAAGGTTCACAGAATATTTGGTTTTAATTTTTAAGTTTAATTTTATTCGCCTTCGAAAAGCGGTGTTGAAAAATACCTTTCAGCAGTGTCTGGTAAAACCGTCACCACCGTTTTGCCTTTGCCCAAAACTTTTGCAAGGCGTTTTGCCGCCGCAACGTTTGTGCCAGATGAAATCCCGCACATTATCCCTTCTAACCTTGCTAGGTCTTTTGAAGTTTGCAATGCTTCTTCATCAGAGACGATACAAATTTCTTCATAAATATTGCAGTTTAGAACGGGTGGGATAAGCCCATCACCTATACCCATTTGAATATGCGAACTAACCGTTCCGCCCGCAAGAATTGCTGCGTTTTCAGGCTCAACTGCCCAAATTTTTATGTTTGGGTTTTGTGCTTTTAACACTTCGCCTATCCCCGTGATAGTTCCGCCCGTGCCAATCCCCGAACAAAAGCCGTGGATTGGGCCGGCAACTTGCTCTAAAATTTCAAGACCTGTATGGTGGCGATGCACCATTGGGTTTGCTGGGTTTTCAAACTGTTGTGGAACGAAAACGTTTTTATTTGCCTTTGCCATTTCAAGTGCCTTTTTTAAGCACCTGTCTATGCAATCGCCTATATTCCCATCATCGTGCATCAATATTACTTCAGCACCATAATGGCGGACGAGTTTTCTTCTTTCTTCACTGACCGAATCTGGCATTATAATAACCGTTTTATAGCCTTTAACCGCACCCACAAGTGCCAAACCAATGCCTTGGTTTCCGCTTGTTGGTTCAACGATTATGGTGTCCTTTTTTATAAGCCCTCTATTCTCTGCATCGCCAAGCATATTGAATGCCGTGCGAGTTTTGATTGAGCCACCAACGTTAAGCCCTTCAATTTTAACTAATATATCGGCACTGTCTTCATCAACCATTCGGTTAAGTTTAACTATCGGCGTGTGCCCTATCGCATCTAAAATATTGTTATAAATCATTTTGCTTTTCTCTTTTTTTATTTATTAAATTATACAATATATTATATAAAATATCAACCTTTTTTGACCACCTATACCGACTAAATTAAAAAACCTATCGCTCCCGATAGGTTTATGTTTTTTATTTGCAGTTTGACGTTGCAATTAAGTTTATATCTTCAATTATGTTTTCTTTTAGAATGTCGCCTATTTTTACGGGTGGTTTTGGGTTAATTTGATTGATTTTTTGCATCACCAAAAACATCTCGGCCTTTTTTACAGGCTTATCTGTTTTAACCGAAATCATTTGCCCAGAAATCGCCCTAACCGTGCTTGTTATTATTCGCCTTGGGCATATCATTTCGTTTTGGGCGTAAGCCTTTCCTCTTGGGCAACCGTTGCCACTTATTTCTATCTCGTTTCCATCACGGCAAGCAATCATTGAACATCCCATAGGGCATTCTATACAAGTAATAATTTTCTTTTCCATTACTCTTCCTCCACGCTTAACGTAATATTTTCAGTAAGGTTTTTTATCAAGTCTGCTTTTAATAAAAGCGTTTCCATTTCGCCTGGCAATGCAATTTTTTTCTTTTTGCTTACCAACACCTTTTCCCCTGATATAACCTTTATAACGCATTCTTTACATGGCTTATTCACCCTAAAAAACAACTTGACGTTTTCTTCACGGTTAGTGTCAATTTTTTGTGGAAGTACGTATGATACGCTCTTACCCTTTTGAACTTCAACCGACCTTTTTTCTTGACTTGAACTGTTAAGATATTCGACTGCCGATTTGCCGGCAATTTCAGCCTCTTCTGAAACAAAATCAACAAGGTCGTGCACTTGCAAAACGTTTCCGCAAGCAAAAATTCCGTCAACCATAGTTTCCCTGTTTTGATAAACGATAGCACCACGGGTAAAAGGTGAAAGCGGAATCTCTGCACCCTTTGTCAATTCGTTTTCTGGCACCAAACCAACAGAAAACAACACAGTGTCGCAATCAAAATGTTTTTCCGTGCCTTTAATCGGTTGTCTAAACTCGTCAACTTGACTTATTACAACGCCCGTCACCCTTTCGCTTCCCTCAATTTTGGTTATGGTGTGGCTTAAATAAAGTGGAATATCGAAGTCGTTTAAGCATTGTTCAATATTCCTTTTTAACCCGCTTGAATATGGCATAATTTCGCAAACGGCGTGGACTTTTGCACCCTCTAACGTCATTCGCCTTGCCATTATAAGCCCAATGTCGCCAGAGCCTAAAATAACAACGTTTTTGCCTATCATATAGCCTTTCATATTAATGTATTTTTGGGCTGTTCCCGCAGAAAATATCCCCGCTGGACGACTGCCCGCAATATTCAATGCCCCACGGCTTCTTTCACGGCAACCCATAGCAAGAATAACGGCTTTTGCCTCAACGTTAAAAACGCCGTTTTCACTGTTTATGGCCGTGATTACTTTATCTTTTGTTAAGGACAAAACAGTTGTGTTTTTCATAACCGTTATATCGCTGTTTTCAACTTGTTCTGCAAAGCGATATGCGTACTCTGGGCCAGATAAACTTTCTTTAAATCTTGTTAGTCCAAAACCGTTGTGGATACATTGATTAAGAATTCCACCAAGGTTTTTTTCCCTTTCTAATATGACTATACTTTTTGCACCATTTTGCCTTGCAGATAAGGCTGCCGCAAGCCCTGCTGGGCCACCACCGATAACGCCACCACCGATTACAACAACGTCAAACATTTTTGCTCCTTTTAATTTTCCTTGACTTACTTTTATGTTTTTATTATAATACAAATAAGCAAATATGCAAAAATAATTAGCATAATTAAATTTTTGACAAATTAAATGATTATTTTGCATAAAATTTGCTAACAAAACTGTCAAAGTGAGCATTTATTATGAAAGAAAAAATTGAAAAAGAAATTTTAGATTTACTCCAAACAAATGGCTATATGTCCATACAAAACCTTTCTGACACATTATTCGTAAGCCCTTCAACAGTTAGGCGAAATTTGAATAGTTTGCAAGAAAAAGGGCTTGTTAAAAGAACGCACGGCGGGGCAAAGCAGAGCGACAATAAAAACTTTTTTCCGTCCTTTACTTTCCGTGTGCATGAAAACAGTTTAGAAAAGAAAAAAATTGCCTTGTCGGCAATTAAACTTATAAAAAACGGGGATTTGATTTTTCTTGACGGCTCAACTTCTTCTTTCTTTATTGCCGAATATTTATCCGAGTTCGAAAACATAAGGGTTATTACGAACGGAATTGACACCCTTTCCTTATTATCAAAAAACAAGATTTCGGCTTACTCAACGGGTGGATACGTTGAAGACATAAACCGCTCGGTTTTAGTGGGGCATTACGCCGAAGAAATGGTTAAAAACTTTCACGCTGACATTGCTTTCTTCTCTGCTCGTTCAGTCGACCTTAATGGTGAGGTTTACGATTGTTTTGAAGAAGAAAACGTTATTAGAAAGGCTATGATTAGAAACGCCACGACCAAGGTGTTTTTGGGGGACACAACCAAGTTTGACAAAACTTCGCTTTTCCACCTCTGCTCGCTAAATGAAGTTGATTATATAGTCACTAACCACGACTTGCCTAAATTCAACAATTTAGAAAAGTTGCCTAAAATTATTACCGAATAAATTTAAAAACAAAAAAGGATTGCGGTTAGTGCGTTAGTAATAGGGATTATTACTAACGCACTAGTTATATTTGCCTATCGGCAAGTTATATTGCTAAAAGCAGTGAAATTTTGCTGTCGCAAAGTGATATTTACCCTTTGGGTAAGTTATAGCAAATATAATATAACTTTGACAGCAAGTCAAAATATAACGCAACACCTTGCATATCACTTTTAGCCACAAGGCTAAAAATATCACTAATTTAATATTGATTTTATGGATAAGAAAAGCACACTATACTTCACTAAAAGTG
>JAEIGA010003114.1_pt1 | contig 26115 bp, 33 predicted proteins | sample 9270691 | NCBI WGS metagenome assembly JAEIGA01 (sample SAMN17057246, study PRJNA624740) | gut metagenome | biome: biome; isolation source: fecal sample | host: Bos grunniens | place: China: Xizang | collected 2019 | reverse complement strand
GTTTACGCCAATAGTACAAAGCGATTGTACTTTTGCATAGTCTTTTTCATCTTTGCTATACACCCACTCCCCCACCTTGCACCAGTCGGGAAGAGCCTTTGCCGGGCGTTCAATCAGGCTGTTTTGCCAGTCGGTTGTATCCCAGTGGCCGTTTACATTTTTTGCTGAATCCTCAGCTGCACGCACACCCCAGTATCTGATGCCTGCATCACCCTTAATGATCGGGCGATTGTCAAAAAAGCAAAGAGATCCGAATTCGTTTATTGCCGCATACTTCGCCCACTTCGGGCAATCGGGGCGGTCGAAAACCTCTGCGGTCAGCTTCGGCAACTGGTTACAACCTGTAACCTCTTTGAACCTTTCCCATTTTGCATCTTTGAGGTTTCGATATATACAGGTCAAATTTTCACCGGTAATGTTGAAATGATTGCCGATTTCCAAAATACATGGGTCGCTTGCTTTACAGTTTTTACAAATAAACTTCATCCTTTTTTCTCCTTTATAAAAATTCCGACCACCCACGCCACCGGGCATAACATCAGGCCCATAGCGTGGAAAATAAAAACTTCAAATTTTTTATTCAAAACACAACTCCATTTGATGATCAACTTCCGGATTTTCTTCGCCAAGAACAAAATCGCAGATAAAATTCCTTGCATAGTCTTGGGATATCATGCTTCTGTCTTCACTGCACAATCCCGCTTGCCCTGCGCTTTTTGCCTTTCTAATTGAATATACTATTTGAGATTTTTGAAAAGAAAATCCGGTAGTAGGTGTGCAGTTCCAAAACCAAAATGCAGTAGGTTTCTTGTAAAAATCTCCACGCCTTGTTCTGTCCATGTCAATGACATCCGGATCTTTTAAATAGTTGTTTTTTAAATACCCAATTCCAGACCATGGGTTTTCTATTATAAGTGGTATCCCTCTTGTTAAACATACGCTTGTGAACTTAATAAGCCTGGAATAAAACTCAGTGCGCTTTTGTTCTCTCTTAAGGATTTTTTTTATTTTTTCTTCATCTGACAAACACCTATAATTAAAATGCCAAATACGAAAAGCGCATTGAGAAGATTCACAAAAGTAAATGCAGGGATAAAACGCAACAATCAGGTCATCTTCTGTGATGCTGTCAAATATGCTCCCCCCCCCCAGATATGCTTTATCAATCTCGGCAAACAGATCAATAACATGGTCGGTTTGACCAAAGTTGTTTTGAATATCGTAATCCTCGGCGGGTATGCCAAGTTTGATAAACTCATTTTTGAACGTCCCGCTCTTTTCAAAAAAGAGATGAACTTTACCGTTGATTTTCATTTATAATCATCTCCATCTTTCTTCCATCTTTATTTTCCTTTCAATTTACGCCGTCAAAACGGCAACTTGTCTTTTCTCGCACCCGAAGGCTTCGCCGGAGGTGCTTTGGGCGATGATTATTTTTGTAGTTCGACTCTTTCCGCTGACTCCTGCTTGGATGGTCAACTCTTTCCCTTTTGGAAACTGTTCAGTTTGGTACTTGCCCTCTGGCAGATGAAAGATGCGCCGGTCAAACTCAGCAACCTTGACGATGATCCTTTCAACTTTGCGAACTTCCCTCGGTGCAGGTGCTTTGTCAAACCCTGCCGCCTTAAGCGCCTCTTTGGGGTTCTTGCGGAACTCGTTCCGCTTCTTTCTCAAGCAGTTTGGGATCAGTCTTTCAGAAAACTCACCTTCACGGATGGTGAAGGCGTTTTGACCGTCTTTTTGGGTCAAGAGGTAGGTACACTCTATGCAGAGCCTCCGTGTTGTCATCTTGCCGTTGGCGAACTTTGCCGGATAAGAAATGTAGGTTTCGCCCGGAACGATCTTCAGCAAACATGCCATGCATTGGTGTTGCTTCTTAGCTTTGACCGGTTTGGCATCGAACACAAATTCAACATCTTCTTTGGGGGTCATTTATTAACCTCCCGGACTTCAACTTCAATGCCCTCTCTGGGCATATAGACCTCGGTGCAGGTGAAGGTGCAAGGGTTCTGGATGCGGGAATCGTGAAAGGTGAGGGCATCCATGATATCGTCCTCGGTGGGGACATCGTGAGGATCATCGCAGCGGAAGGTGATGGTGAATACCTTGATGAGTTCCGTTTGGGTGGTCTCTTTCCGGGCATCGTTCCAGACCTTGATGGCGTCCTCCTTGCGGTACCGGGGATTGTTCCGGTAGCCTGCGTTGCAATCAGCGCATTCCGCCCAGTAGTGAATCATCGGCGGGCGAAGCGGTATGCTGTCGATGATGATATTCTTGCTGCCGCAAAAAGGGCAGGGTTTGAGTTTATTTTTCATTATTTATCCTCGATCATAGCAAATGCGGTAAAAAGAATGACAACGATAACGATTGCGAAAATCAGTTTGATCATTTCAGTCTCTCGATCAGGCTCGTTGCCTGTAATTTGGTTAAGTTTTCCATAACTCCTGATACATCAACTTTTTTGCGTTTGGCAAGTTGGTGGATGTACCGGACCTGTTTTTCGTTTGCGGGTGCTGCGCCCCAGCGTTTGGCGCTGCTCAGGCTCCACAAAGGTCGGCAGTTGGCGAATTTGCCACGGAGGCATTGCAGAGCTAAGTCATACGCTGTCTGGGCAGGCATCTCTTCGGCATAGCCTCCAGAAGTGCTGAAGATCACATTGCCAAGACTATCCGGAGCAGTGATACTGACCAACGCTCCTTTGCGGATGCCCTCAACAGGCAAACGCAAATAAAGCGTTCCGTCAGGTCTGCGCTGATAGTTGATATCATGCAGAACATATCCCTGAGCTTTTGCCCACAAGTTGACCACCCGTACATTGTTGATCCAACTTTCAGGCGTGTCGCTGTTGCGCTCAACCAGAGCCGGAATATCGGCAAGCAAGTCACCCTCGATCTCCTTTTTGTATTTTTCTGCCACATTGTCAAGGTCAAGTCCAAGCAATGTGGGAGCGGTGCAAAGCGGCATATTTGACACGCCTACGCAATCTATCAGCAGACAATGGTCTTTTCCCTCGGCAAGTCTTGTTCCACGCCCCACCATCTGGGTATAAAGTCCTACGCTCTTTGTCGGCCGTGCGATGATCACCGTCCGGGTGTTCGGTAAGTCCGTCCCCTCGGTGAACAGAGCGCAGTTGACCAGCACCTTGACTTCTCCACGCTTGTAGGCTTCAACCACTTCGTTGCGGTCACGGCTTTCTGCACTCAGTGCCACCGCACCGGGGATACGCTCGGCAATGGCTTTGGCGTGTTCCACATCGACCGCAAATATCAGACAAGGCAGTTCGGCTATGCCGGAAACAACATCAGCAATTGCTTGATTGCACTTTTCCACATTCACCACTCTGTCAAGGTCTTTCGGGGAATAATCCCCCATGCGAACCGTCACACCACGCAAATCATAGCCGATATTGACCCGCTTGCAATGGATAGGAGAGAGATATCCGTTCTCGATACCCCAGCGCAGATCTTTGCGGAAGATGATTTCATCAAAGACTTTCTCCAATCCCTGACCGTCTGCACGGTTCGGGGTTGCCGTGAATCCAAGCAGACGGTTGGGGCGGAAGTAATCAAGGATCCTCAAGTAGCTTTCGCTTGCGGCATGGTGCGCTTCATCAACTATAATGGTATGAAAAGCATCACGGTCATAGTTGACAAAGCGTTTGACCATGGTCTGCACACTCGCAGAGGTCACGGGAGCAATAGCTTTCCCCAAGTGATTGCCGGAACTTGCCCCCATTTCAACCGCCGTCTCGCAGTTGAAGTATTTCAAGGGCTGCATGACAAGCTCCTGCCGATGCGAAAGTATCAGCGTATTCCCGGCACGGGGAATATTGGCGAATATCACCGTTTTCCCCATGCCGGTGGCAAGTTGGCAGAGGTATCTGCCATCCCCCTTGCGGAGGATGGTTTCGATACACTCTTGTTGATAAGGTCGCAGTTGCATCAGAACGGGATTCCGTCCGGATCAGGCCCCATGGTGGGGTCAACGCCCTGAGCGGGTGCGGCAGGGGAAGGTTTGAGCCACTTGGCAACTTTCAGACTCACACCATCGTTGTAAGGCTCAAGTTTCAGTTTGATCCTGCCCTGACGGTTCACGAAGGGCTGAGCGGTGATATTCATGCCGGGAGTTGCCGACATTCCGCAGGAGTTCATAACATTGAAGAGGGTTTGCTGGATGTACTCACCATCAACAATGTAATAAAAGATCTCGTTGTGGTACTCAGGGTGCTGGATCTTCAAGGTGAGAACGATCATATTCTTTCCGCTCTTGGAAATCTTCTCTTCCCCCCTGATGATCTGCACATTATAGTCTCCTTCAGGGGGGATCTTGTAAGTGGGAGTTTCCTGAACGCCCTGCCCCGTGTAGGTAAAAGCCATTATTTATTCTCCTTGTTTTCGTTGTTTTCATTCCCGGTGAGTCCCTTGATGAAGATCTCACCATTTGCCATACATGCTTTGCGGCCGAAACGGTCTTTTGCCACGAAGGTATCGTTTCCTTCCAGGCGGATGAACCGCACTCCGTTGGAAGTCTTCTCAACGTGACCGACAATATCAAAGAGGCCCTCCGCTTCAGGTGAAAGTTTTTTTCCTGTCAGCGCCGGATGCGTTTTGCTCTGGGCGGCTTCTGCGTTCTGGGCAAGGATCAATTCACTTTCCAGTGCGGTCACGATCACATTCTTGTTCCGCAGGACTGCAAGGTCACGGAGAATGCGGAGGTAACGCCGCATTGCCCACTGCACTTCCAGATAGGTGTGCTGGGCGGGAGCTCCGCCGTTTTTGCTCAAGTCGGTCTTGGTGATCATCAGCTGATTGGCAAGTTCGGTGGCACTGTCAAGCACGATGTTGTCAAAGTTCAGCTCTGCCGTGAGCAGTTTCTCGAAGAATTGGTCATACTTCTTTGCCGTTTCGGCAATGTTGGCACCGGGGGAAGGGAGGTTGATCACATCGATATTGTCAACGTTCTCGCTTCGTGCCAGGGTTTTGATGCCGTTTGCCTCAGCGGCGATGATGAGAGTTGTTCCCGGCAGAGTCCCACAGAAATGGGTCTTGCCGATTCCGCTTTCACCGTAGATGATTGCGGAGACTCCGGAGTTTTCAAGAGCTTCTTTCAGTTTCATTTACTTTTTCCTTTTTGATGGCTAATTTTTGAAGTTCATCCCACTTTGCTGCTCTGCAGGGAGGACAGCAGGTGAAGGGGTTGCCGAGTTTTGAATTGTCATCGTTGAACTTTTCGCCGCACCGGCGGCAGGTCTTGATGCAGATAATAAGTTTGCCGTTATTCATGCAAGTTCCTCGTTTCTTGCCGTTTTCTTGATAAAAAGAACATCGGTGTCGGGGGTGTCCTCAAGGCACTTCGGGCGGTAGGGACAATCAAGGATCGAACAAGCGGAAGGATTCCGGTAATAGGTTTCATTCTTTTCGCACTCTGCCATGTCACGAAAGACAAGGTTCAGGTCTGCCACCTGAGCATCCAGTTCCGCAGGAGTGCGGTAAACAAAGTGGACATGGACACGCTCTTTCTCACGGAACCACTCTGCCACTCTCGCAAGAAACTCTTCGGCTGTCTCATCGGTTTCACGCTGGTTGGCGTAGAGACTTCCGTCACGCTTATATCGACGGTTATCAACAGGGGTCGCAAGATGAGGTTTGAGTTGAGGTTTCTCAACCACACAGTAAAGGATACCAGCGGCAGGTTTGCCCGTCATCTCTCTGTATGCGTAGAGGTAATTGGTACTCTGCTCGTCCCAGAGAAGATTGTGGAGATACTCAGCTCCATCGGCTCCCCAGGTGGATGTGGTTTTATGTTCCACAAGAAATTCTTTGCCTTCATGCTCCATGATGGCATCGATTTTGCCGATGAGGCGTTTTCCGTAGCCGGTGGCTACCTCAAACTTTTCCTCAACTTTGCGGATCTGCCAATTCTGGTAGCCACTCTCACGATAGAATGCCTGCACCATCTCAAAGGCGATTCCGGCAGGGATGGGATCGTAATCAACACCGCTTTCTTTGCAGTACTGCTCCTGACGTTTCGCCATGGCGAAACCGATGTCAGGAAGATTGGCTCCGTTGAGAAGCATCTCAAGTCCCAGGTGATAGAGTGTCCCCAAAGCAAGTGCCTTGGGCGTAACTATCGGTCTCAGCTCTTCAATGTATTCAAGGTGGTACTTTTTACGGCACTGCTTGAAACATTTCACCATGCTGGTAGTGAATTTTACGGTTCTTTCAGCCATTTTTGAAAACTCCTTTCTTTCGCTGGCTTTGTTAAGCGGCATTTCCACACGCACTCCGGTTATGCGTGGGTCATGCCATGCCCATCTTTGTCTCCTCTCCCCGGATGTTTTCTCTCAAACTCTGCTATCACGGCTGCGCTGTATCTCACACAGCCTTTACCGACCCGAAGGTCGGGGATCAGTTTTCCGTCAGTTTCCCAATTGTTCAGGGTCTGGGTGGTCACTCCGTAGCGGGTGGCAAGTTCTTCCTTGGAATAATACCGCTTGATATTGACCAGTTCTTCAAGATCCTGAAGAAGTGTATCTCTGCCATAGTTGGGGATGGCATCTGCCATGCCCAGAAGTGCGATCGTTTCGGCTCTCATCTTATCGTTCCCTCCACAATTCTTCCAATCACATATCCCGTGCCGAAGATGGCAACTCCGAGAAGAAACAACTGGACTGCTGTATCTTTGCTCATTTGAACACCACATAGTAGCGGACAGAGTCTCTCACATCTTCGCAGTTCCTGCGCTCACGGACACGGGGCCAGAACCAACGGGGACTCTGAGGATGAGGACAACTTGCACAGTACATCTCGTAGACCTCAGCACGGGTGTAACGCCCGGGGGCGATATTGTTGATGAATTCAGTGAGGGCATCGGGAGCCATGCTCTTGCGGACTTGGTTGCCGCCCACAAGTCTGCCGATGTTCCAGGCGTAACGCAGAACCTCAGGCTGCACTTCCTCTCCGGCAATAAGCTGATGGTTGATCTTGTTGATCAGTTCCGCAGTACTGGCGGCGATGTTGACTGTTTTGCGGGGAGCGCAGACTTTTTCCTGCTCTTCCTTGGCTTGATAGTATCCTCTCTCGATTTCAATAAAGTACTGACGAATCTTCTTTCCGTTCTCGTTCCTCTCCAGCATGGCAAGGTGTTTGGCGGTGTCAAGGGTAAGGGTGTATTCATGGTAAAGTTGTTTGCCAGTAGCACCGGCGGCTCCCGTTTTGACAATTTTATCAAAACGGTAATCCAATCCCTCCTCAAAGTCGGCAAGGCGGTTTTTGATCCAGTTGCTGAACTCCTGTTTGCTTTCCAGTTTTTCCCAAAGTTCACGGGCATTGACGGCAGGCTGTTCGTAGCCATTGATGACGGCGGTTGTAACGTTGACGAGTTCCATTTTTTGTTTTCCTTTTTGCTTTTTTATTTATGCTTTTTGTTTTGGTTTTGCGATAGTGTTATGTAAAAATTTTTCCAGCGCACGCCGGATGATTTCACCTTCGCTCACCCTGTACTTTTCTTTGTATTTTGCCATTTTTAACTTAATTGTAGGGGAAACTCTCCCATGTACGGCCTCTGTGCATTGAACTATTTTTGGCATTTGCACCTCCTTTGCTTGCGATTTAATATATCGCAAAACAAAAACATTTTCAAGCAAAAAACACAAAATTTTTCAAAAAAAGTTTTATCTATTGCTTGATTTTGTAGTACATTTGAAGTATATTATTGGTGCAAAATAATCCTAAAAAATACCTGATTCATAAGATTATGAAGACGGAGTTGACTTTACCGGCCACAATTTTATGGACGGTGTTTTAGTGTATCGGAGGTTGAAAGATGATCAAATTAAAAGAACACACAGTAAGAAAGAAGATTGCTGAAACAGGTTATTCTGTCAAAGCATGGGGGGAAAAATATGGCTTCCCTCAAGGAACACTATCGGGGTGGCTGACTGGAGCCAGGAACATCAAGCACTCCAGCCTCTTCAAGTTGGCAGAAGCATTGAACTGCGAACCTGAAGAGATCGCCAGCGTGGTGTTCGTGTACACAGGCGAAGGGATCAATGAACTCGAAGCGGATCGTGAGGAAATCAGCGGCATTTTTGGGAACCTTTCCAAGAAGCAAAGAAAAGCGATTATTGTTCTTGCTGAAACTGTTGCAGATGCAAACAGACGAGCTGAGGAAGCCGAGGTCAGGGAAGAATTCTCACGATAACCCATCCAACAGCATGATGGGATTGCACTTCATCGCCTTGGCGTACTTTGATGCAGTGCGGGTGTCAAAGCAGCCTCTTTTTTCAAGTTGTGCAATAGTTACAGGGGAAACTCCGGCAAGGCGGGCAAGCTCATTCTGCTTCATCCCCAGCAACTCTCTATAACGCTTAAAATTTGTCATAGGCTCAATTTCTTTCAGTTAATACTTTATTTTTCGGTTTGGCAATGGTTATAATATAATCAACTATTACCTAATTTGCAAGCAAAAATTGCAAAATATTTAAAAAATTAGTTGACGGACTATTTTTTTGTGCTATATTATTAAATATATACTTAATTCCAATAAAGGCACAACATGAAAACAGTCGGCAGAAAAATCTCAAAATGGGTGGATTCACAGAAGGAAATCGCCGAAGAGATCGGCATGTCACCCTCTTCGATCAACTCGATGTTGAAGGGGAAGATGAAGCTCCCCCTGTCCAGATTTCTCCAAATTGCGTATTACCTCAATCCCCCAAAGGAAGAGGTCGCTGAAGTTTTTAACCTTTACCTTGAAGAGCTGGAGCTTCCCACCGATGCTTTTACACTCATTCACAAGGAAACCGGGGAGTCCGGCACAGGTGAGATCTCTCTATCTTCAGCTAATACCAAATTGCACAAGATCATGGACGCTGTGATGGACTCTGACCTCAACGATGAGGCAAAAGTCAAGGTTTATAAAATCATTCAACAGTTTAAAGGAAAGTGAGTTATGAAAAAAATCGTTTTATCCCTCTGCGCCATCTTCGCCGGATTAACCATGACCGGGTGCGCCAGTCTCATTGACGGCGGCAAAACTTCGGTCACCATCTCAACCAATGCGCCCGATGCTACTGTGATCGTGCGTAAATCTATCAACGGTCTTGTTGTTTCATCGGGAAAAGCTCCTCACACCGTGCAGCTCAAGACCGCAAACGATATCCTGAAGCCTGCAACCTACATGTGTGATGTTATCGACCCCAAAAAGAAAAAGCAGACCAGGGTGATAGAAACATCTTTTAATCCGCTGTTTTTGGGGAATTTTATTTTTGGCAACTTAATCGGCATGGCTATTGATGTATTTTCCGGATCCTGCTATCGATTTGACAAAGAACTCTACATACACTTCAGCGAATACGATAATTGATCTCAATAAACACAAAAAAATCCCCCTCGATTTGAGGGGGATATTTTTTTAGTTATACCGTCTGATTCCAAGCGAGCGGCCGCCATGGGTGGGGACATACACAAACTCTTTTTTTGCGGACTTTTTCATCAGTTTTTTGAGCCATTCAAACATTTTCTTTTCTCCTTGAAATTTCGTTTTCTTTCCTTAAAAATCTTTCGTGCGACCTTGTGGGAGTCTTCGTGCGTGACTCCCAACTCAGCGATCACCCAGCGCCGGAGGGATTCAAACTCCCCCAGACGGTCGATATTGTGACCTGCGCCACGTTCAAAGCGCTCCCATAATTCTGTGATGGTTTCCATTAACATTTTCTCATTTCAAGTTTTCGATAATTTCATAGAGGTCTGCAACAAGCTTGTCGGCCTTTCGCAGCTCAACCCGAATTTCCTCCGGCTCTTCATAGTATCGATAGTGACGACCAATATCAATACCCATTTGCTGAATATTTTCAAGGGATGTTTTAAGGGTTTCAACCTTGCGTTTTACTTCATTAACCGATATCATACGATAATCAGGAAGTTCTTTTTTTCTTTGGGATACATATCTTTTTTTGCGGATCCACTGCAAATTGGAGGCGTGACAGTTCGCCGGGTCTTTATCAATATAACAAACTTTTTTTGCCCCTTCAGGGCGCTCAATAAAATATTCTGCCACCAGTTTTCCAAGCGAAAATGTTTTTGCAAGATTGCCGCTGGAAATGCGTATAATGGGATATCCAGCCGCAGTTTCATGTGTTTTCAATACCAAATCTTCATGTTTCACTCGTCCATGGTTACTGACATAGTAGCCAGGCCATCCAATCAGCTCTTTCCATTCCTCAGTCATGGTTAATTTCTCCTGTGGGGGGTAGTATGTTAATAATTGCGGAGCTGATCAATCAGCCACTGTCGCAGCTTTTTTTTCGGGATCAAATCAAAAAGACCCGGAAGCCTGTTGTCATGGACAAATTCAGCATAGTACCGCTGTTTCAGCTCGTCAGTTGTCAGTTTTTCAAGTTTCATAAAAACCTCCTCACATGGTGAAATAATCAACAATAACCTGATCGACCTCATCTTCATTACGGAAGAATATGCCGCCGCTTTCGCCCAGCACGATCGCAGCGCAATCGGGGCAGAGGATCTCAACTTCTCCGGCTCGGTTGATGTGGAAGTATCTTGCATCCCATCTGCCCACCTCGGAGCCGCAGTGGGCGCACTCGACCTCGGAGAGGCCGCCGGGTCTGCGGATCATCATTTCTTCGCCAGGCTCAATAATGATTCCCCGTTCCAAATACTTGTGGAAGAGAAAAAAGCTCTCTCTGGTCTCTTTGATGGTTGCCATGTAGCCTTCAGGTCTCCATGAATTCAGCTCCAAGATGGTTCCTGCGGGCAGGGTCTCCACGGAGTCGGTGTTTTTCCATTTTGCCGGGCCGGTAAGAATGATCTCTTTGCCTACAAGGGTTCTGAATTTTTCGTACATCTTCTTTTTCTCCTTATCTTTCAAGGGGTTATATTTCGGCTTACCTCGTCAGTGCGGAGATAGCCAATCTTCCGCAGACCGCCCGAAGATGGGCGGTTTCGGTGTTATTATTCCTCGCAAAATCTGCGATACTTGCTTATAGCCTGCTCTGCAAGTTCTTGGAACATCTCACAATCCCCATCTTCAAAAGTGCAGTTCTCCTCATTTGCCGGATGAGCGAAGGCGTAATAAGTAACAGTTGCAAGTGGTGCGCCATCCTCCTTTTCAGGGTGATGGAAGCTGAGGAAGTAATGTCCACGCCCACAATCCCAAATATCCGCCCAATAGCCAAAATTCAAGTCTACGCAATAATCCATTTCACGCTCAAGAGGATCCGCCCACTCTCCCTCACTAAGCTCATCATCAAGCTCATCGATCAACTCCGGCAGTTTGTAATCATATTTTCCGGCGATTCGCTCCATGCGGGAAAAATCCCCCTTCTTGATGGATTCCATGGCAAAAATTACCGCTTTTTGACTGTATGGGGTGAACTCTCCCCAAGGATGCTCGATGATCATATTGGCGATTTCTTCAAAATTGTTAGTGGGGACATAAACCATGATATTTTCTCCTTGTTTTACGCCCTGCCTCCTTGACAGGGCGTGTTTTTGGGGTTATATTATCTTACTTTGTGTTGGGCTGTGAAGATCAATGGTAATCAAAGTCGATTCCCATTTCTTCCAGCTCTTTTTTTGTGTAGTGGCTCAGACAGTAGCCTTTAGGATCCATTGCACACCACACAACTCCGGCGATACCACACAGGATCGCCCCGGCTTTTTTGACAAGTTTTTTCACTTTGTCACTCCTTTGGTTAAAGGGTTTTATTTGGCAACCTCATCAGTACCCAGCCGCCACACTGGGCAGACGGGGCAAAACTGCCCCGTTTCGGCTTGGGGTGGTTAATTAAAATCTTTCATACCGGCAGAAATCAGAATATTTTGACCACTCAGACTTGGGGGTAATGGTGTAGTAGACATTGTCCATCACATGAAATATCATATCCATCCCGCAGCCATGAACCGTAAATCCTGAATAACTGGAACGGACTTTTGCCCCGTAAAGCTCCGCAAAAATGCGGGTAATATCAACAAATTCCCCAGTTTTACGCACAAAACCAAATTTGATTTTGCGTGACATTCCCGAAGCGGAAACACTTGCAATGGTGGCTACTACGCAAGGATGTGTATGTTTTTTAGCTGCATTCATCTGGGCATCGTAAATTTCAAGCACGAGTTCAACCCAATAAGCAGGGAGGTTTTTGGCTTCGCAAGCATTGATGATGTGATTTTTGATTGCTTTTTTCATTTTCTCAACCTTTCTTTTTGTTGTGCGTAGTTGGTACGCTGTTTTTGTTTTGCGAGCTCTTCTCGCTTCGTCCATATATACGCAACTACCCCGACCACTCTTGCAACAATTTTTTATTTTTTTATGGTATATGTGGTACAAGTGATATGTTTAAGAGAAAACGTCACTATAGTATTAAAAAAAGAGAAAAAATTATATAAAAAAGAGGATTTTATATATAAGAGAGAACCGAGGCGTAAACATGTCACTTGATACACACGTTGTTTTTTAGAAAAAAATGTCTGTTTTGGCTTTATTTTTTGGCCCAAAAGAGGTAAATTATCTCTGCCCATCAAAAAAAATATGTTTATCAAGTTTCTGCATGAGTTCAGCAAGTTATCACATGCTGAGCAAAAGATCTTTTTGTTTTGTTTGGAACACTGCCCACATCCAAGGCCTTACACCGGTGATATCGGCCGGATTGCTCAGGCCACCGGATATTCAAGGACTACTGTTTTTAACTCTTTGCAATCGATTGCACATCGTCAAGACCTGAACTCCCTCGTTGCCTATATTCGCTCTGCGAATATAAAAGAACTCATTGCTGCTGAGCGGTTCGGCTTTTGTGAGGGTGGGAGCAGTTTGGGGAAAAGTGGGCGGGGTTAGGATGTTTTTTTGTTCCGGTTTGTTTTTTTGGGGTGGTTTTTTTGGGTTTTTTGGGGGTTTTAGTTGGGGTTTTTGGGTGTGTTGACACACAGAATCCCCCACAGATAGTGATAAATTGAGGTGTAATGAGGGAGAAAGTGCGTGATTGCTTCACATTTAGTATGTGAAGATTGGTATGGTGTCCCCCCTATGGGGGGAGGGGGTGCTGACCCGGCGGGGGCGGGGGTAGGTGGCGTGTTGCCCCACTCCCCGTTATTTGAAAAAACGGTTTTGAAAACAATTTGATTTTGGAGTGAAACAAGATGAGAGAAGCTTTGAAGATTTGTCTTCCTGGTTTTGTTATTATACTTGTGCTTATTTTTCTTTGGGGATATTTATGGTTGGAGGTGTTTTGATATGGCGGAGAAGACTATTCCTATTGCTGTTCGCATGACGGAACAGATGGTAAAAGAGATCGATGCGATTGCGGACAATCGTGCGAGATTTATTATTGATGCGGTTCGTTATAAGTTGGATCCTGAGAGTTTTGAGGGGTCGGATTTGACGGACAAAGAGAAGAAGGATGTGCTTAAGGGGGCGAAGAATCTGCATGAGATCATGAGTGAAGCCTTGCTCCATGAGGCAAAGAGGCGTAAAAACTTTCTTGCGGGCATGAGTAATGAGGACTTGGCAAAGCTGATGTCTGCCCGTTTGCCGAAAGAGCTTGACGGCAATGCGGATTTGGAAAGTGATGTTTTGAGTTTGCAGAAGTGCATTGCGGCGTTGCCCGGTATGGATGATGTGACGGATGAGTTGAATCGCATGAAGTTGGAGTATGCGAAACTTGAGGCTCGCTGGAAGACGGCAAAGAATCTTTTGAACCATGTGCAGCACAAGGAGACTTTTGAGGAGTTGATGGGGAATATTTATCGGCACTTGATCGAGTACGTTGTTGAGATGGTTGTCCGCAATGCCTTGCCCGGAATGGGTGAAGGAGGAGGTTTGACGGCGGCGGGGTATGCCGAGATAGCGGACAGGGTAAAGGCTGACTTGGATAAGATGCGTGTCATGGGGAAGGCGGGTAAATGGTAAGTATCGAGGACATTGAAAAAGTTGAGAATGGGGTGAAGTTCTGGCTCAGGCGGTGGTATCGTTGTCCTTTGGCGTATGTGATAGAGATGATCGGAGACGTGCCGACACATCAGCAGTATCAGATATTGAAGGCTTTTGAGCATCACAACTTTGTGGCGGTGAAATCCGGTCATGGTATTGGCAAGTCAAAGTTGACGGGGTGGCTGGTGAACTGGTGGCTTGACACAAGGGGGAAGCGAGCGCCTATCACCGGGGCAGGTGGTGACCAGTTGTGTGATATCATCTGGCCCGAGGTGGTGATGATCAATGAGAGGAAATGGGAGTGGATCAGTAAACAGTATGAAAAAACAACGGAAGAGTTACGGCAGAAAAAGGCGCGGGAACTTGCCAAAGCGGTGTTGCGAACCGCAAGGGCAGATAACGATGATGCCCTGCAAGGATTCCACGATTGCATGTTTTTCATTGATGAAGCGTCTGGTGTCCGTGATGGGATATTTGAAGTGGCTTCCGGGGCCATGGGTGACCCGGGGGCTTTTGGCTTTATGGATGGCAATCCAACGAAACTGTCTGGGTACATGTATAACGTATTCCACAAAAAAACGAGATGGTACACGCTGAGTTTTTCTTCGGAAGACAGTTTAGCGGAGAAGGAGTACAGTTACAATTACATCGATCCCATGGGGAACATCAGAGTCATCAAGACTCATGGGCGGCAGACAATGAAATGGATCCATGACATGAGGACGGATTACGGCCTTAACTCCAATGCCTACCGTGTCCGTGTGCTGGGTGAGTTTGCCAACATGGGGCGTGACCAGGTGGTGGAGAGCCGTTATTTGGAAAACGTCTGTGTTCACGGAAAAGACAAGTTGGGTGAAGAGAGGAATGTTCGCCGTTATAAGCGCCGCATGGGGATAGATCCTGCATGGACAGGGGATGATGATACCGGGGTGGTGATCCGTGAAGGTGAAGAGATTTTGCATGTTGAATCATGGCACGGGTTTGACATCGTTGAAAGTTTTCAGAGGGCGAAACTGCTCTTTGATGAATGGGATTGTGATGCCATCCATGTTGACACTGTGGGTGTTGGTGGCGGTCTTTATGACATGTTCTGCCATGCGCCTTACAAGGGGAAACTGGGTTATCCTGCGGTAAAGGTGATGTGCAGTGAAAGTGCGCCAACGGACAGTGACGGAGAGTGTGCAAAACTTCGTGATTGGCTTTGGTGGAAGTGCAGAAAGTTTTTCCGTGTGCGGAAAGTTAAGTTTGCCGGAAGCAGGGAAGATGCGATTTGGAAACAGTTGATCGATGAGATGCTTGCACCGACCTACAAGATCCAGAATGGAAAAATCAAAGTGGAAGGCAAGGATGAGATGCGGAGCCGTGGATTGCGGAGTCCCAACCTTGCCGATGCTTTGAACCTCACTTTTTTTGGGGACTATGAACTTTTCAGAGTCAATTACAATGCCGGTGGTCAGGTGAAGACACGTTATGATGCCTACCGTGAAAAGTGGAAAAAAGAGAAAGAACACTCATGGAAAAGCCTTTAGAATGAGCGTTGAGAGTAAAAGTTTGTAAACTTTTTTTAACAAACGCCTCTGTAAGTGAAGAAGAATATTCATTTTACAGAGGTGTTTTTTTATATGGCTGAAAGAGTTCCCGATCATCAATTTGACCGCTGGATGCGGAGCGCTCAGAAATTTGAAGAGGAGTGGCGCAAAAGCAATCAGCAGAACTTTGAGTATATGGACGGCGAGCAATGGAGTGAGAGAGAACGCTATGCCATCGAAAGCCGTGGTCAGCAGGCAACGGTAATCAATACTGTCCTGCCGACAGTTGACATGGTGTGTGCCGTGGCAAGTCAGCAGCAGGCTGATATCCAGGTCATCGGCCGTGAAAACTCTGATGAGAACATGGCAACTTTGCTGACGGCCCTTTTGAAGCATGTGCTTGACAATTGCCACTATGATTATCAGGAAAAGACCGCCATCCGTGAGAGTTATGTCGGCGGCCGCAGTTGGTTTGAAGTGGGGATTATTTCAGATGAACGTGGAAAAGACCTCATCAAAGTTGACCATGTTCCGTGGGAAAATGTTTATCTTGACCCTTTTTCAAGGAAGCCGGATGCTTCGGATGCGAGATTTATCATCAAAAACAAGTGGCTTGACCGTGATGTGGTGAAATCTCTCTTCCCGGAAGCGGAACAGATGATCGACTCTGTCTTTGAGGATGATTACCATGGTCAGGAGTATGAAGCGCAGATCAACAGTACCGGGCGTTCTGAATTCTACTGGGATGCCAAGAGCAACCGAGTCCGTGTCTGTGAGTGCTATTACAAGCGGCCTGAGAAAGTCAAGGTGAAAATCCTCAATGAAGATACCGGCAAGGAGCAGACCAGAGAGGTCATCAAGGACGTTCTCCACTATGTCATCTTTGCGGATGAGGTCATCTTGCAGGGGAGTGCCACTGACCACAAACTGAACAAACCTGAACTTGATATTGATGCCTATCCTCTCATCCCCATGTACTGCCGCCGTGACCGGAAGGGGAGACCTGCGGGTATCGTCCGCAACCTTGTGGATCTTCAGGATCAGATCAATAAACTCTTGAGTAAATTTACATGGACTCTCATGTCCAACCGCCTCATTGTTGAGGATGGTGCCAGCAACGATATCGAAAGAGTCCGTGAAGAGTACCAGAGACCTGACGGTGTGGTTCAGCTCAACGAGGGCGGATTGAACAAGATCCGTGTGGATGACAAGTACCGTGACCTTTCCTATATGAGCAACCATCTCAATTTTCTGCTTATGACGGAACAGCGTATTTCGGGTGTCAATGACAGTATGCTCGGTCTTGGCGGTACTAATGAGCGGTCGGGAGTCATGCAGAGTACCCGTATTTCTCAGGGGGCTTCCATGCAGACCGTGATGCTGGAAAATATGTTCTATGCCCGTGAGTGCGTGGCAAGAGTCATCCTTAAACTCATCGGCAGATACTATACCGATTACCGCATCATGCAGATCACTCAGCCCAATGGTGAACGTGTCAATTATGAGTTCAACCGCAAACAACAGGTCATCGATCCTCAGACGGGGGAAGTTCAGGAACGGATCTTGTACAAGATCGAGAACATCCTTTACTATGATGTGATCCTGAAACGTGTTGCTCCCTTTACCAACCTTAAGGAACGGCAGATGCAGATCTTTGCCGAGGTGTTGAAGACGGGAACTCTGCCTGCTGAGATCGCAGGAAAAATCATGCTGGAACTTTCTGATTTACCGGATAAGCAGGATCTTATCATGCAGTTGCAGGATATTCAGGGACAACAGCAGCAGATCGCCGCCATGCAGGCACAGGCTCAGATGACGGCGGCTGAGCAAGGTGTATCTCCCGCATAAAAGCGGATTCAGATAACAACAAACAAAGGAGAAAACGATGTCGGAAGAAGTGAACAAAGAGTTTGACGAGATGCTTGAGGATGTGATGGGCGGTGAACCTGAAAAGGCGAACCACTCCCCTGATGCTCCTGAAGGTGCGGAAAAATCTTTGGAAGCGGAAGAAAACGCTGCCCCGGAAGTGAAGGAAACTTTTGAGCCTTACGGTGAAGAAGAATATTCTTTCGCAGATGATTCGGCACAAGATGAAGGAGAGGCGAAAAATAAAGAGGGCGCACCTGAGAAAACAGATTCTGCACCCGAGAAAAAAGAGCCTGCTCCCGATGCGGAGAAAATCGCTTTGCAGACCCAAATCACCAACTACGAAAAACGCCTGCACGATACTCAGAGTGCCATGCACAAAGCCAATGAGGAACGTGCCAGACTTCAGAAGGAGCTTGACGAACTGCGAAAAAGTAAAGCTGCTCCCGAAGAGAATGAGGAAGATGGTGAAGAGGACTGGTTCAAAGACTCCGGTAACGGTAAGGAAGGAACTGCTGAACTTGAGAGCAAGATCAAAGCTGTCGAGGAAAAGCAGGAGCAGTACCGGCAGGAACAGGCACTTCATCAGTGGCAGCTTGAAGCAGAAAAAGTGGCCGCTGAACATGAGGATTTCAATTCTCTTGTTTATGAAAAACTTGAACCTCTGCTGGATGAGGAAAACGGAGATCCGGCAGTCCTTGCGGCATATTCACGGTGGAAAGATAAAACTCCCGCCGGTGCTTATGAGTTTGCCAAAAAGATGTTTGCTGTGGAAACTCCGGCAGTAAAAGAAGAAAAAGCCGAAAACACAGTCGATCCGACAAAAGGGAAGGCGGGGCTTGACCGTATCAATTCAGCGGAGTTTGCTGAGGAGAAACGAAGTCACGGCAATATGATCGATGAGGTGTTCGGCTGATAAAAAAGGGGAACTCAAATGGGTTACTTTATCAGAGGTACCGGAGATGGTCGCACTCCGGTCGAACACGAAAGAGACATTTTCAAACAGTACATCAAGGGGACGGTGTTTTCCTCTCTGATGGGCAAGCGCAATTCGGGCAAATCCATCATCATGGACGGCAAGCAGTTTGCCGGTATGGGGGTGGGAGATACCCGTTTGTATCACTTTGTTCCTCAGTTCATGGGTGCAGGTATCCGTGGTCAGAACAAGACCATTGAGGGTAACGAAAAGACCATCGAGGAATTCACCACCAGTATCCGTGTGGATCAGGTCGCACAGGCTTTCCGCAAGAAAGGCAAGATGACCGATATCCGCACCATTATCAATCTGCGTGCGGAATTCAAAGACCAGCTCGCCAACTGGTTCAAGTACAACACCGAGTTTGACATCATCGATGCTCTCACGGGGTACATGACCGATGGCGCAACTTATCTTGATGGTTTTGCCCGTGATGAAGAGACCGGCATGATCACCATCGCTGCCAAGGGCGCTGCCATGACTACGCCGCTGGTCAAAGGTGAGGGCCGTTGTTTCCGTCCTGATTATGATAGCGGCAAGTTCACCAATATCGTGGTAAAACCTGAGAACACCAGTAATGAGGCTCTTCTCAAGGATATTACCGCAGGTGATATTATGAACACCCGTCTGCTTGACGGTCTTCAGAACCTTGCCAAGAGCGCAGGCAAATATCCCATGAAGCCCGTGCGGCTGAGTGACGGCAGAGAGTATTATATCCTGATGCTTCACCCCACTGCTGCCGAACAGCTCCGTCAGGATGAACGTTGGGAAAAACGTGTGCTTGCTTCTTATCAGGGCAACCGATCCCTTGAGAACGATCCCATCGCCACCGGCGCTATGGGTATCTGGGAGAAGATCATTATCAAAGAAGCGGATTACATCCCCTCCATCGGTAACGGTACTGTCAATGTTGCCCGCAACCTGCTTCTCGGAGCGGATGCCGCCGTTATGGCATGGGCGCAGACCCTCAACTATGTTGAGAAGAAGTTTGACTATGACCGTGAAATGGGGGTTGCGGCTGATGAGATCCGTGGCATCAAGAAACTGGACTTTGACGGTGTTGACCTCAACATCGCTCAGGTTCCCTGCGCTATTTAAGGAGAACGCACTATGGCTGATATTACCAACAAAAACATCACTGTTCCCGGCGTGAACAGTACCACCAACTTTATCAAGCAGTATGCTTTTATGCTTGACATGACCACTAACGCTGAGATCGCAGAAGTGGGGACTCATGATCTTGCAAAACTTCCTGCCGGAGAAGCATTGGTGGGCCTTAAGATCGTAGTCATCGATAAGGCCGCTTCCGGCGGCGCTGCCACGGCTCAGTTCAAAGTCAATGGTTCTGCCGTGAACACCTCTGCCATCGCCCTGGCGTCTCTGGCAGACGGCTTTACGCACAACTTCAACGTTGCGGGTATCGCCGCATACGGAGAGAATACTTTGCAGCTGACTGTTGCCGGAGCCGCTTATACCGGGGGCAAGTTCCTCGTTGTGGCTGAAACTCTGCCTGCCGAGATGTTTGTCACCGCAGGTTGATGTGAAATAAAAAGGATTTTCTTCCATGCAGAGAGTAAGCATGTCTGAATTGAAAGAACGTCTGCGTAAGACGTTCAGGGATGAACACAAGATCCAGTGGAGCGATGCTCTGCTGGAAGAGATCCTTTTTGAATCACAGAGAGAATACGCTCTTTATTCAGGGGGATCAACGGGGAGGTATGAAGCCTTTACCGCAGATTCCCCCGTTCTGAGAATGCCGGAAGATTTTTTTCAGGCAACTCAGGTTATATCGCCGGAAGGGAACGCTCTGCCCATCGTTTCTTATCGTGAACTTGCAGAGGAGTACGGCGATTTCAGAAAAGATAAAGGATCATATCCGAAAGCCTTTTGTTTTAACTTTGATAACTTCGGCAGTTTCAGAGTTTACCCCATATTGCCGGCTGGAACTTTTGCCGGAACGGTCATTTACAAACGTCTTCCGCAGACTTTTGAGACGTACACGGAGAACCCGGATGCCATTGAACAGTATGCCCTGTTTCTTATGTACCAGTTCACGGGCAAATCAATGGCGCAGAACTGTTTTTCCGCATTTATGGATGCGATCCACAAAGAGCAGAAGCAGAAACTTTCTGCCGGAGGAAAAAGGATCGTCAGAACAGGAGTCTATTTTTGATGGATAAAAAAGGTTATCTCAGTAAACTGCGTTTTTTTCTTGCTGACACGGAAGGAAAGATGTGGGATGATACAGAACTTTTTACGCTTCTTGATGATGCGTTGAGAAAATATTGTTTTGATTCAGGATCTTTTGTCGGTCAGTTTGATTTTTTTCCTGATAAAGACGGTGTGTATCACTATCCTGATGATTTCTGCTCGTTCATGATCGGTTGGAACGATGATGGCAGAGAGATACTTCAGGGAACCGGAAGAGAACTTTTTGTTCGTTCTTATCGTGATGCTTCCCGGCAGGGGAAGGTTGAGTATGTTTTTGATGACCTTGACAGTTACGGCGCTTTTTCACTTTTCCCTCTTCCGGCAGATGGGCAGAATGCCAAAACTGTTTCGATTGCTCCTGATTACGGAGAGATCATAGGCAGTGAATATGGCGTGTATGCCACCAGTGATTACGGATTGACCTTGAGCGTTACCGCTTTTGATCATGCAGGGACGTTCTTTTATCACCGCATGGGAACTTTTGAAGAGGTCAAAGATTATATGGCGGTCATTTGTTATGCACTTTTTCTTGCTTATAACGCAGATTCCGATTTTGCCAATCCTGATATTGCCGCTTATTGGAAAAGAATGTATAAGTCACGTCTCGGAGCTACCGGAAGAGTGGTCTATCACAATGCCGGGCGCAACGTTGCAGGAAACTTTTTTTAATTTGGAGGAGCCTTGATGGCAGAAACAATCAATCTGAGAAAACGTTTGATCGGTGTTGAGGATATCAACTTTGATATCACCGGGACAAACGAAAAAGAGATCTTTTTTACCTCTGTCGGCGGGCAGAAAGAGTTGTCAAAAATCAATGCTTCGCATTTTCCTTTGACAAGGAATACCCGAGAGAAACTCAATGCAACCAATGTTGATGAAGCTTTGGTACTGCTTTCGGATAAAGTTGATGATTTTGAAGTCGGCAATGTTTTGGAAGAGGATACCACCATTTCTTTTGATGCGGATGCCGATGCTGAAACGATACAAAATATCATCAATCAGCAGAAAAAGAATCTCAATGGTCATACTTTGACTTTTCTTTTTCCTGTTTCCATCGCTCAGAACCTTTACGCACCATTTGTCTGGCAGGATTTTTTTAACGGTACGGTCATTATTGCAGGCGGTACGGAAGGAAGAAAAATCAGCGTTTATGACAAGCAGGATATCAATTCCCTTTTTAAGATATACCGATGCCAGTGCGAAGTGAGGATAGAACATTTTTACTTTGTTCATCAGTATTCCTCTTATGCTGTATCGGTTGAAAGTTCATCGGCGGTCATTCTTAAAGATTGTCAATTCTCCGGTGTAAAGACAGAAGAAACTTATGCTGTGCATAACATAGCCGGTAATGCTGCTTTTGTTGAATGTGAGTTTTATGAGGACTTGGAAATTTTCCCTCCGGTAAGTAATGACGGTATCGGGAAGCATCTTGGAGAGATTTTTGCTTATTCAGGTGCAACTCCTCCGGAGGGCGCATATCTCTTGAATGGACAGACCATTGACGGCTGTAACGAGCTTTACCCGGAGTTCTGGGAATGGCTGACTACTGCTGGGGTGCGAAGCATTGACAACGATACCTACGAAACGGAACTTGCCGCAACAGGCGTTTGTGGAGGTTTCGTTATCAATTCCGCAAGTGGCAGTGTGCGACTCCCCTCTGTTGTCAACGGTACATTATGGGGCGCAGACATTTCTAATATCGGTCAGAGCCTTGCAGCGGGATTGCCGAATATTGAGGGTTCTCTGACCTCAACAATTGGTAATGGCGGCGCTGGAACAGGTGCGCTGTCTGCTTCTTACTATTCAGCCGGAAGAACATCGGGGGGCGGCAATTATTTCTATCAGGATATTTCTTTCGATGCTTCAAAAAGTAATTCCGTATATGGAAAATCTGACACGGTACAGCCCCAGGCAGTTTGGGTGTCATGGTGCATCCAGGTATACAACGCCGCCACAGCACTGAGTGAGCAGGAATCCGCACAACTGGCAAGTTTGTTGCAAGTTAAGGCTGGCGGAGATAACATCCGCAAAGAAGCGGCAATGCGCGTGTGGGAGAGTCCCCGGTTTGCACCGAACTCATCCGCAATGATTCAATACTCTCCCGGCTTGGGGGTGTTCGGAACTTCGGCTCGTGCCGAAGTGATAGCGGAGTGTAAGAGCGCCTATTATGGGTGGCAACCGGGCGATCAGGGAAAACCCATGATGCGTTCCAATAGCGAGTCAGTACCGCCAAATGCTGTTATCAACGGTGGGACTGTCAGATCATGGAGCAAAGGCGCCATGGTTATTCAGGATTTTTCGGGAAATACGAGCGGTCAGGTATACGTTGATTGCAGCGCAACTTACTTTGATCTTTTTATTAGAGTTTACTACTGAGGAGAGCCATGAAATACTTTTGGAGCGATGAATATAATTGTGTCTATCAGGGAGACATGCAGCCCGGAGACCGGGAAGCGACAGCGGAAGAAATTGAAAAACATCTGACACCTCCTGAGACAAAAGAGGTGCGGACGTTTGCCAAGGATGCCATCTGGGTGGCAACCAAGGATATGGTCATTGATGAGATGACGGGATTGACGGCATGGGAGGCTTTTAAGAGTTTTCTGCTTGACTCCCAACTTTGGGAGGGGTGGACGATGCAGGCTTATCTGCTTGAGGAAAATCCTTTCTTTGCAGAGTTTTATCCCAAGGCAGTGACGGTCTTTGGTGCGGAACTTGTTGACCGGGTGCTTGAAGCAAGTGTGGTTGAAAGAAGAACTGTGACGGTTGAATAATGGCAACTTATTTTACAGCTCAATTTACTGGGGGGATGAATGAAGTTCTTTCCCCCGCACTGCTTGATGAAAAGACCGCCTCTTTGCTGGTCAATGCCAACATTGAAAGCGGTAAACTTTCTTCGGTGACTTTACCAAAACTGCTGCCGGTGAATACTCCTGAGGATCTCAAACATTATGGAAAAATCAACCGTTCCGTGGTGAAGATATTTGAGAGAACCTATTGGAGCATCAATGATACATTTACGGCTCCTTATTACGGCGGTGATGAGGAAGATTATCTCGGCATACCTTTTCCGGATTATGACAATGAGGTTGTTTTTACTCCTCTGCCCGAAGGGGAACTTTCAGGGGATTTCAAGTACTGTGTGACCTATGTCAACAAAAACGGATGGGAGGGGGCGCCGGGGGATATCCTTGATTATGAACGTGCCGTTACACTTGAGGGAAACTTTGTGGATATCACTGTTACCTGGGAAGATCCACGCATCAGTTATGCAAAAATCTACCGCACTCAGAAAGAAGGAGCAGACTTTTATTGTGTCGGTGAGGTAAAAACTTCAGGAGATACTTTTACCGACAAGATCAGTGATTATACCCTTGCCGGATTGGAACCGTTATCAACTGTTGACAACTATCCTCCACCGGAAAGAGGACGTTTTCTTTCGGAATCCGGAAATGTCTTTTTTCTTGCAGTGGACAGTACCTTGTATTTTTCGGTGCAGGGGAATCCCCATGCATGGCCAAAACTTAATTTTGTCGGTTTTGATGATATCATTACCGGAATCGTTCCTGAGTTTCAGGGGGTGTTGGTCTTTACGGCAAACAAAACATACCGCATCACCGGAGCTGAGAATGCTGCAACACTGACAAAAGTGTTGCTCCCCGGTCAGCAGGGGTGTGTGTTGTATAATTCGGTCACGCAGATTTCCAATGCTCCGATATGGCTGTCAAATGACGGTATCTGTCTTTGGGATGGCGAGAATATCAACGTTATTTCCCGCCGCATTATGAACACTTCTCATTTACAGGTCATCTGTTCCGCAAGTGCAAACGATTGTTACTACCTCTTTTTAAAGGATGGAGCAATACTCTATGATCACAGAAACGGAGGTATTTTCAGCAAACTTGATTTTACATGTGATTATGCATGGTATGACGGCGATGCTGATGCTCTCTATTTGCAAAAAGATGATACCATCTCCATATGGGGAGAGGGTGGATTGGGGACGTATACCATTAAAACAGGATATATCGGGATCCCTGAAAGCCAATACACTTTTTTTAAAGAGATCATCATCTCTCTTGATGGACGTGCCAATGTCACCTTGATCAATGAGGATAAGGCGGTATTTTCTGTGGCGCTTACACGCCCGGGGAAACACCGTCTCAAAGCGCCGTATAATACTCTTGGCCGGTATGCTCAAGTGAAAGTATCCGGCAGGGGAACACTTAAGGAATTGGGGGTGGTTTACGGATGACACCGGAAATCAAAAGGTATATCGATCAGCAGATCGCAAAACTGAGGAAAGAACTTCTTGCTTCAAAAGGCAAAAGTTCAAAGTAAAATATCAAAGGGACGTTTGTTAAAAATATTGAACAAACTCCCCTTTTTTATAGAATAAGTCGTATTTGTTTTTAATTATGAAGGAGTAAGATTTTATGGCATCAGGAACCAGCGCTTCTGGAAATTACAGCCAGAATAAAAGTTCTTCATCTGCACAATCTGTAACAGAACTTTCAAGCCTTGCCAAAACTCAAGAGGCAATTCTCAAAGAACGCAATCAGGATTACAGAGAATACTACTTGCCTGAGTTCAAAGATTTTTACAATTCTCTTGATCCTGACTCTGCTGCCGGACAGGCTCAGATGGGATTGGATGCCCAGCAGGTCAATGCTTCTTTTGATTCTGCACAGAAACAGACAAATCAGATGGCAGCACAGCAAGGTATCACCGAAAGCGGTGTAAAACTTGCTTTGATTGCCGCCAATAATCGTGCAAGAAGCAGTGCTCTTGCAAACGCATACGCCAATCAAAAGGCTCAGAGCGATGAAAAGAAAGCTGAAGCTTTGGCTTCTTTTGGAAACCTCATGCCTCAGACAACTACTGCTGCACCGACTGTGGGAAATTCTTCATCAGAATCATCCGGGTCTGGTTTTGGTTTTGGCGGAAGTTTTGCAAGACAATAAAAACATGTTTGCTCAAAAATTACCACCTTCAGAAGATACTGCTTTTTTGGTTAGTCGGCTGCTTTATGAAAAACATATTTATAAAACAGTCGATGACCGTTTACATGATATCTGGGGGGCACATCAGTTTTTACAGGATATAGAATCAGGTAAAATGCTTGTTTTCGGTGTGTTCAAAGATGATGTTTTTTTCGGATGTGCAAATGGAGAATTGAATGGAGATGTACTGACAGTACATGCCATGTTCAGACGGAAAACAGATGTTGCAAAAGCCGCTCTGCTGATTGAAGAGGAAATCAGAAAATACGGCATCGAGTCAGGTATCGTCATAAAAACCATTATTGGGACTATCCCGGAATACAACCGTGCCGCTTTGATGATGGCGAAACGTGCCGGATATATCGATATGGGCGTTGCCGAGAATGTTGAACATATAAAGAATGGCAAAATCATCATGTGCCGACTTATGAGAAAGGAAATATAACAATGGAACCTGTCACTATGGCGGCTGCTGCTGCCGCCGCCGCTCCTGCTGCTGCCGCCGCCGCTCCTGCTGCTGCCGCCGCCGCTCCTGCTGCTGCCGCCGCCGCTCCTGCTGCTGCCGCCGCCGCTCCTGCTGCCGCCG
>JAEIGA010003113.1_pt1 | contig 26118 bp, 17 predicted proteins | sample 9270691 | NCBI WGS metagenome assembly JAEIGA01 (sample SAMN17057246, study PRJNA624740) | gut metagenome | biome: biome; isolation source: fecal sample | host: Bos grunniens | place: China: Xizang | collected 2019 | reverse complement strand
TGTTTTGATCCATGATATGCAACAATATAATAATAGAAATCAGTAAAGAATGCCTCACATAATTGATCTTTAGATAAATAAACATTTCTTGTTGTTTCAGGATTTAAATAGTAAATTAAACTATCACTATTCTCGATTTCGTTTAAACTTTGATAAAGTCTATCTAATTTATGAGTTGAAGTAATTAATGCTTTCATGTCATCATTAAATGATTGATATTGTTCATATAACTCTATAATTTCTTCACTGTAGTATTGTTCCATAAAAATAGGAATACTTACTACCGCTTTATCAAAAGCTTTTGCATCTTCTTGATATAAAACTAAGATTGCATCTATTTGTTCAATAATATCATCTAGTTTTGTTAAATCAAGTTCAGGTATAAAACTTAATGTTTCTTCATCAAATAATTGTAACATTTCTTGAATTGTTTCAACATCTTTTCTTAAATTAATTGTTACTTCTTGTTTATATAATTCAGTTATTTTATCATAGAAATCTTTAGCAAATTCTAAAGTTTCAATTTTAGAATATAAAGCATTAAGTTTATCATAATTAGTAACTTTTGATTTATCATCTTTTGCTAAACGGCTATATGAAGCTTGAGCAATTTTAATTTCTTCAATGTTTTCGATTGTTGGATTAACTGGTAAATCATCAATTAAACTAATAACATATTCTGGATCAATTGTAAATTTTGCATAAAGATTAAGTTGTTTTTCAAAACTACTAAAATCAACACTTTCATATGTATTACTAATAAAATTAGGATTAGAATACCATCCTTGGAAAACATAATTTTCTTTAGTAGGTGTTGGTAATAATAATATATTTCCATCAACAGAAGGAATATTTTCTATTAATCCTTCATTTAAAGTTATTTTCACTTTTTTCTCAGATTTTGAATAAACAGAGTCTAATGAAATATTAATATCTTTAGTTACTTGAATTTTAGAATCATTAATTGTACTACCATCACTATTTAACCAAGTACTAGATTTAAGTAGATACTCTGTCATAATATATTCTAATTGTCCATCACTAGACTTTGATTCACTAATAAAAATTGATTCATTGCTAGGGATTACTGGTAATTCTAAATATTCATTTTCTTTGACTTCATAAAATTCCGGTAGATCATATTGATCTTTTACAAACTGATCTAAAACTTCTACATATACTTTGTAATATACATCTTCTTTTGGTTTTGTATCACAACCAACTAGTAGAAAAGCAAATACTGCTACTACTAAATATTTCCAAAAATTTTTCATATTAACTCCTATTTTTTAAATGTTTCTTGATATCTTTCGATAGCTTGTGCAATAATACGTTTTGCTTCAATCGGTCCTCTTGTTTCCACAATTGAAGTTGTTTTTCCTTCTAGTTGTTTGTATACACCAAAGAAGTGACGCATTTCATCCAAAATATGTTCTGGTAATTCATCAATGTTTTTATAACTATTCCATGATGGATCACCAACTGGTACCGCAATAACTTTTTCATCTACTTGATCATTATCAATCATTTTAATTACCCCAATTGGTCGACATTTTACAAGACAAAGGGGAATAATTTCTGATTGACAAAGAACTAACACATCAAGTGGATCGTTATCTCCAGCATAAGTCTTTGGAATAAATCCATAGTTTGCTGGATAATGAGTTGATGTAAATAAAACTCTATCTAAAATTAATCTACCAGTTTCTTTATCAAGTTCGTATTTCATTTTACTGTTTTTAGAAATTTCAATACAAACAATAAATTCTTCTGGTGAAATTCTTTTTATATCTAAATCATGCCAAATATTCATAAGGCCTCCTTCTATTCCATTTCTACTTTAATTACCGTAATGTCATCGATTTTTTTAAGTCTTGGATATTTATCACAATACTTATCATTAAAAGCTTGTAGTTTAATATAATTTATTTCTTCATCTAAATTTAAGCTTTTTGAAAACATTTCTTCATGACTATTATATATATTTAGATGCTCAAAACTTTGAGAAAAGCCATCTGAATATATATATATTTCTTTAACTAATTCTTTTTTAATTTGATATTTTGTTGGATTAATATTAGGATTATCCGTTAAAGCAAAAGCTTTATATCCATTTGGTTTATTAATAAGCTTACGATGTTTTAGAAGTGTTTCTTTAATAAATGGTCTTGCTTCTAAAACATGAATATTTTTTTCTTTTGCATGTTTAACCATTTCATTAATTGATATATCATCAAGCTTTGCTAAATCTGTTTCATAACATCTTTTAACTCTACCATCTTTTAAAATAAATGTTACTTCACAATCACCTAAAGTATAAGCATTATAGTATTCATCAGATACTTCCACATAAGCAAGACTAGCTGATGGTAAATAATCTTCTTCTTTTATTTTTACTGGCAGTTGATGAAAGCCTTCTTTAGATAAAATATTTAATCTATCACTAATTGGACCTGATAATTTATTTAAATTGTGTTTTAAAAATTTCACCATCCAACAAGCTTCATTAAATTTATTAGATTTAATAAGTGGCGTAGCTCCATCAATTACCATAAAGTAATCTTGACCAAAGACAAATCGATCTTCATTCCAAAAATGAGATTTTCTTGTTTTAGCAGTTAATTTCATATAATCATCCCCAGTTAATTAAAATCATTGTTCCAACAAAAATTAATGCACCTAGCAAGATTAATAAAACATCATAAACATATAAGCGTTTTTTATGTTCTTTAAAGTTTAGAGAAAAACCAAGTAGTATTGTTCCAACTAAAACTAATAATAACCCACAATAACCAAGCATTAAACAAAGAAGTGTAAAACGATCACTAATTGTTGTAAAAATATTAATACTTCCAAGTAAAAAGCCAAGTAATGTTGTCATTAATGCAATTGATTTATAGTTACTTACTTTTATTCTATCTAAATCATCAACTTTTGTTTCATTTAAATCATATGCATGAATAATTGAAGATTTTACAAGATATTGATTATACTCATTAATCTTTGATTCTCTGTCAACTGAATATGGTAAAAGTTCAATTGATTTTAGAATATCTTCTTCACCTTTTACATATTGACCAAGTAAGATTAAAATACGTCCTCTATTTAAATAAAACTTATTATAAACATTGTCAATACCTTTTTCATGTGTTTCAATCTTAATTGCTTTATTAATACAAATAAGTGCTAAATTAAGTAATTTTTGATTATCTTGATCTTTTCTTTCATCAAGTTCATATTCAAAATACTTACAAATTAATGCAGAAAAAGCATTTAAAAAACCTACGTGATTTGCAAAATTAGAATTTTCAGATTTCTTTTCAAGTAAAATTTTAGCATTTAATATTTCACGATAAATCTTTTTAGTATTCGTAAGTTTTACTAAAACTGCCATTAAACGAATGTGTTTAATAATTTCAAATTTTTTGAAATATGTTTCATAATCATTTACAAGATCTAAAATGTTACCAAAGTTTTGACGTCTTGACATCGTAAATAAAATAAAAAATACAATAAATGCTAATTTTTCATTTCGTTCTAGTTCATTATTAATTGTTTCTAATAAATTAGACTTTAACTCTTCATCTAGTTTATAACTACTAGCAATACTAGTAATTGCCATTTCAAAATCACGATAATTGACGGCAATTTCAAAGTTTTCGATATTTTCTAATTGTTTTGCTTTCGCAAGTATTTCTTCAAAAATGTTGTTCATAAGCTACCTCTTATAATACTTTACATTTATTATACCACATAAATTCAATTTATACAAATATAATAAAAACTACTGGATAAACCAGTAGTTAATATCTATTTATGAAATTGTTCTTTTGCTTCTCTTACAGAATAAGCAATATAAATCATATGGTCAGCAGCTCTTTCCATATTGTTAACTAAGTTAACAAATACACCACTATTTTGTGGACTACATTCTTTTGTTTTTAAACGTTCCATATGATCATCAATCATTTGTTTTCTCATTAAATCGATGTCTTCTTCAATAACATCTGCTTCAGCAATTTTACTAATATTTTTAGTCATAAATACTTCATCAGATTTTTCATAAAGCGCATTAATTTTATTTTTCATAAAGCCTACATGAAGTGCAACATTTGGTGAGAATACTAATTCATTGTTTACAGTTTGTTTAGTATATTTACAAATATTTTCTGCAATTTCACCGATACGTAAAATATCATTAAGTGTTCTATGGAATGAAGAAATTGTTGATTCATCTTCTAATACTAATTGTTGTGATGTAAGTTTTACAATATATTCAATTACTAATTTGTTTGTAATTTCTAAATTATCATTAACTTGGTCGACTTCTTCTCTTACGCTAGGATCACGATTTAAGAAACCATCAAGTGAAATATTTAAAATGTTCATAGCTTTTGAATACATTAATCCAAGTTCTTTTCTTACTTGGTGTACCGCAATTGATGGTGTTGGAAGTAAACGTTCATCAACAAATACAAGTCCAGGTCCTTCAACATCTTCTTCTTTATCTTTAATAAGAACACTTGCGATTTTAACAAATACTTTGATAAATGGCAAGAACATAATAGTACAAATTGTATTAAAGAATGTATGGAACATCGCAATTTGTGAACCAGGTGATTCAAACCATTTTGCAAAAGTTGATTCCATAAGTTTTGGTACAAGTAATAATACTATCATGAAAATTATTGAACCAAATGTATTAAATAAAATATGAATTATACTTGCACGTTTAGCATTTTTCGATGCACCCATTGATGAAAGTAATGCTGTTACACATGATCCGATATTAGAACCAAGGATTAAGAACAATACATTATTATTAAGTGATGTTGCATCTGATCCTGCTCCAATGTAAATACCATTAGCAACGAATGTAATTACAATTGAAGTAATAAGCGATGAAGATTGAGTAATACCAGTAAGTACAATACCTAAGATAAATAAGATAAATGGAGCTAGCATTCCTTCACTAACAAATGGACTTGCTAAGATACTTTTAATTGATTCTTTAATAACTTGTTCTCCATTATATGTACTACCAATCGCAATTGACATACATTCTAGACCTAAGAATAAAAGACCAAGACCAGCTAATAAGTTACCAACTGACTTAAACTTTTCACTTTTTGTAAACATTGTAATTAAAGCACCAATACCAGTTAAACCAAGTGCAAGTGCACCAAAGTCAAATCCAGTTCCACCACTAAGTGATGCAATTTGAGCAGTAATTGTTGTACCGATGTTTGCACCCATAATCATAGATGTTGCTTGGAACAAGTTCATAATACCTGTATTTACAAAACCTACAATCATAATAGTTGTTGCACCTGATGATTGAACTATCGCTGTTGCAGCTGCACCAATTAAAACCCCAATAATTGGACTATTTGAAGTTTTATTAAATAGTTTTTTTAATTGGGAATGGAAAATCATTGTTATACTATTACTAAGCATTTCAAAGCCAATTAATAAAGCTCCTATAGCAGCTATCATAAATAGCACTGTTTCGATAATGTAAAGTGTCATAATTCCTCCATTTATAATATCTATAGATGTTATTTACATTTCTTTTGTATATTATATCATATCTTGCAAAAAAAGTCTTAATAATTAAAAAAAGATTTAGAAAAATCTAAATCTTTTTACTCAATTTTAATAGTTTCTTTACCATTTTTATTATAGAAGAATAGAGATGGTAACATCAATAAAGCAAATAGTAACATAAATACACCAAATGCTTTTAAACTTTCAACACTATTATTAAAAATTAATTGATAAATACCAGTACCACAAATAACAAAGAATAGTGAACCAATAATAGCAATTATAGGCATTACATATCTTTTAACTGGACCTTCATCATTAAAGTTTCTAATGATGTAAATATACATTGTAATATATACACCATAAATAATTGCACAAACGATTTCGTCCATACTTCCTAAATATCTAAAAATCCAAACTTCGTGCATTGCTAAGTACCAAACAAGTAACATTAATACCATACAGAAAAATCCATATAAACAAGAAAGTAATGATACACTTTCATTCTTTCCAAGTTTTGAGAATTTTTCTGGCATTATACCTTGTCCACGACAACTCATTGTATACATTCCACGACAACAACTAATTGCTACACCATTAACAGTACCAAGACATGATACCATGATAAAGAATGTGAAAAAGATACCACCAACTTTACCCATTAATGATTCAAATACAGCGATTGGTGCATTTGCATCTTGTAAAATTGTTCCACCATTACCAAGGAATGCAGATAATCCAATATAATAAATAATATAGAATACTAAAATGGCAATTGTTCCAAATGCTAAAGCTTTAGGTAAGTTCTTCTTAGAATCTTTAAGTTCAGCATTAATTGCTGTTGCACAAACCCATCCTTCATAAGCAAATGCTGTTTTCTTAACAGCTTCCCCAAAGTTTACATCAAATCCTTTAGCTGGATTTGTTAAAGCATTAATAATACCAAAATCTTTACTAACAATAAGTGATGCAAATAAACCAGCAATTGCAATAACACCAATTGGAATAAGTTTGATCACAGTTGCAGAAACTTGGAATTTAGAAGATAACATTGGTGATAAATAATTAAGTGCAACAAATAATACTAAAATTATAAACGCAAATAAAAAGTTTTGCCAATCTGTTAATCCAATATTTAAACCAACTAATTTAAAGAAATAACTACCTGCAAATAGTGATACAATTGATGCAACAATTGGATAATAGAATGTTGTTACAAGCCAAGCTAAATAATATCCAACTCTTTTATTAGTAGAAACTTCAACATAGTCAATTACACCATTATATTTGGTAATTTTGTTAGCGAATACCGCAAAACAAAAACCAGAAGAGATCATTATAATCCCACCAACAAACCAGGCTAAAATAGAAATCTTTAAGTCCCCACCAGAAAGTGCTAATACACCTCCAGCTTTTAAGAATACTCCAGAACCTATTACGATTCCTACAACCATCGCTATGCCTGTCCATAGACCATACTGCTTTTTAATTTTGTCCATAATATTTTCTCCTTAATATATTAATATTAAATCATTTTTTACTATTTTTGTCAATGATATACGTATATATTATAATATGAATTTAAGTGCTCTAACTACTTCGTAATAATCATCAGTTTCAAATAATACAGTATCACTATTAATTTGAACACAACCAGGATAGAATGAAGCATTATATGCATCATTAAATCTCTTGTACTGGATTTCTACTTTAAAATGTTTTGGCATTTCAATTAGATTTTTCTTTAAATCTTTTTTTAATGCAATCTTCACTTTTTCGAAAATTTCTTCGTTTGTTACATTTGGATGTCTACTAATAACCGCACCATGAACACCAGTTTTAGTAGCTACAGTTTCAATGTTTTCATTAAATTCTTTAACAATTTTTGTTAAATTTTCATCACCACTTAAAAATGCAACCGGCACACCTAAATAGTTTGCATACAAAGCATTGATATGAAATTCGCTTGCTAAAACTCCATTAATCTTTACATATTGATTTCTTAAGTTCATTGTATGAGATAATGGATTTCCTTCACTTGATGCCGGACTATGATAACCAATAAACATAACAGCATCAAATGAACTATCTAAACTTGCCATCATACTACATGGTGATCCTTCCCATCCACGATGTAATTTAACATACTCAGGAAGTTCTGATAAAATTAAATTTTTAGCTGAATCATGTGCATCTTTAATTAAGATTTCAGTAGCACCAGCATTCCATGCTGCAACACATGCTCTTTTAACTTCTTCTGTCATTTGACGTCTAAAGTAATTATATTCAGCACATTTAACATCTGTTTCTTCCCAACTGGCAATATTATTTACCCCTTCAATATCTGCACTAATAAATACTTTCATAGTTAATTCCTCCATATACATATATATTATACTTTAATTTCTAATAAATAACAACTTATATAAAAGTGTTAATAAAAGGTGAGAATAATCTCACCTTTTTATTGACAAACTTTACCAGGATTTAAAATGTTATTAGGGTCAAATACTTTTTTAATACCATTCATTAAATTAACTTGTGTATCACCTAATTGATTTCTCATATATCCTTTTTTAGCATAACCAATACCGTGTTCACCTGATACTAATCCGCCAACTTGAATTGCTCTTTCATACATTTCATCGAATACTTTTTGAAGAATAGATTCAAATTCTTCTTTCGAATAATTATCACGACAAATATAAATATGTAAGTTACCATCACCAGCATGACCAAATGAAGGAATACGAATATTATATTTTTCTTGAAGTTCATATGTAAATTTGATGAAATCAGAAACATCACTTCTTGGAACTACAACGTCACATTCATCCATTTCAATAGTTGATGATTTGATAGCTTCCAGGAACGCTCCACGCGCTTTCCATACCGCATCTTTACGATCATCAGTATCAACAATAAATGCATCGATGGCACCTAATTCACGAATACAAAGTTCAGCTGCAGATTCATAATTAAATTTAAGTTCATCTTTATTATGACCTTCAAATGTTAATAAAATATAAGCATCGCTTCGTTTTTCTGGGAATTTCTTTGATAAGAATTGTTCACTTAATAAAATTGTATTTCTTTCAAAAAATTCAATTGCAATAGTATTTAATTGTTCTTTAATAATTTTTGGAACAGCCTCAATTGCACTTTCTCTTGTTTCAAATGGTACTAATAAACTTAATGTTTCTTTTGGTTTTGGCATTACTTTTAAAATTGCTTTTGTTACTACAGCAAGTGTTCCTTCACTTCCAATGATTAAATTCTTTAATGAGAAACCTGTAGAGTCTTTTACAACTTTTTTACCAAATTGTTCAATTTCACCAGTAGGTAAAACTACTTCAAGTGCAACAACCCAATCTCTAGTTGTTCCATATTTAACAGCACGCATTCCACCAGCATTAGTTGAAATGTTACCACCGATTGTTGCAGTTTTTTCACCTGGGTCAGGTGCATAGAAATATCCACGAGATTCTACATATTGATAAATTTCAAATAATAATACACCAGGTTCTACTGTTAATGTTAAGTTATTTTCATCAAGTTCTAATATTTTATTCATTTTAGATGTACATAAAACAATTCCGCCTTCAAGTGCAACACATCCACCAACAAGACCTGTACCACTACCACGTACAACAACTGGAATTTTATGAAGGTTAGCATATTTAAATACATCAGAAATTTCTTCTGCACTTCTTACGAAAATTAAAATGTCTGGTTTTTTAACTAAAGTTCCAAGTTCGTCTTTGTTATAATCTTCAGGGATTTGATCTCCAGCAAAGAAATACTTTTCATCGAATAAACTAGCTAAATAATCTATATCTTTTTGATCAACTTTTTTATACATATTATTCACCTCTTTCTTCTTTGATAAGTTTTACAAGTTCTGGTACAACTTTAAATACATCTCCAACAATACCATAATGAGCACTATCAAAAATTTGTGCATTTGGATCATTATTAATTGCGATAATTAAATCACTATTATCCATACCTGATGTAAATTGAATTGCTCCACTAATACCTAAAACAAAAATTAATTTTGGACTTACTGTTTTACCACTTAAACCAATTTGATATCGAACATTCATTAAACCGTTTTCTACTAATGGTCTAGAACAAGCAACTACACCACCAAGTAAATCAGCTAGTTCTTGTGCTACCATTAAATCTTTTTGATTTTTAAATGGTCTACCACATGCAACAATAACATCGGCTTCACTTATATCAACATTTAATTCTTTTTTAATTGATTCAAGTAAAGTAACACCACTCTTCATATTAATTGCTCTACTACTCATACGAACAATTTTTCCATGTGGAGTTTCTTTTTCTGGTTTTTTGAAAATCTTATAGCGAACTGTAGCCATTTGTGGTCTTGTTTTTGAACAAATAATTTGTGCCATTACGTTACCACCAAAAGCTGGACGTACTTGTACTAAGTCTGTATTTTCTTTAATACCAAGTGCTGTACAGTCAGCTGTTAAACCAGTTTTAAAGTATGCTGCAACTTTAGGTGCTAAACTACGGCCTAAAGATGTACCACCATATAAAATTACACTTGGTTTAACTTTCTTAGCAAATTCTTTAATACAACGATATGTTCTATCAATATTAAAGTTTTCATAAATTTCATCTTCAAATACATATAGTTTATCAACACCATATGACAAGATTTCTTCAGCATTTTCTTCTACTTGTTTAGGTGATGCAACCATGATTGCATAAACAGGATGATTAATTTTTTCAGCAAGTTCTTTAGCTTTACCAATTAATTCAAAAACTACTGGATGAACTTTACCAAATTCTAGTTCAACAAATACTGTTAAACCTACCCATTCATCTTTATTAATTGTAATTTCTTCAACATCTTCAACATAAGTGATTACACCTTGTGGACCTCTTTTAATACATTGTTTACAAGATCTACATGAAGCATTAATTGATAATTCTTTTCCATCATACTCAAAGGCATTAAATGGACAAACTTTTTGAAGTTCTTTTACAATTTCGTCTGTTATAAAATTTTGATTAATAACTAAATTTCCCATGTTATCACCTAAATATATTTACGATCTTTCAAAATTTCTTTTATTTGATTAGCATATGAAGATTCTTCTTCATTTAACATAACTTTATTGTCATCTTTCATTGGATTAAACATTCTTTCAACTTGTGTTGGTGAACCTTTTAAACCATATTTAGATTCATCTGTATCAAACAATTTATCAAAAGTAACTGTATGAATTTGATGATCACTATATTTTACACTGCGTTTATATGATGGAAGTCTTGGTGTATCATTACTTTTTTCAACAGTAATTAAACATGGAAAATTAACTTCCACGATATCATATGTTTTATCATTGTTTGTTCTAACAACGATACTTTTTTCTTTTACTTCTATAATTTGATCAACGTAACAAACATATGACATTTTTAAAAAGTGTGCAAGTTCAGCTCCAACTTGAGCAGTATCTCCATCTGTTGTTTGTTTTCCACAAACTACTAGATCAAACTTACCCATATATTTGATACCTTGACTAATAGTATATGCAGTAGCAACTACATCGGCACCAGCAAATTTTCTATCAGTTAAAAGGTAACCATCATCACAACCCATCCAAATAGCTTCGTGTAAGATTTCAGTTGCAGCTGGCGGACCCATTGTAATAGCTTTGACAGTACTTTCTTGTTGTTCTTTAACCTTTAAAGCAAGTTCAATCGCATATAAGTCATATGGATTCATTTTAGTATTGTTTCCATCTCTAACTAATGTTCCAGTTTTTGGATTAATTTTAACATTGCTAGATGCTGGAACTTGCTTTACGCATACACAAATTTTCATATTTAATCCCTTCTTTCTTTTCAAGCATATGTTAATATACCTGTAATTTTTTGTATATATTTTTGTATTTATATATATATCACTTAAATTATATCATATTTATGAAATCGTTATCATTTTGTTGATAATAAATTTACAAACTAATATCTGATAAACAAAAATAGCCGACTTATGAGTCGGCTATCTAATTTTTAAATATAAATAATATTATTATTCCCACTCAATAGTTCCTGTAGGTTTTGGTGTTATATCGACTAAAACACGGTTAATACCTTCAACTTCATTTAACATTCTATCTCGAATTTTAAATAAAATATCATAAGGTATTTCTTCAACTGTTGCTGTTGTTGCATCGACTGAATTAACAGCACGAATTACAACAAAATACAAATATGTTCTTTTATTATCTTTAACACCAACAGATTTATATTCAGGTACTACAGTAAAGTATTGCCATACTTTATCACTTAAACCACATTTTTTAAATTCATCACGTAAGATAGCATCTGTTTCTCTTACAATTTCTAAGCGGTCTTTAGTGATTGCTCCTGGACATCTTACAGCAAGACCAGGTCCTGGGAAAGGTTGACGATAAACTAATTCATCTGAAAGTCCTAATGCTTTTCCAATTTGTCTAACTTCATCTTTATATAAAAGTCTAACTGGTTCAACAAGTTCAAAGTTTAAATGACTTGGAAGACCACCAACATTGTGATGAGCTTTAATACCTTTACTTTCAGTAATATCTGGATAAATTGTTCCTTGGGCTAAATATTTAATTCCATCTAATTTTTTTGCTTCTTCAACAAAGCAGTTGATAAATTCAGCACCAATAATTTTACGTTTTTGTTCTGGATCTTCAACATTTTCTAATTTCTTTAAGAAGTAATCTTCAACATCTAAGTAAATTAAATTTAAATCCATTTGATTTTTAAAAACTTCTAAAACTTCTTGGCTTTCATTTTTTCTAAGTAATCCATGATTAACATGAATACAATATAAATTTTTTCCAATTGCTTTATTAAGTAAAGCTGCAACAACATTTGAATCTACACCACCTGATAAAGCTAAGATAACTTTATCATCTTTGATTTTTTCTTGTAGTTCTTTAACTGATTTTTCAATAAATTCTAAAGCTAATTCTTGATTTGTAATTCTTACAAAATTAGGATCTCTTAAATCAGACATATTCAAATATCCTTTCAATAAATTAGAATAAACCTATAGCTTTTCCGTCAATAACGTCCATTTTATTTGCTGCTGGTTCTTTTGGAAGACCAGGCATTGTCATAATGTCACCAGCAAGAGCAACAATGAATCCAGCACCAATTGATGGTTTTAATTCACGAATTGTAACTGTAAAGTCAGTTGGTCTTGCAAGTAATTTAGGGTTATCTGATAATGAGTATTGAGTTTTAGCAATACAAATTGGTAATTTATCCCATCCATTACGTTTTAATGCAGCCATTTGGTTTTTCGCATTTGTTGAGAATTCTACATTTTTAGCACCATAGATTTCTTTACAAATAGCAGTGATTTTTTCTTTAATTGTTAAGTTAACATCATAGATTGGTTTGAATGCTTCTGCACCATCATGTAGTTCAATTTCTTTTACTACTTTTTCAGCAAGTTCAATACCACCATTTCCACCTTTAGCAAATACTTCAGATAAAGCTACTGGATGATTGTGTGTTTCTGCCCAATTAGCTAATGCTTCAATTTCTGCAACTGTGTCTGTTCCAAAACGATTAATTGCGACTACATATGGTAAATTATATTTTCCAATATTTTCAATATGTTTTTCTAAGTTTTGAATACCAGCAAGTAATGCTTCAACATTTTCAGTTGCTAAGTCTTTCTTATCTACACCACCATGCATTTTAAGTGCTCTAATTGTTGCAACAATTACAACACAAGATGGATGTAAATCTGCCATACGACATTTAATATCTAAGAATTTTTCAGCACCAAGGTCTGCACCAAATCCAGCTTCTGTAACAACATAGTCAGCCATTTTTAAAGCTGTTTTTGTTGCAATAACTGAGTTACATCCATGTGCAATATTTGCAAATGGTCCACCATGAATAAGTGTTGGTGTATGTTCTAATGTTTGAACAAGGTTTGGCATTAAAGCATCTTTCATAATTAAAGTAATAGCTCCAGTTGCTTTTAAGTCATTAACAGTAACTGGTTTTTTATCATAAGTATAAGCTACTACCATACGACCAATTCTTGTTTTAAAATCTTCTAAAGAATTAGATAAACATAAAATTGCCATAACTTCAGATGCAACAGTTATATCGAAATGATCTTCACGTGGTACACCATTAGCACTACCACCAAGTCCAATAACAACATTACGAAGTGCTCTATCATTCATATCTAAACAACGATGAATAATAATACGAGTTGGATCAATATTTAATTCATTACCTTGTTGTAAATGGTTATCAAGCATTGCACAAATAGCATTGTTTGCAGTAGTTATTGCATGTAAGTCACCAGTAAAATGAAGATTAATATCTTCCATTGGAATTACTTGTGCATAACCTCCACCTGCAGCTCCACCTTTAACACCAAGAACTGGACCAAAGCTGGGTTCTCTTAAGGCAACAACTGTGTTTTTACCAATTTTATTCATTGCATCGGCTAAACCAATTGTAGTAGTTGATTTACCCTCACCAGCTGGAGTTGGATTAATTGCAGTTACTAAAATTAGTTTGGCATCTTTACGATCTGATTGTAATTTATCTAAATGGATTTTTGCTTTATAGTTTCCATAAAGTTCTAAATCATCAGTAGTTAAATTAATTTTTTTCGCAATATCAATTATTTTTTCGATTTTCGCTTGTTGAGCAATCTCTAAGTCTGTTAACATATTTTCTCCTTTTAATTTACGCCAAATAACACTTCAGTATATGTTGGAATTGGCCAATATTTGCTGTCAACTTTAATTTCTAAAGTATCTACTATTTTTCTTAAATTAAACATAGCAACAAGTACTTCATCTTTGTATACTTGCGCTTTATTATATATATCTTGTTTCATTGTTAATACTTTATTTAAAGAATTTTCTAATACTTTAATCGCATCTTGCATTGTTTTAATTAAACTTGCTAATTCTTGTACTTCTTCTTTTAAGAAAGTATTATCAAGGTTATTTTTTTCAACATTTAGTGAAACTTTAGCTACTTTGTTTAAATAATCTAAACATGCTGGGAAAATTTGATTTTTGGCCATTTTTAAGGCCGTAGCAGCTTCTACTTGGATTGTTTTACTATAACTGTCTAACATAATTTCATAGCGTGATTCTACTTCACTATTTGTTAAAATACCTAAGTCTACTAATGGTTTAATAAGTTCTTGATCTTTTAAAACATTAATTGCCTCAACTGTATTCTTTTTGTTAGAAAGTTGACGATTTTTAATTTCTTTATCCCATTCATTAGAATATCCATCACCTTCAAAAATGACACGACGATGTTTTGTAAAATACTCTTTAATGATGGCATTTTTATCAATACCTGATTCCATTGAATCAGCCATTTCTTTCATCGTATAAGCTAAAATTGCATTTAGCATTGTATTGGCAATCGCAATTGATTGAGATGAACCAACACCTCTAAATTCAAATTTATTACCAGTAAAAGCAAATGGTGATGTACGGTTACGGTCGGTACTATCTTTTTTAAAGTCAGGAATTACCGATACACCAGTTTGGAATCTTGTTGATGTTTCTTCTTTAATTTGTGCATCATTTAAAACTGCATCTATTACTTGATTAATTGGATCACCTAAGAACATTGAAATTGTTGCTGGTGGAGCTTCATTTCCACCTAAACGGTGATCGTTACCAGGTGTTGCAATACTTAATCTTAAAAGATCAGCATATTTATCAACTGCTCTTACTAAGCATGCTAAAGTTACGATAAATGGTTCGTTATTTACAGGATCATTTCCAGGTTTAAATAAATTAATATTTGTACTAGTAACAACAGACCAGTTATTATGTTTACCTGAGCCGTTGACACCAGCAAATGGTTTTTCATGTAATAAACATCTTAATCCATGTTTTTTAGCGATATCTTGCATTAGTTGCATTAACAAATGATTATTATCAGTTGTAATATTTACTTTGCGATAAATACATGCAATTTCATGTTGAGCTGGAGCAGCTTCATTATGTTTTGTTTTTGCAGGGATACCATATTTCCAAAGTTCAGCATCTAATTCTTTCATGAAGTTAGCAACTTTAGTATTTAAATATCCATAATAGTGACCTTCAAAATCTTGACCTTTTGGCGGGTTTGCACCAAAAAGAGTACGACCAGTTAATTTTAAATCTAGTCTTTTTTCAAAATATTCCTCAGGTACTAAGAAATATTCTTGTTCACTACCAACATAAGATGAAACATTAGTAACATCTTGCATACCTAATAAATTAAATAAACGTACAGCTTGTTTATTTAAAGCATCACATGATTTAAGTAGTGGTGTTTTATTATCAAGTGCCTCACCCGTATAAGAGCAGAATAATGTTGGAATATAAAGTGAACCATCTTTAACAAAAGCGTGTGATGTACAATCCCAAGCTGTATAACCTCTTGCTTCAAAAGTTGCACGAAGTCCACCAGATGGAAAGCTTGATGCATCAGTTTCACCTTTTCTTAAAAGTTTACCATTAAAAGCTAAGATTGCTTTATCGTTTTGTAATTCTAAAAAAGAATCATGTTTTTCTGCAGTAAGTCCATTAAGTGGTGTAAACCAATGTGTGTAGTGAGTCGCACCTTTTTCAATTGCCCAATTTTTCATCGCTTCGGCAACTACATCAGCACACTCTTTTGATAATGGCTCGGAAGCACTTAAAGATTTTTTAAATTCTTCGTATGTTGCTTTTGGAAGTCTTTCTTTCATGACATCGTCATTAAAAGTATAACATCCATAATTTTCAATAATTTTGTTCATATCCATAAAATTCACCTATTATGAATTTGTTTTATCTTTTAAAAGAACGTCGTGAGCTCCACCTTCAACAATACTAGTTGATGAAACAACTGTAAGTTTTGCTTTTTGTTGTAATTCTTCAATAGTTAAGGCACCACAATTACACATTGTAGATTTAACTTTAGCAAGTGATATAGCAACGTTATCTTTTAATGAACCAGCATATGGTACATATGAATCAACACCTTCTTCAAATGAAAGTTTGTTATCTCCACCTAGATCATATCTTTGCCAGTTTCTTGCACGTGAACTACCTTCACCCCAATATTCTTTCATATATTGTCCATTAATTTTAACTTTGTTTGTTGGTGATTCATCAAATCTTGAGAAGTATCTTCCAAGCATTACAAAATCTGAACCCATAGCAAGTGCTAAAGTAATATGGTAATCATGAACAATACCACCATCTGAACAGATTGGTACATATATACCAGTTTCTTTAAAATATTCATCTCTTGCTTTAGCAACTTCAATTGTAGCTGTTGCTTGACCACGACCGATTCCTTTTGTTTCACGAGTAATACAAATTGATCCGCCACCGATACCAACTTTAATAAAGTCAGCACCACATTCAGCTAAGAATCTAAATCCTTCTGCATCAACGACATTTCCTGCACCAACTTTAACAGAATCGCCATATTTTTCACGAATCCATTCTAGTGTAAGTTTTTGCCATTCACTAAAGCCTTCTGATGAATCTATACAAAGTACATCAACACCTGCTTCAACTAAAGCTGGAACTCTTTCTTTGTAGTCTCTAGTATTAATACCAGCACCAACGATTAAACGTTTTTTACTATCTAATAATTCATTTGGATTATCTTTATTTGATTCATAGTCTTTTCTAAATACAAATGAATCAAGTCTACCCTCACTATCTAAAATTGGAAGTGAATTTAATTTTTGATCCCAAATGATATCATTTGCTTCACTAAGTGTAACACCAACGTTTGCTGTTACTAACTTTTCCAGTGGAGTCATAAATTCTTTTACTTTTTGATCAAATGACATTCTTGAAACTCGGTAATCTCTACTTGTAACAATTCCAAGAAGTTTTCCATGTGCTGTACCATCATCAGTTATTGCAACTGTTGAATGGCCAGTTTTTTCTTTTAATTTAACAATGTCACCAAGAGTATTTTCTGGAGTTAGATTAGAATTTGAAGTAACAAATCCTGCTTTATGTGATTTTACTTTTCTTACCATTTCAGCTTGATTTGCAATACTTTGTGATCCATAAATGAATGAAACGCCACCTTCTTTAGCAAGTGCAATGGCTAATGTATCATTAGAAACAGCTTGCATAATTGCAGATACCATTGGTATATTTAAAGAAATTTGAGGTTCCTCACCTTTTTTAAATTTGACTAATGGTGTTTTTAAACAAACATTTTTAGGTTGACAATTTGAATCAGAATAACCTGGGACTAACAAATATTCACTAAAAGTTCTTGATGGTTCTTTAAAATAAAATGCCATATTTTTCTCCTTTACTCTTTTCCATTAAAACAGTATGTGCATAATTTACATGCATCTAAACCAATTGATTCAACTAAATCATCAATATTATGATACATTAATGAATCAAATTTCATTTTCTTTCTAATTCCTTCAATCATTAATTTATAATTTTCTGATTTAGGGTCTAAGTATTTTTGTGCTAATTCATCACTTACATTTTCAATGCCTTCAATTTCAGCAATAACTTTTCTAGTTATTAAATCCATTTGTGATGTTGTACGCGCAAAATTTAAATATTTACATGAATAAAATATTGGTGGGCAAGCAGGTCTTACATGAACTTCTTTTACGCCTTCGCCATATAAATATTCAGCTGTTTCTTTTAATTGTGTACCTCGTACAATTGAGTCATCAATAATTACTAACTTTTTACCTTTAATAAGTTCAGGAATTGCAATTAGTTTCATTTTAGCAATCAAGTTTCTTTGAGCTTGATTAGTTGGAGTAAATGAACGAGGCCATGTTGGTGTATATTTAATAAGTGGTCTGATGTATGGAATATGTGCTTCATTTGCGTAACCTATTGCGTGAGCTATACCAGAATCTGGAACACCAGTTACTGCATCGGCTTCGATCGAATCGTTTTGTTTTAAGATTTTTCCACAACGATATCGCATTTCTTCAACATTGATACCTTCATATGTAGATGGTGCATAACCATAATATGTCCAAAGGAATGAACAAATTTTTAAGTTATCATTAGGTTCTTTTAAAACATTTAATTCACTTGATGAAAAAGAAACAATTTCACCTGGACCTAATTCTTTAACAAATTTGTATCCTAAATTTTGAAATGCAAAACTTTCAAATGTTGCACAATAAGAATTTTTAGATTTACCTATAATTATAGGTGTTCTTCCATACTTATCTCTAGCAGCATAAATTTTATCCGGGAACATTAATAACATGCTCATAGAGCCTTTGATTTTATCTTGAGCATATTGAATCCCTTCAACAATTGTAGACTTTTGACAAATTAATGTCGCAACCATTTCCGTTGGATTAATTTCACCTTTGCTCATTTCTAAAAATTGAACTTTACCATTTTTGAAACATTCATCACGTAGTTCATTAATGTTGTTGATTTTTCCAACTGTTGTAATGGCATATGTGCCTAGCGGTGAATTTACAAGTAGTGGTTGGGCTTCAAAATCCGAAATACAACCAATACCAATATTTCCATGTAACTCATCTAAATCATTTTCAAATTTAGTTCTAAATGGAGAATTTTGAATATTGTGAATTGATCTTTTAAATCCTTCTTCACCATATACTGCAAGTCCACCTTTTTTAGTTCCTAAATGTGAATGATAATCGACACCAAAGAATAAACTCATTATGCAATCAGATTTTGATGCTACACCAAAAAAACCACCCATTGTTATCACCTCATATTATTTTTTCTTAAAGTAATTTACGCCAGCTTCAAATAATAATTGATCCATTTCACCATAGATATTAACAAATCTGTTATCACCTTGGCGTTCACTATGTCCCATTTTACCTAAAACACGACCATCTCTAGATACGATACCTTCAATTGCCATCATTGATCCATTTGGATTAAATGGTGAGACCATTGTTGGTTCGTTTGATTCGTCAACATATTGTGTAAATACTTGACCATTATTAAATAATTCTTCTAATACATCAATTGGTGCAACAAATCTTCCTTCACCATGACTTACAGGAATTGTATGAATATCACCAACTTCGACTTTTGATAGCCATGGTGAATTAACACTTGCAATTCTTGTATTAACCATTTGTGATACGTGTCTGCCAATTGTATTAAATGTTAATGTTGCATCTTCTTTTGTAAGTGGCATAATCTTACCATATGGTAATAAACCAAGTTTAATTAATGCTTGGAATCCATTACAAATACCAATCATTAAACCATCACGATTTTCTAGTAAATCTGTTATCGCATTTTTAAGTTTTTCATTTCTTAAGAATGTTGCGATAAATTTACCTGATCCTTCTGGTTCGTCACCGGCACTGAATCCTCCCGGTAACATCATAATTTGTGCTTTTTTGATTGCTTGTTCTAAATCATTAATTGAATCTTGAATGTCTTTTTCTGTTTTATTACGAATAACAACAAGTTCAACTTTAGCTCCTGCTTTTTCAAAAGCACGTTTTGAGTCATATTCACAGTTTGTACCTGGGAATACTGGAATAACAACATTAACTTCGTCATATAACACTTTTGCTTTTAAAGTGCTACGTTCTTTATAATTACCAACTTTTAATTCTTTTGTTGGTGCTTTTTCACTTGTTGGATATACATCTTCAAGTACACTTGTATTAATCTTGTATGCATCATCTAGTGATAATACTTCATCACCATATGAAACATTCTTAGATTCGTTTGTATAACCAATTACGCGGTAATTTAAATTACCTAAAACTGATTCATCTAAAACTTCTAAAATAATATTTCCATAATTTCTAACAGTTAATGAATTTAGCGGTAATTCAGGATTAATAGTAACACCAATATTATTACCAAAAGCCATTTTATATATAGCTTCAATTACACCACCATCTTTAACAGTATAAGCACTAAATACATTACCGTTTTGCATTAGCTTATGAACTTCATCATATTGAGCTTGTAAATTTTTGAAGTCAAAGATATGATATTGATCTTTTTCTAACATTACTTCAACTAAAGTATGATTACTTTGTTTTAACTCAGGTGTAATAATATTTGAAACATCAGTTGATGTAATCGCAAATGATACAAGAGTTGGTGGAACATCTAAATCTTCAAATGAACCTGACATAGAGTCTTTACCACCAATTGATGGTAAACAAAGTTCTTTTTGTACACGATATGCTCCAAGTAATGCTACAAAAGGTTTTCCCCATTTAGCAGGGTTATCTAATAATTTTTCAAAATATTCTTGGAAAGAAAAACGAATTGTTCTATAGTCAGCTCCCATTGAAACAATTTTAGAAACTGATTCAACAACAGCATAGATAGAACCATGATATGGTGACCAACTTGAAATTACTGGATTGAAACCATAACTCATTACTGAACAAGTTGTTGTATCATATCCTAAAGTTGGAATAAGCGCAGCCATACCTTCCGTTTCTGTTCTTAATGTTTTACCACCATAAGGTGATAATACAGTACCATTACCAATTGATGAGTCAAACATTTCGACTAAACCTTTTTGGCTACATACAGATAAACGACTTAATACTTCATTAGTTGCTTCTTTAAATGAATTATAATTTTGTTTATCAAATGGTGTTTGACTAAAATCAGGTAATTTAATTTCAACGTTTTGTTGTCTTGATGCACCATTCTTATCAAGGAATGCACGATCAATATCAACAATTGTTTGGTTTTTATATTTCATAACAAGACGATTGTTATCAGTAATAGTTGCAATATTAACAACTTCTAAATTTTCTTTATAACAAGCCTCTTTAATAAATTCTTCATCTTCTTTTGCAATAACAATTGCCATTCTTTCTTGTGATTCAGAAATAGCTAGTTCAGTACCATTTAATCCTTCGTATTTTTTAAGTACTTTATCTAAATCAATTGAAAGCCCAGGTGCAAGTTCACCAACAGCAACACATACACCACCAGCACCAAAGTCATTACAACGAACAATTTTTTCAGAAACTTCTTTGTTTCTAAATAATCTTTGGATTTTACGTTCTTCAATTGGGTTACCTTTTTGAACTTCGGCCCCAGCTGAAGTTGTTGTTTTTAATTCATGTGATTTTGATGAACCAGTAGCACCACCAATACCATCACGACCAGTTCTTCCACCTATTAGTAAAACTACTTGATCTTTTAATGGTTCAAGTCTTTTTACTTGTTCTTTTGGTGCAGCAGCAACTACTGCTCCAATTTCCATTCTTTTTGCAACATATCCTGGATGATATAACTCATGTACATAACCTGTTGTTAAACCAATTTGGTTACCATAGCTTGAGAATCCATGTGCAGCTTCTTTACAAATTTTTCTTTGTGGAAGTTTACCTTTTAATGTTTCTTCTAATTTTTGTCTTGGATCTCCCGCACCTGTTATTCTCATTGATTGATAAACATAAGCACGTCCAGATAGTGGGTCACGAATTGCACCACCAAGACAAGTAGCAGCTCCACCAAATGGTTCAATTTCAGTTGGATGGTTATGTGTTTCATTTTTAAACATTAATAACCAGTCTTCATCACCATGAGGTGTTTTTATTTTGATTTCAACAGAACATGCATTAATTTCTTCTGATACTTCTAAGTCATCTAAATAACCATTTTTACGAAGTTCTTTCATCGAAATAGTTGCAAGATCCATTAATGTAATCGGTCTTTTTGTTTCAAAACCATACACCATATGTCTTGATGTTTTATAGTTTTCAACATCTTTTTCTAAGATTTCTTTGAAAGCACCATCTTCAATTTTTAAGTCAGTTACAATAGTTGAAAATGTAGTGTGTCGACAATGGTCAGACCAATAAGTATCTAAAACTTTAAGTTCTGTTTCTGTTGGATTACGATGTTCTTCATCTTTGAAGTAGTCTTGAGTAACTTTTAAATCATCGTAGTTCATTGCCATACCATTAACTTTTAAATAGTTCATTAATTCTTCTTTTGAAAAATCAATGAAACCTTCAATTACTGGTACTGGTTTGATTTCTACTTCTTGATCACATAAATCAGTAACTTTTTCAAGACTTGCAAGTCTTTGGTCAACTGGATTGATCAAATATTTTTTAATACGAGCAACTTCTAAAAAAGTTAAATTGCCTTTTAAAACAATAATTTTAGCACATTTAACACGAACATTTTTTTCACCTGTTAAAAGTTGAAAACATTGTTCACAAGCATCTGCTCTTTGATCGTATTGACCTGGTAAATATTCAATGCCAAATACAACATCTAATTTATCAGTAGGATAATCATCCATGATAACATCATCTACCATTGGTTCACTAAGAATAATTGAAATACCTTCTTTTAAAACTTCTTCATTAACACCTTGAACATCATAGCGATTAATTACATGAATGTCTTGAATAGAATCAATCTTTAATTGATGTGTTAAATTATGTAATAATTCTGTCGCTTCAACCGCAAATTCTCTTCTTTTTTCTACGTAAATTCGATGTACTTTTGACATATTACCTCCTAGTTAATTCCGATATCTTTACGATAATATTTTTTCTCAAATTCAATTTTATCAATTTCTTTATAAATTTTATTTCTAATATCTTCTAATGAATTACCAAGTGCACAAACGTTTAACACTCTTCCACCATTAGTTAATAGCTCATTATTTTTTTGTTCTGTTCCAGCGTGGAATACAATAATATCGCTTGATAAGTCTTCGATTCCAGTAATTACTTTACCTTTTTCATAAGCATTTGGATAGCCACCACTTGCTAGAACAACACATCCTGCATGTTCATTTTTCCACTTAATTTCAACATCTTTTAAATGTTTTGTAGCTGTTGCATGCATAATGTCATATAAATCACTTTCAAGTCTTAGAAGGATTACTTGTGTTTCAGGATCACCAAAACGGACATTAAATTCTAAAACTTTCGCATGATTATCTTTAACCATTAAACCAATAAAGATAACACCACGGTAATCAATACCTTCAGATTTTATCCCTTGCATAAATGGTTTTAATACTTCTTCTGCAAATACTTCTTCCATACCTTCACTTAGGAATGGATTTGGTGAAACTGTACCCATTCCACCAGTATTTGGTCCTTCGTTATTGTCATAAATTTGTTTATGGTCTTTTGCTGAAACCATTGGAACAATTGTTTCGCCATCAGTAAAACAAAGTAGTGAACATTCAAAACCTGTTAAAAATTCTTCTAATACAACTGTTTTTCCTGCACCTGATAAAGCACCATGTACTAGCATGTCTTCTAAAGTATTAACTGCTTCTTCTTTTGTTTGGCAAATTACAACACCTTTTCCTGCTGCTAATCCATCTGCTTTTACAACAACAGGATAATCGAATTTTTCAAGTTGAACTAAAGCATCTTCCATTGTTGATACTTCTTCATAGTTAGCAGTTGGAATATGATGTTTTTTCATAAAGTGTTTTGAGAAAGCTTTGCTGCCTTCAAATGTTGCAGCAAGTTTTCTTGGACCAAACACTAAATGATTATGTTCTTCAAGTAAATCTGTAAGTCCCATACAAAGTGGAACCTCTGGACCAACAACTGTCATATCAATATTGTTGTCTTCAACAAATTTTAAAATTCCTTCTAAATCTTCAACACTACCTTTATGACATGTTCCGATTTTTGCAATACCTGGATTTCCTGGAATTGCATGAATTTCAGTAACTTTTTTACTTTTTGAAAGTGCGTAACAGATGGCGTGTTCTCTACCACCGCTACCAATAATTAAGACTTTCATATATATTACTCCTAGTGTCTAAAATGACGGAAGCCAGTAAATACCATTGGTATATTTAATTCATTACATAAATCAATTGAATCTTGGTCTTTGATACTTCCACCTGGTTGAATGATTGCACCAATCTTAGCGTTTGCTGCAACTTGTACACAGTCATTAAATGGGAAGAATGCATCACTTGCTAAAACCGCACCATTGAAGTCTTTATCTGGATTATTATGAATAGCATTTTCTAAAGCCCAAATTCTTGATGTTTGTCCACCACCGATTGCAAGTGTTACACCATTTTTAACGATACAGATTGCATTTGATTTTACATATTTAACAACACGCATACCAAATTCCATATCACTTAGTTGTTCTTTAGTCGGAGCAGCATTAGTTACAACTTTCATTTCATCAATCATTTTGCTATTAATATCTTGAACTAATACTTGACCTTCTAAATATTTAATATCGTATTTAGCTTCTTGTGCTTCTAAGTTCTTTAATTTTAAAATTCTTAAGTTTTTCTTTTTCTTTAAAACTTCTAAAGCATCATCATCAAAATCAGGTGCAGCAACAATTTCTAAGAATATTTTATTCATTTCAGTTGCTGTTTGTTTATCTACTTTGTAGTTACAAGCAACAATACCACCAAAGATTGATTGAGGATCTGCTTCATATGCTTTCATATAAGAATCATAACCAGTTTCGCCAATTGCAACACCACATGGAGTTGAGTGTTTAATAGCTGCAGTTACAGTAACTTCACCAAATTCTCTAACTAGTGCCACAGCACCATATAAGTCATTTAAGTTATTAAATGAAATTTCTTTACCATGTAATTGTTCGTAATCAAGTAAAGATTTTTCAACAAATGAATCAACATATTTATTAGCTTGTTGTTGTGAGTTTTCACCATATCTTAAATGTTCAACTTTTTTAAATGTCATATTTAATGTGTCTGGGAAATGATCTCCACATACACCTGCGAAATATCTTGAAATAATTGAATCATAAGCAGCAGTTCTTGAGAAAGCTTTATAAGCAAGATTTAATCTAAAATTGTAATCATCTGTATTGTTTTTGATTGCATCTAGTACACTTGTATAATCTTCAGGATCTGTAACAATTAAAACATCCTTGAAGTTTTTAGCAGCACTTCTGATCATTGAAGGTCCACCGATATCGATGTTTTCAATCATATCAGGAAGTTCTTTTCCTGCTCTTAATGCTTTTTCAAATTCATATAGATTTACACAAACTAAATCAATTGGTTTAATTCCGTGTTCTTTAATAGTTTCAACATGTGATTCTAAGTCTCGGCGATATAATAATCCACCATGAACCATTGGATGAAGTGTTTTAACACGTCCATCTAACATTTCAGGAAAACCTGTAACATCATCAATTGGAATTGCATTAATTCCAGCTTGTGTTAATTTATTTAGTGTTCCACCTGTTGATACAATTTCAAATCCAAGTTCAACAAGTCCTTGACAAAATTCAACAATGTTTTCTTTATTAGTTACACTTACTAATGCTCTTTTCATATTATTTCTACCCTTTCATTATTAACTCTTAATTTACCGTCACAATATAGTTTGACAGCTTCAACAATTAATTTATGTTCGATATTTAATAAAATTTTAGTTTGAATTTCTTCTGGCGTTTTACAATCACTAATATCAATTGTTCTTTGTAAAATAATTGGTCCACCATCAACAACAGCAGAAACAAAGTGAACTGTTGCACCTGAAACTTTTACACCTCTTTTAAATGCCGCCTC
>JAEIGA010003112.1_pt1 | contig 26127 bp, 20 predicted proteins | sample 9270691 | NCBI WGS metagenome assembly JAEIGA01 (sample SAMN17057246, study PRJNA624740) | gut metagenome | biome: biome; isolation source: fecal sample | host: Bos grunniens | place: China: Xizang | collected 2019 | reverse complement strand
AATCAAAGGCATCAGCAACGAATATCCGCCGGTGATCTCCGCAATCAGGAATATTGCCGTCAATGGAGCCTGCATTACACCAGCCATCAGACCTGCCATCCCCACAAGCACAAAATTTGTCTCAGGCAATATTATGTATCCTGACACATTTACACACCTTGCAACAACAAAACCCAACAGTCCACCCATAAATAGAGTTGGTCCAAAAGTTCCTCCCACACCGCCTCCTGCATTAGTAAATGACATGGAAAATACTTTGGTAATAAAGACCATAAGGAAAAATAGAGGCATTACCCAAGGTTTGATCAGATACTTGGTAAAAAATGACGTGCCGATTGCATCTACCGCATGATGATTCAAAAGTGAAGTAAGAACGTCATAACCCTCGCCATATAGCGGTGGAAAAATAAAGATGAGCAAACCTAATGATGCCGCACATATGAACCAGCGTTTATACGGACTTACAATTGATTTGATCTTATCCTCCAGCTTCAATGTAGTTCTGGTAAAATATAGAGAACCAAATCCACAAATAATACCGAACATCACATAAAAGGGAAGATTTCCTATTACAAATGGAGAAATTGTATTTGGGAATGCCACAGTCTCTCCAAGGAAAAGGTATGAAACGGTTGTTGCTGTTATCGATGACAATACAAAAGGCAACAATGATGTCATTGACATATTGAACAGGAGAATCTCAAGAGTAAAGAGGACTCCAGCCATAGGGGCCTTGAAGATGCCGGCCACCGCACCTGCAGCACCACAGCCCAACAGAATTGTCATATTCTTGTATGACAATCCCATGAATCGGGCAACATTAGAGCCGATTGCAGCCCCAGTATAGACAATTGGCGCCTCTGCTCCAACAGAACCTCCAAAACCGATAGTGGCCGAGCTTGCAACTAGTGATGACCACATGTTATGGCTCTTTATCTTGGATTCATTCTTTGAGACAGCCAGCAGTACCTTTGTAACCCCATGACCAATATTATCCTTGATTATATACTTTACAAAGAGCATTGCCATTAGCATACCCAAGCCAGGATAAAGGATGTATAGAATGCTGTCAGCAGGGGTATTGAACCATCCCGTAAGTATCCACTGGAAAAAATGGATCATATTCTTAAGAAAGACAGCGGCAAAACCGCTGCCCAAACCAACTACCACTGCCAGAATCAAAAGGAGCCTGTCCTCCTTCATCCGTCCAGCAGACTTTTTGAGTAGTGATACATATTTGTTTAAAAATGCAATTTTGGGGGATGTTTGCATAACAATCAGCTAAAAATTCTATGCGAATATACTAAAAAAAACAAAAGAGCAGCCAAAGGGGCTGCTCCATTTATCATGTTCTGTCCAAATTATTCGTCTGAATCATCCTCTCCGGCAAAATTACCTCCATCATTGTCTGGGAATGTATCACCATCGGTACCACCATCAGCATCCACATCTGCATCTCCAAAAATTCCATTCTCCACATCCTCATAATCATCAATCTTCACATCAATCTTTATAAGATATATCGCTTCGGGAATCTCAAGTGAAATTGCATAAAAGAAAGTTCCATCAGGCTTATCAACTTTGAAGATATCTCCCATATAATCTGCATAACCTTTAGGATATTTCTCCTTAAACGCATTTGCCAACTCCGGTGACATATTGGCATAACTGACAACCGCTCTCTTTTTCTGCTGTCTTGCAGCTATTCTGCTTGCTCTGGTTGATTCCTGTGTATTGTTTTTCTTCTCCATAGGTGATTAGATACAATTATTTTCTGTGCAATTATAATACAATTTTTTCAAATACAACCTTTTTTTTTCACTTCTTGAAAAAATATGATTTCTGCAACTTTTTGCCCTGCGGGTTCTTCTCTACAAATATCGGCTGAAGTGTTTTAGGATCCAATCCTGAATAATATGATACTGAGGATTTTGTCATTGGAGTAGGAGTAAAATCCTGCACCTGGTCCATGTACACACCCTTTAAAATGGTTTTTTGAGACAATAGCTCCATCTCCTTGATTGAACAGCCCGGATGCGAAGATATGAAGTACGGAACAAGTTCACACTTGACCCTATTGCTCCTTACAACCTTGTCAAATTCACGTTTCAGAGTCTCGAACAACTTGAATGAGGGCTTGTTCATCTGTTTGAGTACAGAATCCTGCGTATGCTCAGGCGCTACCTTAAGTCTGCCACTTGTATGATTTACTATAAGTTCCTTAAGATACTTTTCTGAAGAGTTATCAAGAAATCCCTTTTCATCAAGAAAAAGGTCATATCTTATTCCACTACCTATATAGGCATGTCTTATACCGGGTATTTTCCTTATCTTTTCGTAGAGCTTCAACAGACGCCAATGGCTGTGTCTGAGGTTAGGACAAACCTTAGGGAAAAGACAAGATTTTCTGAAACACTTTCCGCAGACTGTCTCATCCATACCTCCCATACCATACATATTTGCAGTAGGAGCACCAACATCTGATAGATTGCCGGAAAAACCGGGCATGGCGGCAAGTTTTTCAATCTCCATAAGGATTGACTCCTCACTTCTGCTCTGGATATGTTTGCCCTGATGTGCTGCAATTGTGCAGAAACTGCACCCTCCAAAACACCCACGGTGGGTTGTAATGGAGTATTTGATCATCTCGTATGCCGGAATATGCTTATCCTTGTATCTCGGATGAGGCAATTTTGTATATGGCAGAGCATAATATGAGTCCAACTCCTCTGATGTAAGCAGAGGTTGCGGAGGATTCACATAAACATACATTCCGTTATCTACAGGTTCAACAAGTTGGGATGAGTTTACTCTATTTGCCTCAGTCTCTATAATGTTAAAATTCTCGACAAAAGCCCTTTTATCCTTCAACAGTTCCTTGAAAGAACGCAGTATGATCCGTCCTGGCCTCTGTTGCGGTCTGTTGCTGCTGAGCCATGCCACCTGCCTCAACTTCTCGAGTTCAACTTCGGCACTCTCACGTGCAACAGAATCCACACTCTTAAGTGCAGAATGGTGCCTCTTGATAAATGATGCCAGCTCCACTATGCTCTTCTCCCCCATACCGTATATCAGATAGTCTGCCTTGCTATCGACAAGTATTGATGGAAGAAGTTTGTCCTGCCAGTAATCATAATGTGCAAAACGGCGCAAAGAGGCCTCAATTCCTCCTATCACGACTGGAACATCAGGGTACAGCTCCTTAAGAATATTGGTATAAACCTTAACAGCATAGTCAGGCCTTTGTGATGGTGTACCGTTAGGGGTATATGCATCATTGCTTCTTAACCTCTTTGCTGCGGTGTAATGGTTGACCATCGAATCCATTGCACCTGAATTTACGCCAAAAAAGAGACGAGGCCTGCCCATCTTCTTGAAATCGCGCAGGTCATCCCTCCAGTTCGGCTGCGGAACAACCGCAACCCTATAACCCTCCCGCTCCAGCACACGCGCAATGACCGCAGTACCAAAAGCGGGATGATCTATATAGGCATCACCAGTGAAAAGGACAATATCAACATTTTGCCATCCCAATGCGGCCATCTCCTTCTGTGAGGTTGGCAAAAACCTGCTCTGTTCCCTGGCCATAAACTACATTCTCTCAGGCAAAGTTATACCCAAAATACCCATAGCCTTAACCAGAACCCTCGCTATGAGGTCTATCAACGCAAGTCTCTGGTCTCTTAGTGATGCATTCTCCTCTTTGAGAATGGTAACATCGTGATAATACTGGTTGAACTCTTTAGCAAGCTCATACGCATAGTTTGCCACAACTGCCGGAGAGTGTGCATCACCGGCCTCCTTGATTATTGTCGGGAAGGTATTAAGTAACTTGATTATCTCTATCTCTTTTGGCAAAAGAGTCTCAGATGTACTGTTTTTAACTGTTTCTGAATCTATTACTCTCTTCTGATACCCCTCAGCCGCAGCCCTTCTCAAAATTGATTTGATACGAGCATGAGTATACTGGATGAAAGGACCTGTATTACCATTGAAATCAATTGATTCCTTAGGGTCAAAGAGCATGGTCTTTTTAGGATCAACCTTAATGATGAAATACTTCAATGCACCCAAGCCCAACATCTCAAACAATGCCTCCTGCTCATCGGCGCCCATATCCCCCAACTTGCCAAGTTCCAGAGAGGTCTCCTTAGCAGTCTGATACATCTTCTCAACAAGATCATCGGCATCCACCACAGTACCCTCACGTGACTTCATCTTTCCCTCAGGCAACTCTACCATTCCATATGAAAGATGGTAAATTGAATCTGACCAGTCAAAGCCAAGTTTCTTGAGTATAAGCTTCAAAACCTGGAAATGGTAATTCTGCTCATTTCCTACCACATAGATATGCTCGTCAAGTTTGTACTCAGAGAACCTCTGGTGGGCAGTTCCCAAATCCTGGGTCATGTATACAGATGTACCGTCACCCCTCAACAAAAGTTTCTTGTCAAGACCATCACCCTCAAGATCACACCATACTGAATTATCTTCATGAGTTTCAAAGATATTGTTCTTCAACCCCTCCTGAACAAGTGCTTTTCCCAAAAGATATGTCTGTGATTCATAATATGTTCTGTCAAACTCAATTCCAAGTCTTTTGTAGGTCTGTGCAAATCCGTCATATACCCATCCGTTCATCTTCTCCCACAAAGCTACAACCTCTTTATCTCCATTCTCCCATTTTAGAAGCATAGCCTGAGCCTCTTTGAGGATAGGTGCCTTTTTCTCAGCCTCATCCTCAGAAATATTCTCCTGGGCAGCAATCTCTTTTGTCTGACGTTTGAGTTCATTGCTGAATGCCACATAATATTTGCCGACAAGATGGTCACCCTTCATGCCTGAACTCTCCGGAGTCTCACCGTTACCCATAAGCAACCATGCCAACATCGACTTGCAAATGTGGATACCTCTGTCATTTACAAGATTAACCTTTAATACTTTGTGACCATTTGCCTCAAGAAGCTTTGAGACAGACCAGCCCAACAGGTTGTTTCTGATATGGCCAAGATGGAGCGGTTTGTTTGTATTTGGAGATGAGTACTCAACCATTATTGTTTTTCCCGACGGAGCAAGCTGGCCAAAATCCTCAGCAGCTTCCATCTCAATAAATACACCCTGCCAGAACCACTGTGAAAACTTTATGTTAAGAAAACCTTTGATCACATTGAATGACTCAATCTCAACCGAATTTACCTTCAACCACTCTCCAATCTCCTGAGCAGTAATTTCAGGAGATTTCTTGCTTGTCTTCAACAAAGGAAAAGTAACCAGAGTTATATCACCTACAAACTCCTTCCTTGTGGCCTGAGTCTGTATCATCTTTTCATTCACATCTGCACCATAAAGCTCCTTTATTGCAGCTTTGGCCTTTTCAAATATAAAAATTTCAGGATTCATCTGACTAATCTCAATAAACTGTAATCAATCTGTTAAACAACTATTTTTCTTTTGCAAAATAGACCTTCATTGCAGCCTTAACCTTAGGTGCAAGAATAAACAATGTAATCATTGTAGGGAAAGCCATAAGGGCATAAGCCAGGTCAATCAAACCCACAGCAGCCTTAAGCGGAATCATGGCAGCAACAACCAGCATTATAAGGAAGAAGAAGTTATAATATTTTGAATACTTCGCTCCAAACAAAAATCCAGTACACTTCTGTCCATAGTATGAATATGAGAACATTGTTGAAAATGCAAAGAAGAAGAGCATAATGAGCAAGAAATACTTGCCCAAACCAGGGATTGAAGCATCAAAAGCCTGAAGTGCAACACTCAAACCGGCAATTGATCCGCTAATACCGTCACCCAAAGGCAATACATCCCTTTGGATAAGAATTGCAATTGCTGTCAAAGTACATACAAGTCCTGAATCAATTGATGGACCAATCATGGCAACAAGACCCTCTTTAACCGGCTCATTATTCTTTGATGCACCATGCATCATTGAAGCGGTACCAACACCTGCCTCATTAACCAATGCCGCACGTCTGATACCAATTAGTGCAATTGATACCAATGCTCCAATACCGCCACCAACACCAGCCTTAACAGTAAAGGCATCGGTAAAGATTGCAGAAAATACACCAGAAACCTCACCAAGGTTGGTAAAAATAATGTAAAGCACCAAAAGGAAATACATTATGACCATAGCAGGTACAACCTTTGTCGCAACTTTTGATATTCTCTTTATACCGCCCAAAATGACACAAGCAACAATTACACATATAATCACTCCAATAATAAATCTTAGTGTGAGCGTATTCTGCTCAGGTGTGAAAAAGACTGTTGTAATAGCCTCTGTAAACTGGTTTGCCTGCATTATACAAAGAGTACCTATAAGACCGAATATAGAGAAAAATACAGCCATAGGCTTCCATTTAGGGCCTAATCCCGACAATATCATATACATTGGGCCACCTTGAACCTCCCCGGTATCATCCTTGCCCTTATACATAACAGCAAGTGTACCCTCAAAGAACTTTGTAGCCATACCCAAAACAGAACTTACCCACATCCAGAAAATAGCACCGGGACCACCTATAGACAAGGCAATTGCAACACCGGCAATGTTACCCATACCGACAGTTGCAGCAATGGCACTTGCCAAAGCTTCAAAGGAACTTATCTGTCCCTCTGCTTTATCATCCTCTGATTTCAACGACTTTATAGCCCTTCCATAATATCTCAAAGGGACAAAGCCAGAATATAACAGGAAGAACAATCCTCCACCTACAAGCAGTGTAAAGAGTGGATACCCACACACAAAATCACTTACTGCAGTTATGCCATTGGATATGGCAAGAAGTATATCACCCATAATTATCTATTTTAACCAATTATTATTTCAAACCTCTATTCTTCAAAAGTGGCTCAATACCCGGCTCCTGACCTCTGAAATTGACATAAAGTGTCATAGCATCATCTTCACCGGCACGTTTGAGCAGCTCATTTAAATATTTTGCAGCAACCTCCTGGTTAAAGATGTCACCTGTATTCTTGAAAGCTTCAAAGGCATCAGCATCAAGAACCTCAGCCCAGATGTAGCTGTAGTATCCTGCAGTGTATCCACCTCCGAAGGTATGGTTGAAGTACTGGCTCTTGTACCTTGACGGAATCTGTCTGATTAGTCCTCTCTCAGAGAGAGTTCTGGTCTCAAATTCAGATATGTTCAAATTCTCTGGAATAGACTTGAGAACGTGGAAATCCATATCAAGATATGAAGCGGCAAGATACTCTGTAGTTGCAAAGCCTTGACCATACTTGCCGGATTTATCCATCTTCTCTACCAACTCCGATGGAATCACCTCACCTGTCTTATAATGTTTTGCATAAACCTTTAGAACCTCAGGCTCAAATGCCCAATGCTCATTCAACTGCGAATGAAGCTCTACAAAATCACGCGGATAACCTCTCAATCCGTTATACTTGACATCCTTGGACAAATTGTCAATACCATGACCGAACTCATGGAACATTGTCTCAACCTCATCAATTGAAAGAAGTGCAGGCTCATCCCCTACCGGACGGGTGAAGTTTCCAACAATTGTTACAATCGGTCCTACCCTCTTGCCATCTTCGTAAGTCTGACCCTTGAATGTGCTGCACCATGCACCGCCCCTTTTTGCTCCAGGACGTGCAAACATATCAAAAAATACAACACCCTGCTTTCCGCCATCCCTGTTCAACACCTCATATGCTACAGCCTCACTGCTTGGAAGCGGAACATTCTCCAATTTGTTGAATGAGTAGCCATATAACTTGTTTGCCACATGGAATATACCCTGAAATACATTCTCAAGCTGGAAATATGGAGCCATCGCAGCCTCATCAAGATTGTAAAGTTCAGCCTTCACCTTCTGTGCATAATATCTCCAGTCCCACGCCTCAAGCTCCTCATTCAATCCCTCTCTCTTCATATATTGCTGCATCTGCTCGGCCTCCTGTTTTGCAACCTTTAATGCAGGCTCCCAAATCTGATCCAAAAGATTATATACAGCCTCTTCACTCTTAGCCATTCTGTTGCCAAGAGCAAACTGTGCATAATTCTCACAACCCATAATCTGGGCCTTTTTCAGACGCAATTCAACAAGTTTCCTGATAACCTCATTATTATCTTGAGCATTACCGTTGTTACCTCTGTTAAGGTATGCCTCAAGGATCTGTTTACGCAACTCCCTGTTGTCAGCATTGGCAAGGAATGGCATTACACTCGGATTGTCAAGACCAAATACCCATTTGCCTGTCATACCGGCCTTTTCTGCCCTTGAAGCTGCTTCTGCAATCTGATTTGCTGTAAGACCTGCCAAATCCTCCTCCTTGTCAATGACAAGTTTGAATGCAGCAGTCTCCTGCAAAAGATTCTGTCCGAATGCGAGCTGCAATGCTGCCAACTCTGCATTAACACTCTTCAACTCCTCTTTCTTTTCTGCCGACAAATTTGCACCATTCCTCTCAAATCCTTTATACATCTCAGTAAGAAGACGCATCTGGTCAGCTCTCAAATTCAAAGAATCCCTCTTTTCATATACAGCCTTTACTCTCTGAAACAGTCCGTCATTAAGGCTAATTTCACTGCTGTGGGCACTTGTAAGAGGAGACAACTCCTTTGCAATAGCTCTCAACTGGTCATTTGAGTTTACACCATTGTCGCTGCTGAAAACAGCAGAGATGCGGTTCAACAACTCACCGGCATTATCATACGCAACAATTGTATTCTCAAATGTAGGGGGCTCTGGATTGTTTACAATTGCATCAATTTCAGCCTTTTCCTGTGCCATAGCCTCAAGGAATGCAGGCATATAGTGCTCAGGTTTTATCTGGTCAAAAGGAGGTATTCCATAAGGAGTATTCCACTCTTCCAAAAGTGGATTCTCTGTCTTGGCATTATTGCACGACACAGCACATACCCCTGCCAATAGTAGAGATAATAGTTGTTTTTTCATATTAATAGATTTTTAAGTGATTACTGCCGGAATGGGACTAACCCAAATAGCTCTTGAGCAGCTTGCTCCTTGCACTGTGACGCAAACGTCTGATGGCCTTTTCCTTAATCTGCCTTACCCTCTCTCTTGTAAGACCGAAATACTCGCCAATCTCCTCAAGTGTCATCTCTTGAGTACCAATGCCAAAGAAATATTTTACTATGTCCCTCTCCCTCTCGGTCAAAGTAGACAAAGCACGCTCAATCTCCTTATTCAAGGACTCATTGACAAGGCCCCTATCTGCATTGGGAGAATCAGAGTTTACAAGCACATCAAGAAGGCTGTTGTCCTCGCCGTCAACAAACGGAGCATCCACAGAGACATGTCTGCCTGAGACTCTCAAAGTGTCAGCAATCTTCTCTCTTGGAATGTCCAACAGCTCAGCAAGCTCATCCGGAGATGGCATACGCTCATTCTCCTGCTCAAACTTGCTCAATGCCTTATTGATTTTATTCAAGGAACCAACCTGGTTCAAAGGCAATCTTACAATACGTGACTGCTCCGCCAAAGCCTGAAGAATTGACTGACGGATCCACCACACAGCATAGGAGATGAATTTGAAACCTCTTGTCTCATCAAACTTCTCAGCGGCTTTGATAAGACCCAAGTTTCCTTCATTGATAAGGTCGGGAAGACTCAGACCCTGATTTTGATACTGTTTGGCAACAGAAACCACAAAACGCAGATTTGCCCTGGTGAGTTTCTCCAACGCTTCCTGATCTCCCTTACGGATACGCTGGGCCAACTCCACCTCATCCTCTACTGTTATAAGTTCCTCTCTACCAATTTCTTGAAGATATTTATCCAGAGATGCACTCTCTCTGTTTGTAATTGATTTTGTTATTTTTAATTGTCTCATACGGCCGATTTATCCCGCAAAAATACACTTTTTTTTATATTCCACCAATTAGATGGAATATTTTAAACGCCCACACCATAATAATATACAGCACCATTGGGATAGACCCCCTCAATAAGTACAGATCTTCTTGCCCTGCCAACAAGCTGGACAATCTCATCAGGTGTAGAGACTGGAATCTGATTGACGTGAGTAATGATCAATTTTTCCCTAATGCCGGCCTCTCTGAATTTACCCTTTTCAACAGATGAAACCAATACACCTTGCCTAATCCTTAACCTCTTAAGCATCTCCTGAGGAGCCTTCTCCAACACAGCACCCATAAGTTCGGCTTTATCGCCGTTCATAACGGCTTTAACACCACTCTCCCTTCCTTGAAGGATTACATCCTTATCAATCCTTTGTCCTTTTCTGAAAACCGATACCACAATGGAGTCTCCCGGTCTGAAAGCATTTATCTTTTCCTGAATGTCAGATGGACTTGAGACTATTGCGCTGTCAATTGACATAATTACATCGCCTGCCTTTATTCCCGACAAATCGGCAGCTCCACCACTCTCAGTATCATGAACATAAACACCAAAAAACTCTCCCTTCATTCCAACCTTGTCGGCAATCTTATCAGTCATTTCCAGCATTGAAATGCCAAGAATTGCCCTCTGGACAGAACCGAACTCTTTTATATCAGCCACAACTTTCTGCATAATTGCTGTTGGAACGGCAAACGAATAACCAGTATAAGAACCAGTATTTGAAGCAATTGCTGTATTTATACCAATAAGTTCACCTCTTGTGTTGACCAGTGCGCCACCACTGTTACCAGGATTAACAGCAGCATCGGTCTGAATAAAAGATTCAATTTTGAAGTCACCTGACATATCAGGTAATGACCTTCCCTTTGCACTGACAATTCCCGCTGTGATTGTACTCTTCAAATTGAACGGGCTTCCTATTGCCAGAACCCACTCTCCCAATCTGAGGCTATCTGAGCTTCCTACAGGAATTACCGGAAGATTTTCTCCTTCAACCTTGAGCAAAGCAATGTCTGTCACAGGATCAGCTCCAACAATTTCGGCATTGAAACTCTTGTTGTTGTTCATGGTAACAAGTATCTCGGAAGCGCCCTCAACAACATGGTTGTTGGTAACTATATAGCCGTCGGGAGCAATAATTACACCTGAACCGGAATTTACACTCTCCCTTGGCAAGGCCTGCGGTACACCATATCCGAAAAAGTGCTGGAGAATAGTTGCCTCACGAGGGGCCTCCTCACGTTTTAGCACCTTCACATGCACAACACCATTCACAGAGTTCTCTGCAGCATAGGTAAAATCGGGGAATACTCCTCCAGAAAAATCCACGTTTTTGTATGTGGTCTCTCCCTGATGATATACATACGGACTTTTTGTCATATAATATCTTGATACCAGAACTGCACTTAAAGTGCTGAGCAGGACTGCTATTGCAATACATATCAAATTACGCTTCATAACATTACAATTTTATATACATTTAAATTGGACAAAACTCAAAATATATGCCAAAAAATTGCTACATTTGTAATTCTAAATTATATCATATTATGAAGTTTATTGTATCAAGTACAGACCTATTGCAAGGATTATTGTCTGTTTCAAGAGTTATCGCATCAAAGAATGCACTTCCTATTCTGGATAACTTCCTATTTGTATTGGAGGGCAATTCACTAACGGTTACAGCCTCTGATTCGGAGACTACTCTTAAGACCATAATCAACATTGATGAAGTTTCAGAGGGAGGAGAGATAGCAGTACCTGCAAAACTTCTTACAGACACCCTTAAAGAACTTCCTACACAACCTATAGAGTTCTCTACAGAACCTGAAAAAAGTATTATAAATATTGTGTGGATGAGCGGAAGTGCCCAGATCCCATATCTATCTACCGAGGATTATCCGCAGATGCCTCAATTGAGCGAGCCAGTGAACCTGACATTCAAGGCTGAAGTGCTTTCAGACGCCATCAACAACACCATTTACGCTACAGCGGATGAAGAGTTGAGACCGGTTATGAACGGTATCTTCTTTGACATCACACCTGAAAGCACAACAATGGTAGCCTCTAATGCGCATAAACTTGTATGTTATACACGTACAGATGTAAAAGGCAACGGCACTCAGGGATTCATACTTCCAAAAAAGCCTGCCAACATACTCAAAAACAATCTTGCGAAATTGTCGGAAGCAGATGTTGAAATATCATTTGACAAGAAAAACGCATATTTTAAATTTGACAACTCACTGATGGTTTGCCGCCTTGTTGACGGTACATATCCTGCGTACAGGAGCGTTATTCCAAAAAACAATACCAACATTGTTACAATTGGAAGAAGTGAGCTTCTTAATGCCAGCAAACGTGTTGCAGTATGTTCAAACCAGGCTACAGGACAGTTGATATTCAGACTTAGCCAGAACTCAATTGTCATTTCAGCCCAGGATGTTGATTTTTCAATGAGCGCACAGGAGAGAATCAGTTGCGAATATGATGGTGCCCCAATGGAAATTGGTTTCAAGGCGGTCTTTTTGAATGAGATCCTGAGCAATCTTCCGTATGACCAGATTTGCATCAAACTGGCAGACCCTAATAGGGCTGCACTCATCCAGCCGGCTGTTCAAAGTGAACCTGATGAGGAGATCTGTGCATTGTTGATGCCAATGCGCATTAGCCAATAGATATAGGAATCAATATTAAATCCGCTATTATGCAGTTGAATCTTAAGAATCCTCTGCTATTCTTTGATATTGAGAGCACTGGATTAAATGTAGCCACCGACAGGATTGTAGAGATATGTGCAGTGAAAGTTATGCCTAACGGTGATCAGGAGATCAAGACAAGAAGACTTAATCCCACCATTCCCATTTCGCCCGAGGCTCAGGCTGTACATGGAATCTCAAACGAAGATGTGAAGGATTGTCCGAAATTCAAGGAGATTGCCAAGAGCCTTGCTCAATGGATGTCCGGATGCGACATTGCCGGATATAATTCGCTCAAGTTTGACATACCCCTACTGGCTGAAGAGTTCCTGAGGGCCGGTGTTGAATTTGATTTCAGGAAACGCCATCTGGTTGATGTGCAAAACATCTTCCATAAGATGGAGCAGAGGACACTGTCGGCAGCATATAAATTCTATTGCCAAAAGGAGCTTGAAAATGCGCATAGTGCAGAGGCCGACACATTGGCAACCTACGAGATACTCAAGGCGCAACTTGACAAATACCCTGAGACCCTCAATAACGATGTCGCAATGCTTGCAGAGTTCTCTACCCGTACAAGGTTCCTTGACTATGCAGGAAGGATTGTACTCAACGACAAAGAGCAGCCTGTACTCAACTTTGGCAAACACAAGGGCAAACTTGTAGAGGATGTACTCAGAAGTGAGCCAAGTTACTACTCTTGGATGATGAATGGAGATTTTACTCTTGACACTAAAAAAGTGCTCACAGAGATAAAACTAAAAATGAAATAGAACGTTGAATATAACAACAACTACATACAACAGTAATCTCTTCTATGTCCGTCCGGACATATCCTTGAACAGGGATAGTAACGACTATTTCTGCCCGGATGATATAACAGAGATTACTGTTGCTCCATTTTTATATGTAAGAATGGACAAGGCAGGAAAGGCCGTTCAGTCAAAGTTTGCATCAAGGTATTACAGTAGTGTAGGATATGGCATTAATCTTACAGCCAAGTCACTTATAGATGCAGAACACCCTGAAAGTTTTCTGATGGCCAATTCGCTTGACAACTCAACCTTTGTATCACAGCTCTACAAAACCGGTCTATTTCCGCTTGAAATTCTCAAACAGAGCACCATTAAGATAAACGGCAATGCCACAAACGTTGGCGGAGCAGAGTTCGCAGAACCCCAAGACCAGATGGAGAGAGTACTTGAAATGTTCAACCGTAAGATAGAGTCAGTTTCACGCCTCACATCGTTCAAAACAGGAGACTATATTGCAATTGAGACAGCTCCGCACCAACCTGTACAAATTGGCGACACTATTGAGTTTGGAGAATTGAAGTTCCGTATAAAATAGGCTGCCTGAATACAAATCCCCCCTATAAAATTGCTTTTGCAGCAGATACAGCGGCCAATGCCGCTGTAGAGAAGGCAATCTGCAGATTATATCCTCCGGTATCTCCATCAAGATCAATCACCTCACCGGCAAAATAGAGACCTTTATGGAGTTTTGATTCCATGGTCTTCTGCGATATTTCTGCGAGCGAAACACCACCTGCAGTTACAACACAACGCTCATAACCAACATAAGATGAGATTGGAAAACTCCAGTTTTTAAGTTTTTGCGGAAGAGTTGCAACTGTTATTCCATTGTTGGCAGCGACAAATGGTGCTATAAGTGCTTTGGGCATAAGTTTGGGCAACAGTATTGAAGAGATCGCCTTTACACCCTCTGTATTCAGTCTTGATTTGAGAGCCGGTGCCATCTGATCAATCTCCCTTTTAATTCTACCTGCCAGCTGTTCCAGTGTTACGGCAGGTTTTAGGTCAAGTTTAACCGACACCTTCTGTCCGTTAATGAGGTTATACACCGCTTTACGGCTGATTTTAAAACCAATCGGTCCCTCAATGCCGCCATTTGTAAAATCAAGGTCGCCGAACTGGCTCATAACCTCATCACCATTAACAAAGAGCGTAAGTTCCACATTTTTCAATGATATTCCGTGATACTGCTGAGAATAGCTTGTAGGTACAACCGCAGTCAGGGAGGGGAAACATCCGGTAACCTTATGACCGAACTCCCTGGCAAATCTGTAGCCGTCGCCTGTTGAACCTGTAACTGGATATGAAAGGCCCCCGGTAGCAATTATTACGGCTTGTGAAGCGTATGACCTGCCCTTTTTGTCAACAACAGAAAAAAGAGAAGTGCCCTCTAGCTCACCTTCCGTCTTTGAAATGGAATCAACTTCAGCCTCAGTAATGACCTTTACGCCCAACGTTTTGAGATACGCTAAAAGCGCATCAGTAACATCCTGGGCTCTCATGCTCTGGGGAAAGACCCTGTCACCTCTCTCAACTGTCAAAGGAAGACCGATTCTCTCAAAGAACTCCATCACTTTAATGTTGCTCATTGCATAAAAGGCATTTTTGAGAAAAACATTCTTGGGGTGGATATGTGTTGCAAACTCTTCCCAAGGTTTTGTATTGGTCAAATTGCAACGGCCTTTGCCAGTCAGGGCAATTTTACGTCCGCATCTTGCATTCTTTTCGAGCAGAACGACCTTCAGGCCGGCCTCCGCAGCTATGGTAGCAGCAAACATTCCGGCTGCACCACCTCCGATTACTGTCAATTGAGTGTGAATCATAGTGCAAAGTAAAATAAATTTTCTATTGTCGGGAAGAAAAAATTAATAAAGGAAAAATTTATTGAAAAAAGTGAGAAATAAGTTAGTTTTGCAATGCAAAAAAGAACGCCACTGCATAATAGAGAGTGCAGCAGCGCAAAACGGAAAACCATAGCGTTAAATTTATAACTATAGTTTAAAGGCCGGAATCCGCAGAATCAAAAGCATTTCAAAATATGAAAACAAAAGTCATCAACAATTTACTGCGTGTATTGCTGCCAATATTGGCAGTTGTTGTTTCGGGTTGCACAAACAATGGAGGCAAGCCTATACAAACTGGAAATACCTGTATGGAGTACGCACAATTTTACACCCTCGAAGATACTCTGGGAGATATTAAAACAATAACAGTCAAGAACCTCTGGAGTGGAGCAGAAAAAATTGACAAATATACTCTTGTGCCACGTGACTCACTCTCACTGCTTGAAGGGGATGAATGGGCAATACCCTATCCCGTAAAAAATGTAGTGTGCATGTCATCATCACATGTTGCCCTGATGGCCTCTTTGAATGAACATGAGAGCATTTCTGCAATATCAGGAACTGGGTTTATTACTAATAAAAAGGTAAAGGAACTGATTGCAGAGGGTAAAATTGCCGATATAGGATCACAGGAATTGCCAAATTATGAAAAAATAATCTCATTGAGGCCAGATGTCGTTATTGCATACGGGGTGGCAGGAAACAGCAATTCTTATATAGAAAATTTGAAGAGGTACGGAATTAAGGTGCTTACCATTGGGGAATATCTTGAGAACGATCCTTTAGGAAAACTTGAATATATAAAACTCTTCGGACTGCTTACAGAAAAAGAGCAGATGGCAGATTCTATATACAAATCAGTCTGCAGGCAATATTTGCAGACCAAAGAGGAAGTTGCCGGAACAATTGGCGATGAAGCAGCAAGGACTAAAGTGCTGATCAATGCACCATACAAAGGTATTTGGATGATTCCTGGCCAGGAGAACTACATCAGCAGACTTGTCCGAGATGCAGGTGGTATGATTCTTGGATCTAAAGAGGGAAAAAGCCTATCAAGCCAGATGAGTTTTGAACAGGTATACCAGATTGCCATTCAGGCAGATATCTGGTTACATACCAATGCCATAAACACGATGCAGGAACTCGCAAATGAGAATCCGTTATATAAAAACATACCATCATTCCAGCAGGGAAAAGTATATAACAACAACCTCATCACATCAAATGGTGGAAGCGCATTTTGGGAGACAGGTATTGTTGAGCCTCATCTGATATTGCAGGATCTCGCAATACTTCTGCATCCCGAACTCTTTAAGGATGCCGGCAAATTGAACTATTATGTACAACTGAAATAAAAAAGAGGGCGTCACTTTTAAAGTGATACCCTCCTGCTATATTAAGATACTGGACCGGAATTGAGTATCTCCGGAACTTAATCTTTACGAAACTCTCTAGTACTCCTTTACCTGCTCTTCGCCAGTGAGAACTGCAAGACCGTTGCCAGCCAAAGCTCCCATCTCATCCTCGCCAGCGTAAATCTCAACAGGAGCAATGAATGAAACTTTTGACTTGATCTGCTCCATCAACGGTTTGTTATATGCAATACCACCAGTAATGATGATTGCATCAACTTTACCGTCAACTACAGTGGCCATAGCACCAATCTCCTTGCAAAGCTGGTATGCAAATGCATCAGAGATTAGAGTTGCTTTAGGATCACCTGCCGCAACACCATTCTCAACATCCTGGAAAGAGTTTGTGCCAAGATAGGCAACAACACCGCCTTTGCCTGAGATCATTTTTCTGATCTCCGCCTCGGTATATTTGCCACCGAAACACATGTTTACAATCTGCGCTGCAGGAAGTCCGCCAGAACGCTCAGGAGAGAAAGGACCCTCACCGTTCAAGGCATCATTCACATCAACAACTTTTCCATGGTTGTGGATACCTACAGATACACCACCACCCAAATGGGCAACTATAATGTTGAGATCTTCGTATCTCTTGCCATGCTCCTTTGCATACAATTTTGCAATTGCCTTCTGGTTAAGGGCGTGGAAAATTGAAATTCTCTGGAACTCAGGATGACCTGCAATTCTTGCAACAGGTGCCAACTCGTCAACAACAACAGGATCTGCAATCAATGCTGGGATATTGCCTACCTCTGCTGCAAGATCTTTTGCGATAATAGCACCAAGGTTGCTTGCATGCTCACCGTTCTTTCCGCTCTTTATATCATTTATCATGGCATCATTAACCTGATAAACACCAGATGGAATAGGTTTTACCAAACCACCACGTCCAACAATGACATCCAAAGACTTCAAAGGAATATTGTTCTCCTCCAAAGCTGCCTTGATTGTCCCTTTTCTGAAATCAAGCTGCTCAATGACATTTTTATAGGGAGCCAACTCCTCGTTGGTGTGCCTCAATGTCTTTGTGAACACCTCTTTCTTATCTTCATATACCGAGATCTTTGTTGAAGTAGATCCGGGATTTATTGCAAGTATCAATTTTGCCATATTCTGATAATGTTTGATTATTTTGCAGTAACAGCAGCCAAAGCAATTGAGTTCAACTTGGTATCAACACTGTCGGCACGGCTTGAAAGTACACATGGAGCCTTTGCACCAGCCACCATAGCAGCCATTTTGGTACCAGGGATCAACTGTGTATTTGTTTTGTAGAATACGTTTGCAGCCTCAATGCTAGGGAATACAAGACAATCTGCATCACCTGCAACCTCGCTGACAAGTTTCTTGATCTTCACAGCCTCAGCAGATAGGGCAACATCAATAGCCAAAGGACCGTCAACAACACAGCCAGGGATCTGGCCTCTGTCGCTCATCTTTGCAATCATAGCAGCCTCTACACATGCAGGCATACCTTGCAACATCTGCTCAGTTGCAGCAACCATAGCAACTTTTGGTTTCTCGATACCAAATGCTTTAGCAGTGTTTGACACATACTGAACCATAGCAAGTTTCTGTTTGAAATCAGGAGCAGGAATAACTGCGATGTCTGAAATCATCAACAATTTGTGGTAGTTAGGGTTTTGGATAACCACAACGTGGCTCAATACAGCTTTAGGAGGAAGAAGGCCCTTCTCCTTGTTCAATATACCACGCATATATTTGTCGGTGCTGCAAAGGCCCTTCATAAGAATATCAGCCTCACCGTTGTTTACCATCTCAACTGCCTGTGCAATTGATTTCAACTCATTCGGATTGTGAACGATTCTGAAGATAGAAGGATCAATGTTCTCTTTTGCACATACATCCTTAATCATATCCTCATCACCTACAAGTGTACCGTCAACAATACCCGCTTTGATAGCCAAAGCAACAGCACAAATAGTATGGTCATCTACAGCCCAAGCAGCTGCCAATCTTTTTTTAGGTTTTGATCTCAAATGATCAAACAGTTGGTCAAAATTTGTAATCATATCAAATAAATTAATTGTTGTTTTTTGTTATGTCGTCAGGGGAACTGTCTATTTAGCCAATTTCATTGTATCACGTGCAATTACAAGCTCCTCATTTGTTGTGATAGCTGCAATTACAACCTTTGAGCCCTCTTTTGTAAGGATTGCATCCTTGCCTCTCAAACCGTCATTTGCACTCTGGTTGAACTCTGCGCCCAAATATGAAATTCTTTCTCCAATATATTGGCGAACCGACGGATCATTCTCTCCAATACCGCCAGTAAATACAATAAGGTCTACACCATTCATAACGGCAGCATATGAGCCTATATATTTCAATACGCTATATTTGAACATCTCCATTGCCAATGCAGCACGTTTGTTGCCCTCTGCAGCAGCACCCTCAATATCACGCGCATCAGACGATACACCTGAAACACCCAAGAAACCGCTCTTCTTGTTAAGCACTGCATTCACTCCTTTGAAATCAAGGTTCTCCTTATCCTGGATATATGTTACAACGCCGGCATCAACACTTCCGCAACGTGTACCCATAACTACACCCTCTACAGGAGTAAAGCCCATTGAAGTATCTACCGACTGGCCATTCTTGATTGCTGTGATTGAACCGCCGTTGCCCAAGTGGCATGTAATGATCTTTGAGTTGTTGAAATCCAAGCCTGCCAACTCTGCACCTTTCTGCGCTACAAACTTGTGGCTTGTACCATGGAAACCGTATCTGCGGATTTTATATTTGTCGTAATACTCATAAGGAATAGCGTACATATATGAGTAGTCCGGCATTGTCTGGTGGAATGATGTATCAAATACAGCAACCTGCGGCACATTCGGCATAAGGGTCTCAACCGCTTTGATACCCAAAAGGTTTGCAGGGTTATGAAGAGGAGCAAGTTCGCAGCACTTTTCAATACCCTCAATAACTGAAGCATCGATAAGTTTGCTTGAGTTGAAATACTCGCCGCCATGAGCTACCCTATGGCCGACAGCCTCTATATCAGAGAGCGATTTGAGAACTCCATGCTCAGCATCAACAAGCAGATCCAAAACACCCTTTATACCCTCAGTGTGTGTTGGGATAGGCTGATGCACTTTGTGTTTGTCCTTACCTGTAACACTATGGGTAATGTCACCCATTTCCAAGCCAATTCTCTCTACAAGACCTTTAGCCAACAAAGAAAATTCAGACTCGTTCTTCATATCAAGTACTTGATACTTCAAGGACGAGCTTCCGCAGTTCAAAACCAATACAATCATAGTAAAAATTTATCTTAAGTATATAATTATTTCCAATGTCATACAAAGATAGAAAAATATAGCTCTTTTACACATAAAATTGTGCAAAAAAATTAATGAAGTATGATAAAAGGAACTACAGTTCAGGGATTCTCGGCAACATATCCTTGAGCTGCGGAACTATATACCTTGTAAATGCCAGCAGATCATCATCGGCAGGAACCATAACCTTTACGGCATGCTCCAGAACAGCCACTTCAATATCTTCACCCATAAAGCGGCTTTCGCCGTCAAACTGGATAAGGCCCGGCTTACGACGCCTGATCTTTACCGATTTGGTACGGAAGGTATCAACAAATTCTGAATATTGTATAGTCTTGAAAAGAAGCCCGGCCGCGAGGAGTGGCATAGAGACAAGCGGGGCACGCTTCCAGATTACCATATCTATCATACCATCAGATATGCTTGCCTCAGGCGCTATAAAAACGTTATTACCCCATTGGGCACTGTTTGCAAATGTAATCAGGAAAGCTTTGGAATCATAAACCTTTCCGCCAATTTCAATTGTATAGCTCTCCCTGACATACTTAACATACTCTTTTGCGCATTGCTCCATATATGTGATCAACCCCCTTGTTCCGGCAGTATTGAACTTGTCGCCGACAACCGCCTCAAACCCGAGTCCTGCAGTGCAAAAGAATATCTCATCATTGATGCGTCCTGCATCAATTTCAACCGTATCACCCTCAAGAATAGTATCTACTGCCCCATAAAATGAAAGAGGAATCTTAAGATGACGTGCCAGTCCGTTTCCCGACCCGAATGGAATTATGGCCAATTTCGTGTCGGTATACAACAACCCTTTGGCCACCTGGTTTACAGTGCCGTCTCCACCCACTGCCACAACAATGTCATATCCCTGTTCACCGAATCCTTTTGATGCTTCATACGCATCTCCGGCCCCCTTGGTCATGTAGTAGATTGCACTATACCCCTTACCAACAGTAAAGGCCTCATGAAGATATTCAATGAGGTGTTCCTTATTCCCTGTCCCTGAAATGGGGTTTATTATGAAGGCAATCCGTTTCATAGATACAAAGATAATCCAACTTTTATTAACTTTACGCAAAATTTTTGTGGGCAAGCATGAGGGGTGAGATTCTTTTACTGGCATTTATTATCGGCAACATGGCGCTTAAGCCATTGGAGCATAGGGGGTATCCAGACTCATTCTCCCTTATTCTGGCAATATCCATTTTAATAACAGCAACTTATCGGACAGAGTTCAGGCTAAAATGGAAATTTTTCACAATCAACACCGCCTATATAATATTTTTTCTGCTTGGAATGTTCAATGGTACAAGAACATCCAGCCGGTCAGATTCCACCATAGAGAGCATTAGCCCAACAGGCATCAAAGAGGTTTTGCAAAATACAAGAAGACGCTTTACAGAAAGAACAGGCGAAATTATTGATGATGACCAGTCACGGGCAGTTATTCTTGCACTGACAATTGGAGATAAAGAGCATATTGCATCTGAAACAAAAATGGCATACCAAAAATCGGGGGCGATGCATCTGCTCGCGCTGTCGGGACTCCATATTGGTACAATTTATGGCATAATGGGCCTGCTGCTTCTCTTTTTGAATTTCAACCATGCCTCCCGACAGTTAAAACATCTTATTACATCATTTGCCATAATCATTTATGCCGCTTTTACAGGATTTGGGCCATCTGTCATGAGAGCCGCAATCATGATAATTACGCACAATATAGTCAAGATGAGTGGAAGAGAAGGCGGCAGATGGAGCAGCTTGATATACTCTGCTACAATTATACTTCTCATATTTCCTGAATCAATTTCTAAAATAGGATTCCAGCTCTCATATTGTGCCGTTGCAGGAATTATTTTTATATACCCCGAACTTGAAAAATCTTTGAATCTCAACAACAGATTTGCAAAAAAAATCATCAAACCGATATGGAATATGCTCTCCATTTCTGTAGCATGCCAGATTGCCACTTTACCCTTGGTTTGGTACTATTTCAAAACCGCTCCACAATACTTTTTAATTACCAATCTGTTTGCAGTCCCTTTAGTTTCCATTGCAATATATGCTTTTGCTGTGGCATATATAACCTACGGAATTCCATATTTGGGAGAAATCTCAACTTTTATTGCCGAAAGGACAATTATGCTCCTAAATGATATAATAACCGCTATAAGCAAAGTGTAGCCAAATTTTATAAACTATTTTTTCTTAAGACAATAGCTTCTTTTTATTATAAAATGAAATTTACCATCACATTTTAATTATAATTTTTTTTTGCAGTTACCATTTTTCTACTTATCTTTGAATAGCAACTTTTAAAACGAAACACAAAAAACAACCTAAACAAATATTACATCGTATGAATATTTTTGTATCAAGCTTAAGTTTCAGAGCAAGAAAGGAAGATCTTATTGCACTATTTTCTCCATACGGAGAGATTACAACTGCCAGAATAATTTTAAGCAAAGAGACTCACAGATCCAAGGGTTATGGCTTTGTAGAAATGGCAAACGAAGGGGAGGCACTAGCAGCCATCAATGCATTGAACGGAACTGAACACATGGGACGCACAATTAATGTTGAGGTTGCCAACGAAAGACCCGAAAAACAATAAAAACTCTTAAATACCTAACTTTAATTCAATTAAAATTCATCAAAAAGGAGTGCCCTATTTGGACACTCCTTTTTATTGTACGGAGAGGATTATCTTATAATCTCCATCTCATCAAGCAGATGCTGGGCTCCGGCAAGTTTGTCAATCAGAAAGAGGGCATATCTTATATCGAGCGCGATGTTTCTGCAAACATCAGGGTCAAAGACCACATCACTCATTGTTCCCTCCCACACTCTGTCAAAGTTTACGCCAATGAGGTTTCCGTTAGCATCAAGTACAGGACTTCCCGAGTTGCCGCCACTTGTGTGGTTTGTAGCAATGAAAGCAACCGGAACAGATCCGTCAACCTCCCATACGCCATAATCTTTTGCAGCATAGAGATCTCTCAATTTCTGAGGTATATTATAGTCATAAATTTGTGGATTGTCCTTCTGCATAATACCCTCAAGTGACGATACAGGTGTATAATATACTGCATCTGACGGAGAATATCCTTTTACAGAACCGTATGCTACTCTCAATGTTGAATTTGCATCCGGATAGAAGACTCTCGTTCCCCTATTGACCTTATTGTACTCAATCTGCCCTCTCATGTAGGTTCTGTACAAAAGAGCAAGTTCATAGTTTATGCTGTCAATCTGAGGCTTTATATTATCATTGAAATATCTGTTGGTCTCCACATATACTTGTGCAGCCTTTGCAAGAGATTCATCATTGAAGAGATCATCGGCCCACGCCTCTACAGAGCCATATTTTGCCAATGTCTCCTTAAAGTAAGGTGCTTTATACTGATCAGAAACCGACTTGTCATACTCTGTGAAAAGAGCAATGAAAATATCCTTGTCAATCGGCTGGAAATAGTCTTTATAGAAAGCTGCAGAATCTTTTTTAGGATTTGCTGCGTATGAAAGGATCTCAACTGCATTGATAGCCTCTTTCTGATAATCGGCCACAAAAGCAAGCGGTTCAAGTGCTGAATAAAGTGCTGTAAACTTCTCAACAAGGCCCTCATATTCAGGTTTTCCCTTTGACCACTCAGTAAATTTGGCTTCGAATTCCTGCTTGTTTTCTATTGCCTTCATTTTATAAATGCCTTTCATCTCTCCTTGCCATTTCTTCCAAGCATTTGAGACATTGGCATTTTTGGATGCATACTGGATTCTTACAGCAGGATCCTTTTCCATCTCACGGTTCTGAATATCAAGACGCAAAGTCCTTAACTTAATCTTATGAGGGTTTGAAAGTTCCGCAGTGTACCTGACAGCATCAGACATCAGGTACTCATTTGTTCTGCCTGGAAATCCGTAAACAAGTGTAAAATCACCCTCTTTAATGCCCGATGCATTAATCTTGAAAGATCGCTTTGGTTTATATGGAACATTGTCCGGAGAATAGGCAGCCGGCTCATTATCCTTGCCGGCATATATTCTGAAAAGGCTGAAGTCTCCGGTATGACGTGGCCACATCCAGTTGTCAGTATCACCACCGAACTTTCCGATTGATGAAGGCGGTGCCCCAACAAGGCGTACATCGGTAAAGACCTTATAAACCCATACAAAATATTGGTTGCCGTAATATAAAGGTGCAACACGCGCCTGAAGTCCCTTACCCTTTGACTCTGCATCTTTTTTGATCTGATCAGAATTTTTCTTTACAAGAGCCTCTCTCTCCTGTTCTGTCATTGCCGGATCGTAACCTGCAAGAACCTTGTCAGTCACATCTTCCATATACTCGAGAAACGAGACTTTAAGATTTTTGTTTGGCAGCTCCTCTGCACGTGACATAGCCCAAAAGCCATCTCTAAGGTAATCATGCTCAACAGAGCTGTGAGACTGAATCTGGCTGTAACCGCAATGGTGGTTTGTAATCAAAAGGCCCTCATTTGAGATAATTTCACCTGTACAACCTCCATTAAAATGGACAATTGCATCTTTAAGTGATGAGTTGTTTACAGAATAGATATCCTCTGCAGTAAGCTTGAATCCTTTGGACTGCATATCAGCAATTCTCTGTGCTATTTGAGAAGGGAGCCACATGCCTTCATCTGCAAATACAAACAGTGAACTGAACAACAAAATTGTTGTAATTAATAATTTTTTAGTCATATAAGTTAATTTAAGTGTTATCATAAAAACTCTACTTTTACAAATGTAAAAAAAGTTTTACTACTTTTGGAGCCAAAACAACAATAGATTTCACCATATTATGAATAAACTTGCAAAATATATCATAATTGCATCAGTTTCTGCGATTATACTATTCCTTGCCTGGTATTTCAGTTCTGTCCTTACATGTATACTTGTATCTGCAGTTCTTGCCCTGATAGGAAAACCACTTGTAGAGTTGCTCACCTCGCTGAAAATAGGAAAATTTTCAATCAGCAACTCTATTGCAGCAGCTATTACCCTGGTTCTGATTGTTGCATTGTGTCTTATCCTCTTCTTCTTTATTGTTCCTCTGGTTGGATCAATTTTCAGCGACCTGAGCAATATTGACTGGGATGGCATAAAGGCGAAACTTGCAGTTCCACTTATGAACTACAACCTAAAATTACATCAGATGTTCCCTACAATGGACAGTGATATTACCATTGAGTCTCTGGTAATGAACAAAATGCGTGAAATAATCAATTTTGGGGCATTTGCAGACACCTTTGGTTCAATAACATCATTCATAATAAATTTCTTCATATCAGCATTTACCATTGTGTTTGTAACCTTCTTCTTCCTTAAAGACAAAAACACATTCACCAACATGATACTTGCTATTGTACCTACAAAATTCGAGGAGAACACAAAGCGAGCAATGGACAGCGTAAACAGATTGCTTGTGAGGTATTTCAGTGGAATCTGCATAGAGGCAATGCTTATTACAGTACTGAACACCATCGGACTCCATTTTATTGGCGGACTATCGTTTCAAATGTCAGTTGTATTGGCATTTCTGTCGGGAATATTGAATGTAATACCATACATCGGTCCTTTGGCTGCAGGTGCCTTTGGAACCATTATGGGCATGATCTCATTGGTAGGCTCATTCAACGAGATGGCATTGGGCATTTTCGTACTTAAATTTGTTGCCATCTTTGTTGTAACTCATCTTATTGATGTATTTGTTTTCCAGCCTTACATCTACTCAAACAGCGTGAAGGCACACCCTCTTGAAATTTTTATTGTAATCCTTATGGCCGGACACATAGGCGGTATAATAGGAATGCTCGTAGCGATACCTGCATATACAGTATTACGAGTCTTTGCAAAAGAGTTTTTCTCAAATTTCAAGGTAGTACAGAAGCTCACCGACAGAATGGAGTAACCCTAAAAACAAAACTTCCAGACCCGATTCATTCAATCGGACAATACTGCATAATAAAAAAAGCTGGCCCTTGACATGACCCCCGAAAGTTCGACAAAAAACTTTCGGGGTTTTGTTATGTATAAAAAGAGAAAGAAACATGGCTATGCAGAACGATTGAAGTATATGCATATGCTTGAGAATGGATATACCATTGCATACATTAACCGCAATTTTGGAATAGGCCATGACTT